>ENA-OSET01002900-OSET01002900.1-sediment-metagenome-genome-assembly--contig:-NODE-2900-length-16156-cov-3.327384_pt1 | contig 16156 bp, 7 predicted proteins | sample MGYA00237882_ERZ534229 | MGnify/ENA primary metagenome ERZ534229 (study PRJEB26408, sample SAMN06266212) | sediment metagenome | isolation source: Hudson Canyon methane seep mesocosm | place: USA:Hudson... | reverse complement strand
ACAGTGCTGGCGACCAAACCCACATCGACAGATCCCACAGATAAAGGCGAGTCGGCTCTCAGTAACCAATCGCCATCTTCGCGCAAGTCAACAAACAACTGTGATTGCAGATCTTTAATAATTATGTCGTCAACAAAACCTGATATTCCATCAAAGGACATGGCAACACTTGCTTTTTTCAGTCCCGCAGTGTCATCCCAGGCAACAGCTGCTTTCCAAGCTAGCTCTCCTTTCAATATATCACCGGGAAAAGGCCAACGACTAAACCACGCAGACAAAGCGCCGTCTTCTGCATTAAAGGTATTCGCTACAGAATTCAGGTTTAAGTCCAGTGAATTGTTGGTGATATGATAAACGCCATCTATTGATCCAAAAGCCCTTTCTCGCACATCAAGTAAGCGGCCTCCGATAAGAACTTTTTCTTCTGAAACCTGCATATCCATCGACAAGTTTAAAGCAGGAACCCAATACGTTTTATGTTTGGCTTTTAAGTGAATACGTGCATCATTAACTTTCAGTACCTCACCTTCCTTCGAAAAATGCGTATCAAGCGCGAACGACATGTCATTTAAAACCTCGCCTTCTTCGGGCAATTGAAACTTGTCTGATGCCGCCGTGATTTTCAAAGCGCCGTTTGCATTCAAAGATGAAAGATCCAAGCCGTTCAGACTCTCTGGTATTGTTACCTGTACTTGCAACTCTGGATTGATATCCCAGCCAGAGATGAACACAAGATCCTCTGGATAAAGACTCCGCAATAAATCAAAATTGAACGCCTGGAAAGAAAACCCCGCCTCCCAATTCTTTTGACCTTTCCCGGATACAAGATTCAGCTGAAAGCGATTGCCTTCTACATCCATATTGAGCGAATACTCAAATTGATTGACACGAGAGATATCCGCCGACAGGGACAAACCCTGAAAACCCGCTTGCCAGAGAGTGGATTGCTGGGAATTCAACGCAGAACTTTTCCATCGCAATGACAAAGGGTCATCCAAATCGTCAAGCTGGATGTGACGCAACTCTCCCCGGGGCAACGGCGGCACAACACCCATTGCCAATAGCTCAGAAAGCATTAGCAATTGATTTGACGAATTTGCGTCTACAGAACGACTTTCTCCCTTATTCAAAGACAAGGAAATATGGCCAACACTAATATTTTCCAGACGCAAAGGACCAAAACGATAGTCGCCTTCAATATCTTCAATGATCAGCGGCTTTGCATTTTCTGGAAGAAATACAACCAATTTCCTTATAGAAAAATGATTTTCCTTCACGGCAAGGCCTTGCCATTCAGTAATTGCCGGAGCACCGGCTCCCAGACTTAGTTGGAGAGTATAATTTAGCAGAGCCAAACGACTCCCATGGGAAAAGAGCAAGACAAGCGCCGCGATAAACAAGCTGAATAAAGGGACTAAAATCCATTTTCTATTCATTAATTTACAAACCGTTTTTTCTCATAGCTCATTCGAAGACGCCCAAAAAGCGACTGAAAATGCGCAAATAAAATTTTGTGATAACGAGTATTCGTTAGAAAAATGGGCACTAGGATATACCCGTATGGACAGGCTTCAAAGTGAGATATATCAACAGCTTAGCATACACCTTGGTATAGACAGAAGATTGTTTATTCACAACACAGCATTGTTGCCAAGAAAACCTCTTGCCTAATTTCAAAAATAAGACTACAACTAAAGCCGAGTGATCATTCAATATTTTCAACGCTTCACTATAAAACTATAAATACAAAACTATAAATATAAAAATATCCATACGGTCCCACAGACAATTAATAATTTAAAATTATAAATCTGTATGGAGAGAGAAGATGTCAGCAGCAATATTACTACCCAGAATTATGCGGGTGGGAGCCGGTGCGAGCCAACAACTCCCCGAAGTATTACATCAACTTAACATTCAAAACCCACTGGTGGTTACCGCTGAATTTGCTATTGAGCGAGGCCACGTAGAAACCGTACTAGCACCTCTGGAAGACGCGGGAATCACCTGCACTTTATTCTCGGATGTGCCAGCCGACCCGACTGTCAGCGCGGTTAACAAAGGCATTGAAGTGCTTCAGGCGCAGGATTTTGACGGTGTGATCGCCATCGGCGGCGGCAGCGCCATCGACAGCGCCAAAGCCATTGCCGTTTGTGGTGTTCACGGCGGCGACATCGCCGATTACAAAATGCCAGCTCAAACCAATGCTCCCGGACTACCGCTCATCGCGGTGCCCACAACTGCTGGAACGGGTTCTGAAGTGACAAAGGTCACCATTATCACCGATGACGACAGCGATGAAAAAATGTTGCTGATGGGCATCGCATTCCAGCCGATCGCGGCACTGATCGACTATGAGCTCACACTCACCAAACCATTTCGCCTGATTGCAGACACAGGCATCGACAGCCTCACCCACGCCATTGAAGCTTATGTCAGCCAAAAAGCGAACCCATTTTCCAATGGTTTGGCCCTTTCTGCCATGAATATTATTTACGCCAACATTCGAACCGCCTGCGAAGAGCCCGACAACATGCAGGCCAGAGAAGCAATGATGGTGGGAGCCACCCAGGCAGGCATGGCCTTTTCAAATTCCTCTGTTGCCCTGGTGCACGGAATGAGTCGACCTATCGGTGCACACTTCCACGTTCCCCATGGACTCAGCAATGCTATGCTACTGCCAGCCGTCACCGAGTTTTCCATTCCAGCGGCTAGAGAGCGTTATGCAGATTGTGCACGGGCAATGGGTATTGTCGACGCCACCGCTTGCGATCAGGTCGCCTGCACTCAACTGGTGGACACACTCACACGGTTAAACAAAGACCTCAAGGTACCCACACCTGAGGAATATGGCATTGATCCAGGGGAATACAGCCGATTGCTTCCCACCATGGCGCAGCAAGCACTCGACTCAGGCTCGCCGGGGAATAACCCCCGTCAGGCAAACGCCAATGAAATCAAAGCCTTGTATCAGCAAATCTTCCAAGCCGGCCAGTGTCATTAAAAAAGAGATTAATAGACCCATGAATAATTCAGTATTTACGCCACCCACACCGGCCTCAATAGCAAGCAACCCTATTCGCGATCTAGCCGCCTGGCAAGACATGCGAGATCGCTGCACAGAGGACACCGGAGCCTTTCACGGTGACATTGCAGCCACTCACACTCACTGGTATCACCCGCAACTAGACGCCTGGTTACAACGCGGCGAACAAGAACAATGGTCGGGGTATTGCGCAACAACCGGCATGCCAGTTGAGACCCAACAGTGGACTCCCTGGCACACTGCTCTTGATGAAGTTGACGCACCTTTTTATCGCTGGTTTTGCGGCGGAAAAACCAATGCGGCTTTTAACGAAGTTGACCGGCATGTTCTCGCAGGGCACGGCAGTGAAACAGCCTTTTGGTATGAAGGGGACCGCTGGGACCCCACTGCCAACAAAGGCATGGGTGGCCCCGTTGATCATCGCACCTTGACCCGCCGCCAGTTATTCATTGATTCCGTGGTAGCCGCTCAAGCGTTAATAGACATGGGTTTATCCCAGGGTGATCGGATTGCTCTGAATATGCCCAACATACTTGAGCAAATTATCTGGACGGAAGCCGCAAAAAGAATCGGGGTAATCTATACCCCGGTATTTGGGGGATTCTCAGATAAAACCTTATCGGACCGCATAGAAAACGCCGGCGCAACCGTTGTGATTACCGCAGATGGTGCTTCCCGCAACGCAGAGACTGCCGGGTTCAAAGAAATTTACACGGACCCCGCATTGGATCGCTATGTCAGCGTGCCAAGCGCTATCGCCGTCATCTCCCGCTGTGACATTGATGCCACATTAAAATCAACACTGCTTGATCACCTGAAAACAGCACTTAAAGATGACATTACCTTGATGCGCGCAGACATTATGCGTGAAGTTGGCAAGGTGCTGGGTAGCGCCAAGCTCTCTGCCAATAAAACGGCCAACCTACGAGCGGACCTGGCCGATGCCCTGTCTCGCACGCCGAGCCGTGTGACTCACGTGGTTGTCGTAAAACACGCGGGCATTCAAGACTTACCCTGGGTGGAAGGGCGTGATGTTTGGGCTCACGATGTGCTTGCACTCGCTCAGGAAAAAATACTCAAAAAAGCAGATATTAGCCTGGAACAAATGCATCAACTCGATGATACGGCATTGGTAGCGGCGCTCTGGCAATCAGTACCGGCAAGTCCTGTCGATGCTGAGTTTCCTCTCTTTATTATTTACACCTCGGGTTCGACCGGAAAACCCAAAGGGGTTGTTCATGTACATGGCGGCTATGTCTCGGGCATAGCCCATACAATGAAAGTCAGCTTCGATGCAGAGCCCGGAAAAGACGCCATTTATGTGGTTGCCGACCCCGGCTGGATTACTGGGCAGTCTTACATGATTACCGGTTCGCTCGCGGCAAGAATTCCCGGTGTCATCACCGAAGGGTCTCCCGTTTTTCCTAACGCAGGGCGTTTCTCTTCAATCATTCAGCGCCACGGCATCAGCGTTTTTAAAGCCGGTGTGACCTTTTTGAAATCAGTAATGACCAATCCGCAGAACCAGGCGGACGTTGAGCGCTACAGTGTCGACTCACTGAAAGTCGCCACTTTTTGCGCAGAACCGACCAGCCCCGCTGTGCAAGAATTTGGTATGAAATTGATGACTCCCCAATACATTAATTCCTATTGGGCCACCGAACACGGGGGAATAGTCTGGACACACCCCTATGGCAATAGAGACCTGCCCCTGCGTGCCGATGCACACACTTACCCCCTACCCTGGATCTTTGGCGATGTCTGGTTGGCTGAAGGACCGGCAAACCAAGAGGGTCGACACCACTATCGCTGTGCAGAGGAAGAAGAAAAAGGAGAGGTCGTTATCACGCGCCCATACCCTTACCTGGCTCGTACTATCTGGGGAGATAGCGAACGGGTAGGCGAGCCCTCCTGGAGTGGTGACAAAGAGCGCTTTGAGAAACAGTACTTCTCTCGCTATTGTAAAAAAGACGGCACCGCAGCTCACGTTTATTTACAGGGAGATTTTGCTCGAAAATATGCCGACGGCAGTTTCTCACTTCACGGCCGCTCGGACGATGTCATTAATGTATCCGGGCACAGGCTTGGCACCGAAGAAATCGAAGGCGCTATTCTTAAAGACAAACAAATTAGCCCCGACTCTCCCGTAGGAAACTGTATTGTTATTGGCGCGCCCCATCGAGAGAAAGGTCTCACGCCACTGGCATTTGTCTTGCCAACTCCGGGAAAAACAATCACTCGGGATGACGAGAGGCGGCTCAGAGATCTGGTTCGCGAAGAGAAAGGCGTGGTCGCGATGCCATCTGATTTTATTACTGTTTCTGAGTTCCCGGAAACTCGCAGTGGTAAATACATGCGCAGGTTTTTGAAATCTATGGTTCTGAATGAATCACTAGGAGACACCTCAACACTGCGAAATCCGGAGTGCCTGGCAGATATTCGACAAGCCGTTAACCGCTGGCGCAATGCCGAGGACCGGGCTTCGGCACAAACATTGATTGAGACTACACGCATGCTGCGCATGGAATATGTCCCTGTCGGTCAGGGCAATTCAGACCCTTTGCGAATCGCCACCGTCACTCTCAGTAATCCACCGGTCAACGCACTGTCTGAACGACTGCTCGATGAACTCGAAACGACCCTGACTCACTTATCCCGACGAAAAGATATTGGTGCAATTGTACTGGCAGGACAGGGTAGCAAAAGCTTTGTTGCAGGCGCGGATATACGTCAACTACTAGAAGATGTTCACACACCCGCTCAAGCCAGGTCGCTACCCTCAAAAGCTCACGCAGTGGCAACGCTGATCGAAACAATGGAGAAGCCTGTGATCGCGGCTATCGAAGGTGTGGCCCTCGGTGGCGGATGTGAACTGGCCCTCGCCTGTCACTTTCGAGTAGGCAACAAACAAACGGCGATGGGGCAACCGGAAATCAATTTATTTTTGCCGCCCGGTTACGGCGGCACCCAACGCCTTCCGCAGCTCTTGGTTGACCACCATGAACTGGCAGAGAAAGGTCTATCAAGTGCCTTGTCTATTTTGTTGTCTGGACGACAGATCGATGGCACCCGTGCGCACGCTTTGGGTCTTATAGATAGATTGGCAACAGGTTCCGAGAGCGTACTCTCTATCGCTCAGGCAGCGGCTCGAGAAGCGGCACTGACGGTTGGCGGCGAAGCTTTTCTAGCGATGAAAAAGCGGCATGCCGCGCTAACACGCTGGCAAACACCCGTGCCGTTTGAGGAGACTTCACTGGCAGACAAACATGTGCAAGCGTGTCTCAAGGCTGCATCGAACTGTGGCAGAGGAAAAACGGCAAACACTATTGTGTCACTGGTCAGACAAGGTTTTGAAGCAGGTTTCTCAGAGGGACTTAAAGCAGAGATTGCACAATTTTCTGAATGTATTTTGGACAGCGAACACGGCGGTCGAAAAGGCATTCAATTGTTTATGGATAAACAGTCACCCGCACTGCCCTGTCGCCCAAGAATAAACCCGGAGCAAAAAGCATCTTTAATTGAAAGTGGGAAATTGCTGCCAATGGGCTCTCCGTTTTATCCCGGCGTTAGCCCAGTGCCTGAGTTCCAGTTGGCCAGTGCTGTGGTACGTGATGAATCCAACGGTGAATACTTACACGGAGAACCTATTGAGGCGGAGAAAGAAGTTATTCTTCCTGTCGAATCAGCAGGCCCCAATCAAGCCCTGCTCTACATGTTAGCTTCTGAAATAAACTACAACGATTGTTGGGCCATTTCAGGCATTCCGATTTCTTTGTTTGATGAACACGATGAAGATGTTCACGTAACCGGATCCGGGGGTATTGCGCTTGTTGTAGAACTGGGTGAAGCATTACAAGCAGAGGGTCGACTGGCCGTTGGAAAACTGGTGACAGTGTATTCCGGGGTCTCTGATTTGCTCGACCCCAGCGCCGGCGATGACCCTATGTTTACGCAATTTCACATCCAGGGTTACCAGGGGCCCAAGGGCTCACATCAACAGTTTATGCTTGCCGATGGCCCTCAGTGTTTTACCGCCCCTGCCGATCTCACACTGGAGGACAGTGGCAGCTACATATTAACCGCCGGCACCGCCTACCGAGCACTGTTCAGTGCACTAAAAATCAGCCAGGGAGACAAACTGTTTATAGAAGGCGCCGCCACCGGCACTGGAGCCTGGTCAGTGGAGCTAGGACGCGCGGCCGGCGCACACATCGTGGGCCTCGTGTCCTCTGACGAGAGGGTACAGACGCTTGCCGATCAGGGGTGTGCGGCTGTCAATCGCAAGGCAGAGGAGATTAAAAACTGCTTTACTAAAGTACCCGGCAATCCTGGAGAGTGGCAGAACTGGGAGCGTCAAGGCGAAGCATTCCTTGCAGCAATAAGAGCTGCCAACGCAAAAGCGGGTGATAACAATGCGCTCTGTTCTCATGCTGTCTCCCACGCTGGAGAACGAACGTTTGCGCGCACATTCCAGGCATTGGCCCCCAATGGCTGTCTCACCTATTTTGGTGCCAGCTCCGGATATCATATGACCTTTATGGGTAAGTCGGGTGAAGCGAGCGCCAGTGAAATGCTGCGCAAGGCGGGCGCCAAACCCGGAGAGGCGACAGTAATATTCTACGGCAGCGGCTCAGAACAGCGTGACGACAACGCGCTGGCGGCCATTGAGGCAGGGCGCTCAGCGGCCTTGCGAATTGTTGTGATCACCGACACTGACGCAGAGAGAGACTTTATTTTATCCTTGGGTTTCGGCGACGCGATTCTGGGCGCTGTCAGCCTGGCTGAAATACATCGGCGCGAACCGGATTTCGACTGGCCTCGAACGATGCCGGACCTTCCCGATCCAGATCGAGAAACCGTGGCTTTCAAAGAAGTGGTCCGCCTGATGAGCGAGCGCACCCTCAAACCCATCGGCAAAGCCATTGGCAAGTTGCTGCGCTCTGCAGATAACCCCCGAGGACAGCCGGACATTATCATCGAAAGGGCCAATACCGACTCGCTGTTTGCCTCCACTATGATCGTCAAACCCTACACGGGCCGGGTGATTTATGCAGGAGACATGGGGGGTCGCCGCTACAGCTTCTACGCACCACAGGTTTGGATGCGTCAGCGCCAAATCCTTATGCCCAGCGCCTCAATTATTGGCACTCACCTGTGCAGTGCCGCCGAAGTGCTCGGTCTAAACAGAATGATAGACGCCGGCGTTGCACAAGTACCCCCCGCCTTTTTGGGTGACTGGGAAACCCTGCCCGCCCTTCATCAGGCGATGTGGGAAAACCGCCTGCCGGAAATGATTAACGGCTTAGCAAATGCCGTTGCCAACCATGCACTGCCCTGTGCAGGGTTAAAATCTGCCGATGAACTCTGGGCGGCCTGGGGCACACAGGCCGAGCGTGGAGGTTAAAAACCTGACCAAACTGTTCAGATTAGGGTTCTTGGTTAATACTTAGGATTTCAGCCCCCCAAAGGTGCCGCCTGCCGGCGCCGGGGGGGGGAGGAAAAGAAGGCAGCGTGAAACGCCTAATCCTACATCAAGGGCCCTGCTCCGTATGGAAGCCAATCCATCATATTTGTTATTGGTCGCCTGTGTATTTGCGATCAATACAACCTTGACCCTGTTTATCGCCTTCATTCCCAAGGGCCACACTCCTTATAGTCAACACGCAAGTAACAGCGTGTTGATGGGCTTTATTCTGTTCAGCCTCGCCTGGCTATGTATGATTTATTACACCATCGCCCCAAGCCTCTCTTTGACGGTTGCCACCAATGTTCTAGGCATGTCCGCCTATGCTCTTCTGTGCGCGTACCCTTGGTATCGCTGCCAGAAGTCTCCTCCCATTTTACTGTTCAGCGGCCTGTGGGTATTAGGATGCGGAGTGATGATATGGCTTGTGTCAAACAATGTGGCTCTGGCCTCTCGGCTTCACGCCTTTAACAGCCTGATGTTGACTTTCACGGTGATTGCCAGCATTCCCACCCTCCGCTCAAAACAATACAGACGCAACATGGGCGATCAGCTTTATTTCATGACACTCTGGATCAACAGTTTGATTTTTAGTAGCCGAAGCCTGGCGGCCGCTTTTTATGAGGACAGCGAAAGCTTCATCACCTACGCATCCTACGTCGGTTCCGCACTGTTAAGTGCCGGACTGGGCGGTTCGATCCTCATCTCGTTTTTGTTTGATATACGCAACGATCTATTCAAACAATCAGTGAGCGACTCGATGACTGGTTTGCTCAATCGCAGAGGTTTTGTCGCCGACTCTGAAAAAGTATTATCTGCGTCCAACCGCCACCACTACCCGGTCAGTGTTGTAATTTGTGATTTGGATCTATTCAAAAATGTTAACGACAACTTTGGTCATCAAGTGGGCGACCAGGCCTTAAAGGCTTTTTCAAAAATTATTACTGATAATTTGCGCAATGAAGACATCGCCGCCCGCATTGGCGGCGAAGAATTTATTATTATATTGCCTCACACTCGAGGCGAGGTGGCAATCAAGGTGGCTGAGCGCATTCGACAAAAAACGGAACAGATGTCTCTCGACACCGTATCGGGGCCGCTGACACTCACGGCGAGTTTTGGCGTGACGCAGTTTAATCACATCATTGATCTGGACACCTTGATTCGCTACGCCGACAGCGCCCTCTACGGCGCAAAAAATAACGGCCGAAATCAGGTTTATTACAGCGTGGATGGCGAAAACGCCAGTCCGGCACTGAGCATAAACCACACAGAATGAGCACAATTGCTGTATACTGCCGCCTTTTTACTCCCCGGCATATTCGAGACAGACTATGAGCATTCAATGGTATCCCGGCCACATGCACAAGGCCCAGAAACAAATCAAAGAGACCCTGCCAAAGGTCGACTTGATTATTGAAGTGCTGGATGCCCGCATTCCCTTCAGCAGTGAAAACCCCGCCATTGCCAAGTTGCGCGGAGATAAACCCTGTATCAAACTACTCAGCAAACACGATCTGGCCGACCCGGATGTGACCGCAAAGTGGCAATCCTTCCTGGAACAGGAAAAGGGTGTTAAAACGCTGGCGATTACTACGGAGCAACCCTCTCGCATTCAACAAATTCCCGACCTGTGCCGAAAGTTTTTCCCAAACCGGGACACCGGTGTCAAGGCCATCCACACGATGATTATGGGTATTCCCAATGTCGGCAAATCGACCTTGATTAATCAGCTGGCCGGCAGAAGCATTGCCAAAACCGGTAACGAACCCGCTGTGACCAAAGGACAACAGCGCATCAACCTGGGCAACGGCATTGTGCTGTCTGACACCCCCGGTATTTTGTGGCCCAAAGTTGAGAGCCGTTTTAGTAGTTATCGCCTGGCCACCACCGGCGCGATAAAAGACACCGCAATGGACTATGCGGATGTTGCCTATTTTGCTGCAGACTACATGATCAAGGCCTATCCCGAGTTATTGTCCAGTCGCTATGGCATTAAACAGGTGCCGGCCACAGAGCTTGAGCTGTTGGAGCTCATCGGAAAAAAACGAGGTTGCCTGGGCAGTGGAGGCAGGGTTGATTTGAACAAAGTCTCTGAGATTTTTCTGCACGACTTTCGGGCGGGAAGTATTGGTCAAATAAGCCTTGAAACACCCGACATGATTGAACAAGAAGCCGTTGAGGTCGCCCGGGATATGGCAGAGCGCGAAGCCAAAAAGGAAGCGAGAAAACAGCGTAAAAAGGGCAGCAGAGACCCTAAACCCGAGCAGAATCAAGACAAGGGTACGCAGAGAGATCACAAGACAGACAAATAACTATGAAATATTTTATCTCGATCACCGCATTTATTGCGTTTATTGCCGTTTGTTATTTTGCATTAAAACCCACCCCCTCAAACGAACTTGCCAAGGACCTTGCCCTGCCCTGGCAGATTGAGCAGCTGGCAGACGGAGGCACTCAGGTGTTTGGGGTCCGTCCAGGCACTACAACGGTAGCCGATTCACTGCGCATTCTGGGCGAAGATCACGATTTGGCCATTATCATAGACCGAAACGATGTTGCGGGCCTCGAAATCTATTTCAGTCATTTTAAAGCTGGCCCTCTCGCAGGCAAACTCATTCTCAGTGTAAAAGCAGAGAAGGCACAACTGGAGGAGATGGCCACGCACGCCAATAAATCCAGTTATATGGCCAGCGGCTCCCGCAAGTTTGAACTCAACCGTGAAGATCTCAGCAACATTCAAAGCCTGCCTGTCGATGGCATTAGCTTCTTGCCTGGAGCGTCTCTTTCAAGGGAGATCATTGAACAAAGGTTTGGTCGCGCCGATGAAGAAATATCACTCGGTGAGAGCCTTTATTTTCTGTACCCTGCTGTGGGACTAAGCATCAGCCTGAATGAGCAGGCCAAGGAAGTTCTACAATACGTGCATCCCAAAGACTTTGACTCGATGCGCGCGCCTCTGGTTCGCACCTCGGCGGAGACACACTGATCGGCCTTATCCCATAGCCAAATTCGGCCCTTTATCATTAAGGGCCGAATATGGCTAAAAAATACCGAAAAGCAAGTTACACTACTTGCTATGAAATCACTTCTCGCCAATCAAAATAGCAACGACGCCGGACTTCCCAGCCCCGTGGAACTCGACGCCAAGCAGTGCCGTAAAGCCCGCTTGGCTCGAGATGCCCGTTACGACGGCCTGTTTTTTGTCGCCGTAAAAACCACGGGTATCTTTTGCCGACCAGTTTGCCCGGCGGTTGCCCCTAAAGAAAAAAATGTTACCTACTACCGCGAAGCCTCCCAAGCCTCCCTGGCCGGGTTTCGCCCCTGTTATCGGTGCAGACCCGACAGTGCACCTCACTCCTGCGCCTGGAACGGTACGCAAACCACATTACAGCGCGCGATGCGGCTGATTGACCAGGGAGCCTTACAAGGCGGCACCTTACCCGCTCTTGCAGAGAGGTTGGGCATTGGGGATCGCTACTTGCGGAAACTGTTTGAACAGGCCCTTGGGCTTTCTCCCAAGGCCTATGCTCTGTTTCGGCAACTCATGTTTGCCAAACAACTTCTGCATGAAAGTCATCTGCCAATGAGTGCAATCGCAGGTGCCGCGGGCTTCAACAGCGTTAGACGATTCAACGATGCCTTCAGCAAACACCTGCAGGCAAAACCCTCAGATATTCGCCGTGGCAAGAAGACATCGGGCCAATCCATTCGCTTGAACCTTAACTATCGCCCCCCCTTCAACTGGCCTGTTATGCTGGCTTATTGGCAGCAACGCACCATCGCCGGCGTGGAGTGGTCGGATGACACCGTCTACGGCAGAACTTTCCGACACACACACCCGGTCAGTGGACAAGTGTGCGAAGGTTCATTTGAACTGCGAGCAGTACAAAACAGGAATACTCTCGAACTGAAAATAAATCTGAGTGATGCCAGCCAGCTAATGCCTGTTGTCGCCCATATTCGTTCAATGCTCGACCTGGACGCAGATGTAGAAACTATCGAAACACATCTCTCAAGGGAGCCTGCGCTCGCACAAAAACTAACACCCGGCTTACGAATTCCCGGTATTTGGCACCCCTATGAAGCCGGTATCCGGGCCATACTGGGCCAGCAGGTTTCGATTGCAGCTGCGCGTACCCACCTGGGCAGATTAGTGGAGGCCCTCGGAGACAAGGATCCGGAAAACGCATCGCGGTATTTTTTCCCATCTCCATCGATTGTTGCAAATAGTGAACTGGAGATGTTGAAACTGCCCGTCAGAAGGCGAGATACCGTGCGCGAATTTTCTCGCTGGTTTTCTGAGGCATCATCAGAGGAACAAAATAACCCAGACCTATGGCTCGCGTTAAAAGGGATTGGTCCCTGGACGGTAGATTATGTAAAGATGCGAGCTTTTGGCCATACGGATATTTGGCTGGGCAGCGACTTGGGCATCAAAAAAGCCCTTGCCGCTATCACAGAAGCCGCGCCAGAATTTTCACCCGACTCATTGAGCCCCTGGCGCAGTTACGCAACGTTTCACCTGTGGAGAACACTTGCCTGAAGTTCAGGCCCGCCTGTTAACGGGCCAGCACTGTTACATTTGCGGTTTCTTGTACTGATAAATAATAACGCCTGCCATCGCCAGTAAACCTGTGAGCCAACCAATGCTGATGGCGCTAGGCAGAGGCATAACAAAAGCAGCGACCACCGCAATTAATACACCCATCAAGGCCTCTCCGGTTATCAGACCAGAGGCGACCAGCAACCCCGCATTAGAACGACGCTTGCGCTCTTGCTCTGGCTGTTGCTTAGCTTGACGCGACGCAAGCCAGGCCAGTACGCCACCGATGAAAATTGTCACCGACAGCCCCAAGGGCAAATAGATACCAATCGCAACAGCCAGTACCGGAAAACGGAAATCTGAGCCGCGCTTTTTCTGAATTTCATCCAGTACAATCAGGATGACCGCCAGGACAAAACCAAGAAAAATAAAATTCCACTCGATACCGGCACCAAAAATACCGGTGCTCAAGTCCTTCATCAATCCTGCCTGAGGAGCGGCCAGGAACGTTTCGCTTGCACTCCCGGGCACAGGCCTGCCAATGCCATAACCTGAATCGAGAACTTGCAGCACAAGGGGAATAACAATAGCCGCAGAAACAACACCAATAACCTGGAACAGTTGCTGCCGCCAAGGTGTCGCTCCGACCACGTAGCCACACTTCAGATCCTGCATATTGTCGCCTGCAATGGCTGCGGCCGAGCAAATCAAGCCCGCAAGATAGATCACAACAATGGGTCCTAAGGTGGCGGCAACCCCCTCATTGCCCATTAATTGAAGCAGTATCAATGCCGAAATAATAACGGTGGCAATGGTAACACCCGAAATAGGATTGTTTGAACTCCCCACCAGGCCGGCCATATATCCGGCAACCGAAGAAAACAAAAACCCGAAGACCAACATCATGACTGTCATCAATGCAGCAATGCCCGTTGCATTCGGAAAATCGCCCAGTGCGGAACTAAAAATCAAAAACAGAGGCACGCTTGCCAACACCACCACGATCGCAACATAGGGAATAGGTGTATCCAATTCAGTTCTGAGAATACTGCCACTGCCATTGGTCTTTGCGTGTTTATAAGCCTCAATACTCGCTTTGATTCCAGCTATTAAGGGTTTTGCCAGACTGATTAAGGACCAGACACCACCCACAATCATGGCTCCCACACCAATCCGTCGATTCTGGTTCCAGGCTTGACCAGCCAGTGCCTCCCAGTCTTCTCGACGAATCTCATGCCAGGGGGTGCCGGCGTCAACACCGACCAAACTCATTAAGTTCTCGCTGTTAAACAACCAGTTTAAAGGCACTCCTGCCAGCGTGCCGATGACACCGCCGATAAATACCAGCACTGCGATATTTAGACCAACAATATAACCTACACCTACCAATGCAGGGCTCAAACTAATGTCGCCTGTAAACAACCATCGACCGCCTAGCCAGCTCTGGGTCGCGGCAACACCACCAGACATCCAGCCGAAACCACTTTCAAACAACTTAAACAACGCTCCCACGCCGGCCGCTTGCATTAAGCTGCGAAATCCTTTGCTAGCTTCAGCTTCGGTCTCCGGGTTTAAATCGGCCTCGCCTCCTTTTTCAACACCGCCAGTTTTTAGAACCTCAGCGGTTGCCACACCTTCCGGAAACTGCAACTTGGCCTCTACAATCAAGGCGCGCCGCAAGGGAATGGTAAAGACCACACCCAATATGCCACCCACTATAGCGATCGCCACTGACGGTCCGTATTGGAAGCTATCCCAGGCGCTCATCAACACCAGCGCAGGAATTGTGAAAATCATGCCCGCCACCAGGCTTTCACCCGCTGAGGCAGCAGTTTGAACCATGTTATTTTCAAGAATATTTGAGCGGCTAAACAACTTGAGCACACCCATTGAAACCGCAGCAGCCGGAATTGAAGCCGACACCGTCAAGCCCACCAGCAATCCGATGTAGGCATTCGCGGCAGCGAGTAACATCGACAACAGGGCACCGAGAATAAAGGCTTTGATGGTAATTTCCGGCAGCGTCCTCTCCGGGCCTACCAATGGTATATGTGCGACGGTGCTGTTTGCAGAGTTCATGGTCTTTTCCTTTTTTATTATTTTTAAGGGTGCAATTCTAACAAGCGTTGATTAACGATCAATACAACTCCTCAAGGTATCTCGCTTGAATGTGTTCAATAAAGTAACGGGCGTTTGTTCCCTCTCCAGTCGCCTCTTCGAGCAATTGCTGAGATTGGGAAAACGAAGCTTTCTGCCAAATGTTCTCTCCCAGCCAGGATTTCATCTGACCCACATCCCCCTGGGCCAACTGTTGATCAAAATCCGGATTCTGCTTGCTAAAGCTTGCGAAGAGCTGGGCCGCATTCAATGCTCCGAGTGTATATGAAGGAAAATACCCAAAACATCCGTCGGTCCAGTGCATGTCTTGCATACAACCATCTTTAAAATTGCCCGCGGTCGACAATCCTAAATATTGCTGCATTTTTTCATCCCAGGCATCCGGCACATCTTCGGCCTCCATTGAGCCATTGATCAAAGCCGACTCAATTTCATACCTCAAAATCACGTGCAGGGGATAACTCACTTCATCGGCTTCCACTCGAATATAATCCGGCTTTACCTTGGTGCTGAGCTGCCATAATTGGCCGCCATCAAAGCTGTCAGGCAGTTTCAGTGCCGCGCGTATTTTTGGTGCCAAATAGTTCGAGAATGAGCGATGAATAAAGATTTGTTTTTCAAAAAATAAACTCTGACTTTCGTGAATGCTCATATTGCGGGACTGTCCCGCCGGTTGATTTTTCCACGCGAGGGGCAAGCCCGCCTCATAGCTGGCATGACCTGTTTCGTGAGCCGTGGCCAACAAGGCCTGAAGAAACTCATCATCGTTGTAGCGAGTAGTGATTCGATTGTCGCCGTGATCACCCGTACTGAATGGATGGGTGCTGACATCAAGCCTGCCGGCTTCAAAATCAAAACCCAATACGTCCATTAAGGTGTGACTAAGCTGTTGTTGTGCAGCGACGGGAAAAGGGCCGGGCAGCGACAACTTAGGTCGACTTTTCTGTTTTTCTATGACGTTTTGCAATACGCCTGGCAAGCA
>ENA-OSET01002897-OSET01002897.1-sediment-metagenome-genome-assembly--contig:-NODE-2897-length-16169-cov-5.555058_pt1 | contig 16169 bp, 13 predicted proteins | sample MGYA00237882_ERZ534229 | MGnify/ENA primary metagenome ERZ534229 (study PRJEB26408, sample SAMN06266212) | sediment metagenome | isolation source: Hudson Canyon methane seep mesocosm | place... | reverse complement strand
CGGCTATGGTCATCAAGATCTCTCCGGCCTATTTCCTCCATGCGTGTAAGCATCCAATAAGTAAGCCCAAGGATGTCGTAATGAACACAGTATCCGCTATTTATTTTTTCAATCAGCGGCGAAGGCAATTTAGCGACTCCCGGCGCTGGCAATTCACTTTCCAGAACAGAGGTGAAACCTTCTCGTTCTGCGTTCCAAAGGTTACATGGAAAATCAGAGCGAGATTCTTGAAACGAGCTTTGCAAACAATCAAAAACGATATAGACCTCAGAACCACTCAATGCTAAACACAGTATTTTTTCTTCTGTTTCACCATGCTCGCTGATAGAAAAAAGTGTACCGAAACGCTCAGCAAGTATTGTTTGCAACCAACGAATTTTTTCTCGAGTGAATATCTGGCTATTTACTTTCATTATATGGGCCTCTAGTCCTAACGAAGCAAGTCTTTAATAAACATTCCACCTTGCATTAGGAGAGATGGAGTTCTTGTTACTGAAAAATAGGGCTTTTGGTGACCACCACAATCTCGCCTCACTTGCTCAACCCCTTCTATCATGCTTCCTTCAAAGTCAAGTTGGTCTAACCCAAGCACTTGACTTGTAAACTTGATAGCTTCCCATATCAGTCTGATACCAGCGCCGCTATTTCTTAATGATGGGTCCTCACCAACTAAATGAACATAGCTAGACATATCATCCCAGATCAAATATAAGGCTGAGTGAACAGCTCCATCCGCATCAATAGCATAAAAAATTTCTCTGGCATTTTGTTTGACAAGCGCCCTATCCTGTTTAGCAAGGAATTCAAATGAACATGGCTGTGACAAACCCTGGCGCTCGAACGTCATTTTATTCAGCTTATAAAATTGCTCTAGCTCCATATTTCTCTCTATCGCCACCAATTTGTCTGCTTTCCGAATTTTGTTACGGTAAGAGGAAGAAAAATCATTCATGACACGATCAAGATCTGTTAAGTTCTCAATTACATATGTGTAGCGTGTTGTTTGTTTGAACCCTTTCCAGAAAAAAGGCAACCAATTTTGCTTGGAATAGTGCCAATTCTGTTTAAAGAAGTGGTATTCCGGTAATTGAGCAATTAATTGCCCCATCAGGTCTTTTTCCCTGCTCAGCCTCTTAGCATATTTTGCACTTGATGGGGATATCCAAGGTCCAAGACACTGAGTAAGTACTGGCTGCACTAGCATTTTAAAACCTTTGGAACGGAGCACATAGTAAGGCATTGAAGCGATTACTCGCCCATCGTTCTCAACTAGACAGACATCCCAGTGACTCTCTCCACACACTGCATCCAACCACCATGCTTGACTAAATAATGGAATGGTTGACTCCTGTTCACAGTGTTTTCTATAAAACTGCTTCAATGGGACTGTTCCTTTTTAAACGGGTTAACATTAGACAGCACTTCCAACTGTTATTTTCATAAGAGCTAGTTTGGCTAGATTTTTTTGCCAATTTAGGGCGGGTAATATTTTCCGCCTCGCATAAAACCAAGTTTTCTGAGAGAGAAAAATTTAATACTTTCTCAAGTCTGCGTCTCTGGCAAGTATGTCTTTGCAATATACATCGCTAAGCGTGGACGCTGCATGAACTCACTTTCGTCAGCTTATCCAGAATTGCCACTTACAATTTAACTCAACTATAGAGCTCGAATTTCGACACCACCCTTTTCAGGCATGTTTACTAAGAACTGACACAATGCTCTCAATCTCCTTGACTCCCATTCTCTGATGTATAGGTACATCCATCCAACACGTAGCCACCTGACTGGCATTTTGACAAGATTGAGAACCTTGGCCTTCTATCAATTTTGGCCAGTTAAAATTACCAGCCCGAATCCCTTTTTTTTGTAAAATACGTGATATCGAACCTAGCTGCTTTGGACCAGTAACAAAAACCTTTTGTTTAAGCCATGCAGGTTCGATGTCTACACTCATAACAGGCCAAGTTGGAAAAGGGCTTAGAGAAGCGAAAATATCAGAATTGGCATTACGGGCCGCTCGAACTTCAGAGAAACCCTCAAGACAGAAAACACCTAATTCAGCCTGTACAGCACCGAATGGCATATCTTTATCGTAAAATGTAGCGAGATTCCATTTATTGTAAAAACGATAAAAAATGGATGATAGACTTTTTTTACCTATCCTTATACGTGAACGCCTTACTTCCATTGATTTCACAAACTTTCGAAACAAATCAATTTCTTGGGATGGGTCTAGCGACGACAAGCATTTGAAAGTACTCTCTTCAATTTCGAACTTGTCCGGAGAATTCACTATAGCCACCCCCCCCCACCCAAGGGAGATTGGCTTATCGTAGCTAAAACTGAAAATCGCTGCATCACCCCAGCTTCCTACCTCTCGCCCAGCAATAGTTCCTCCAAGGGTCTGAGCGCAGTCTTCAATCAGCAGTATTCCTCTATCGTTGCAAAACTCTCGAACTCTTCTCAAGTCAACCGGGACACCATAAAAATGTGTTACGATTAGAGCACCGACTTCAGAGGAAATATCTTCTAAGATAAAGTCCCAATCAAATTTTCCTGGCTCTGATGTGAAATCATAAGTCAATACATTGCAACCAGCCCCTTCTATTGCTTCTTTCACACGAACGCAATTCAGAGCAGGGACCATAACTAAAGGTCGATTATCCTTTCGCGCACTTAAAAGGCCTTCTAATGCCGATTTTCCGCTAGATGTAGGATGTACTGCATCATTAGTGACTCCAAGGAACGCAGCGAATGCTCGCGTAAACTTTTTTAGAGATCTCTCATTGGCATTTTCATAAGCTTCCGCTATAGCACTTTGCGACCAAAACTCCTCAACAGTATCAAGATTTTTTCGCATATTCCCTGACCTTCTCGTAGAGATTCTTGTCGATTCTTATTTGATTGCGCCGAGGAAAAGGTTTTGGCGATTCACAGCGCCTAGAAACCTGACAGTCATTCTCTCGAAAAAAAGCTTCTAGCCTATTCATTTCCCTTTCGGGATTGTTACACAGGTCCTCATACTTTAAAGCAAAGCATACCGATGAATCGACACCGCTAAACCTCAAATCTTTTTCTATAGTCGAATGAATATGCCTTATTTGCTCAACAACTTGTTCGTGCGCGGGTAATTTAAGAAGATCATCGATCGACGGAGGCTCCATGGACCACCATTTTTGGTAATCTTTATAAGCCTTATGCCGCACCTCAAGTAGCGAGTGAGCATTGTCAACCTCATCCCTCTCCATAATTATAAAGAGTGATTCTGGTAAATATTTAACTATCGGCTGTATGCGCAATGCTGCGTGAGGATTTTTATATAAAACAGGCCTTCCACATGCTTGTAGCATAGATTGAACAGATTTTCGAAAGCGCAACATCTTGCTTTCTTCAATACCCGACAAATCAACATATCGAGGATTACGTCTAAAAAAACGATACCACCATTGACTGCTTTCTGATGGCGCGTAGCTTGCATTTGTGACGCCATGAACAGAGCGATAACTTGATCGAGGCCGTCCCTTTGTAGGGTGAAATAGTTTCTCGGCTAAAGCAGGTGCACCATAAAAATTGGAGTGGTGATTGCTTAAATACCCCAAATCAAATACATCGGTAATCACTTGCATTGCCAAAGTGGTGCCTGACCTAGGCGCACCAAGAAAAAATATCGGAGGATTAGGTAATGCATCACCAGAGCCTCTAACCAGGACCAATTCAACTGGAGGCAATAAGACACCTCCTAAAACGTTGAATATTTTATTTTTCAACTTCTTCAAAAATTTCATATCTTGATTACTTTTTCATATTTAACATAGAAAGACTCTTTCCCATTATGACTTATAATTAACAAGAAACTGCTTTGATCTTCGATTAATAAATTTAGAAGCCCTGTGAAGGAGTTGTAAATGACCCCCTTGAATTTGGGGCTGTAAATAAGAAGCAGTATTCAGGAGTTCATTGTCAGCTTTTAAAGATTGCTCCCAATTTTTATTGAAGGTATTGTTTTCATTAGGCCCTTGAATAACAGACTCCAAATTATTTAGCCTCAAAAATTCAGACCATCTACCCCAACATTCTCCCTGCCGCACATTAAATTTTTCAAAATCGGCCGTATTTATAGCGAAGATTGATCCTTCCTTATTAATGACATCATCTGAAACAGTTGGAATTTGAAAGTAATCGATAATTTCTTTGGTTCTCATATCCCAAGAAGTTAAAACAGTAGGGACACCTTGTGTCAAACCGCATATCGCAGCATGAAGTCTGCCTGATAATAGCGCCTTCTGAGCCCCGATAACCTCATACCACGCTTCGTAAGATTTCGGAAAGTGGCCATTTGTTGAAATTGCAGTATCTAATTTTTGAAGAACCTCTTTCTGTGAAATTCCTAAACGTTCACCAATATTCCTTACTATACGACCAGCTTTTGCGTCTAAAAAAATTTCCTCATCAATACAATCCTGCCCAATCAAAAGGTGATCACTTAATTCATTCAATAAACTTGCTGCAATACTCCAATGAAATGGAACAGCAATCTCATTACGTGACTCTAACTTAGGTGACTCCAACTGACCTGAGAATTTCGAATACATAGTAGGGCAACCAAGAGGAACGACATTTTTCAAGCCCTGGCGATGTAAATAAAGCGCAGATGCTGCTCCTCTAACGCCTACCCACTGGTTTTCCGAAGAACAGAAATCAATTAATTCAAATATACTTTTGCTAACGCCATCAGTTCCCGCCTGACCCGCGTCGAGACCCCCAGAAAGAAATACGGTTCTGATATCTAACTCCTTTAAAAACCGCACTAACATGCTAACGTCGCGAGAAGGGCCAAAATGGCTTGCTAGAGATACTACACAAACATCGTAGTCGTTTCTTAGTTGAGAAATATTATAGTCAGAAGCGATGTCAACATAGGTGGCATCGAAAATAGAAACAATCGAACGAGTTATGAAAGATGCCCCCATATTCGTGGATCGCATTGTTGCCTGATTATTCGACACAGCATCGCGAACAGACGAAGAATAATACTCCGGCGTCAAACCAACTACTAACACGTTCTTTTTCATACAAACCCCAGTTTCTCAATCAATTAAAGTGATAAGGTTTTCGAAAAGACCAAAACGCCCTCTCGCCAACAATGATAAATTAGTTATTTAAAGGCTCTGTTTCATTATAAACACAAAGGCCTTTAACTATTTCTGCAGGAACTCCAGCCAGAAGCTGGTCACCTTTTGGAAAAGATTTGGTTACCACCGCACCAGCAGCAATCACGGTATGCTCACCAAGATGAACCCCTGGTAAAATTACGCAATTAGCCCCTAACCACGAATTCTTTTCAATAACTATTGGCTTTTCAGTTACATAATCGTAGAAATTACTAACATCATGATTCATTGAAATTATTGAAACATTAGGTCCAATCCAGACGTTGGGGCCAAAAGTAATACCATTTCTACCATCGATATGACACCCCATAGAAAGCCCTGGAGTCCTAGAACCTCTTTCAATTTTTTCTGGTTTGGTCACTCGTGAAGTGGGATGTACAGGCCACGGTACTGATCCATTTACCCGGAGGACTTTCTGCAAAAACCAATATTTTATTACGATAAATGGCGAATGTTCATTACCACTTTTCATATACTTTGGCCAAAGCACATAAAGAACCTTCTCAAGAATTTTTTTAATATATGAAAATACCATTTACCTTCCTTATTTTTTATATAACTTAATGCTCGGAATGATAGCCATCAACCCAGACAAACCAAAAAGAGCTAACTTCACATAAATATCATCCCCTTCAGCGCCATAAATTTCCACAGCATAAATAGCAGGCAAACTGCACAAAGCTGCATATGGAAGACTTTTAATAAGGGGCAACCACAATTTATCGAACTTTTCACCTACAAGGTTTAAGATTTTCCAGAAACGAAAACAATAGACTAGGGACCGACCCAATGCCAGAATCGCTATAATTGCGATTAAATCTGCAAACCACAATCCTCCTACTACAATAGAGATTGCCGTGGTTAATAAAAACAAAAGCTGGAATAAAAGAGCATATCCATGGCGCTCAAGTATCAGAAATACTCTTCCTGGAGGCGTAGTGGCAAATTGAAAGAAGACCCCAAGCGTCATCCAGCTCGCCAATTCACCTGAACGGGCCCAGCTTTCGCCAAATAACACCCTAAAAACCTCGGGGGCTGCGAAAATTAGAACTACCGCAATTGGAAGACCTACCGATACCATTTTTGAATATATATCTACGACTAAAGACCCCAATTTCCCTTGCGAATTAGCATCTACAGCTTCGCTATAAAAAACGTCACCCATAGATTTACTGATAACTCCTATAGGTAATGACATAACCCTGCTCGTCAGCGCATAAAACCCAGCGGCCGCAGGACTTATAATCATGGCAATAAATATAGCAGGCAACTGCGCCCCTCCTGCGCTAGATAGAGCACTCCAAGTAGAAACTAAAGGAAAAGACCGATATGTCTTAAATGACGCCACAAGACCTGTGATAGTGACATTTTTAAACTGACCACGGTTATCTATTATTATTTTTACTAACTTAAAAATACCTGCTGCCTGACCAACAACTCTACCTATCAAGAGTGCAATAGGCCCCATGGCATGTCCCCCGATCTGAACTCCAACCATACCCAAACTCTGAGATAGCTTTGTTTGAGCGATAGCGCTAAATGCCTTTTTCCGAATTGCCCAATAGTTAAAAACCTCATAAACCCCCGTGAGCATTAATCCCAAGGGTAGCAGCCAAATGTAATTAGCTAGTAAAGGAACATTTAGCGTTTCAGCAATGGGCTGCCGCAAAGGAATAACAACAACTGCTGTAAGCAGAGTCATCCCTAACACCATAATTAAACTAAGCACGGTTACATTAGCTGCCCCCTTCTCACAATCAGGAAGAGGTATTGCTAGCTGATATCGAAGACTAGCGACTACACTTAAGATTCCTAGCAATGAAGCGAACACCGCTAGGACTCCAAAATCTTCAGGACTATAAAGCCTTGTAAGAATAGGAGAAGCCCCAACTATTACAGCCTGTCCGGCCGCGGCACCTCCGACCAAGAGACTTACACTACGGGCAAATCGACTCTTAGGTAATAATTTTCGAACAATAATTTTGAGTTTTTCAATAGACATATGCGCGTCAGAAGTTGGCATGAGTTAACTACTACCAAGAGTGCTAACGACAAGCTCCTGTTCATTTTCAGTTAGATCTTGGTGCATAGGCAAGCTCAACACTCTTTCGCTGGCGAGTTCACAAAAGGTAAAATCTGCCGAATCGATACCTGTACTAGAAAAAGCAGGCTGCCGGTAGAGCGGAGCAGGATAATGGATTGCTGTTGGAATCCCCTCTTTTTTAAAAATTTTCTGTACTGAATCACGATCTGGTGTTTGAATCGTATATTGCGCCCAAGCGCTAGTATTGCCAGAGCTAATCTCAGGAAGACTCATTCCGACTGGCATAGTCGAAATAGAGTGAGCATTATTACTTTGCGTCAGCGGTTGACGTATGGCTACCTTAGCAAAAATTTCATTGTATCGCTGAGCGATTTTCTGTCGTAATTTCAGTTCTTGTGGATATACCTCAAGCTTGGCAAGAAGGATTGCAGCCTGCAACGTATCTAGACGACTATTTACGCCCACACGGATGTGGTGATAGCACCTATCTTGGCCGTGACGGGCAATCTGTCGTAACACGACAGCAAGTTCCTCATCATTGGTAAAAATAGCGCCGCCATCTCCAAAGCAACCAAGAGGTTTACTTGGAAAAAAACTTGTGCAACCAATGGTACATAGATTGCACGATTTTTTCCCCATGTACGTTGCGCCGAAACTTTGCGCTCCGTCTTCTATCACCGGGATCTGATATTTTTCAGCAATCGCATTAATGGCATTGAAGTCCGCACACTGTCCATACAACGAAACAGGGATGATTGCTTTGGTGCGTGGAGTTATCGCCGCTTCCAATTTCTCTGGATCGAGGTTGTATGTTGTTGGGTCTATGTCTACAAAAACCGGCTTTGCGCCGAGTACAGCTGGGGTTTCAGCAGTAGAGATATAACTAAATCCGGGCACAATAACCTCATCACCATACCCTACCCCCAAAGCCATCTGGGCAATCTGAAGTGCATCAGTGCCATTAGCAACAGATATACAAAATTTTGCACCGGTGTAGACAGCTAGCCGCTCTTCCAGCTCATTTACCTCCGGACCCAGAATGTACTTGCCATGAGCTAAGACTTTCTGAATATTGATGTCTATCTGATCTTTTATCCGGGCCTGCTGAGCCGCTAGATCTATGAACTGCATTTTGCTAACAAGCCTTCGTCAAGTTTGTATAAGACACCTGTATGGAGGCATATAGTTTCACCTTTACCCTCAAGCGGTAAATCAAGCTGCTCACCAAATTCACTCATCCAACCAATTTGTTTCGCAGGCACCCCTACCATCAAAGCATAGGGTTTGACGTCTTTGTTTACCACAGCACCCGCTCCTACAAAGGCATATTGTCCGACGGTTGAGCCGCAAACTATTGTACAATTGGCCCCTAGTGTTGCACCTCGTTTAACAAATGTATCGCGATACTCGTCTTTACGCTCTATTCCTGAACGAGGATTATAAACATTGGTAAAAACCATACTGGGCCCACAAAATACCTCAGCCTCAAGATGGACATTGTCATAAACTGAAACGTTATTCTGTATTTTACATTTATCAGCAATGGTTACGCTATTACCAACAAACACATTTTGACCAAGGGAAACACCCTCTCCAATTTGAGCACCGCTACATACATGGGTAAAGTGCCATATTCTTGAGCCGTCCCCTATCTGAGCTCCATCATCTACAATGGCGCTCTCATGTGAATAATATTCTGTCATTAGCTAATCACTTTAGTAACGAATGGATGTATGTCTGACTTATTAGTTACAATACCCTGGTTTCGAATTTCACTCACTATCTCTATACTGTTTCGAGCTTCTTCTAAACCAAACCCCTTACCCTCTAATATATGTTGATAACTAGCTGTATGCAGATCAGTAAAACCGCCTGAAAACTCAATTTCCTTACCATCTACTGTTATTGAGCGATAAGTACGCTGTCCCGCTATTTTAATTTCTTCAGGAATATAGTCATAATTAACTGACAAAAACCAGCGCACTTTCGCATGTTTAAACTCTAGATAGCCAGCATTAGCATCTGCCTGCTTCAAATGAGCATCATTTTCCTTAAGGTCGCCAAAAACCCAACCCAGCATATCGTAAAAGTGCACACCGATATTAGTAGCAATACCGCCAGACTTATTTCCATCACCTTTCCATGATGTAAAGTACCAGTGCCCACGGCTAGTTAAATAGGTCAGATCAACAACAAATACTTTATCAGGATTCTTGGATACCTCGGCTTCCACATGCTCTTTTAGCGTGATAATACTCGGGTGCAAACGAAGCTGAAGTATATTGTACACTTGCTTACCTGTTTCCTCTTGCACCACTTTTAAAGCGTCAATATTATGAGGATTCAGAACCAAGGGTTTTTCACAGATAGCATGCGCCCCTTGGCGTAAAGCAAAGCGAATATGCGAGTCATGAAGGTAATTAGGAGAAGCGATACTGACATAGTCTATTTGCGTTCCCTCGCGTTTTAACATATCTATATGACGATCAAAACGTTCATATTCAACAAAAAAATCTGCATTAGGAAAGTGGCTATCAATAACACCGACCGAGTCATTTTTATCTAAAGCAGCAATCAGGTTATTCCCAGTTTCTTTAATAGCCTTCATGTGCCGTGGAGCAATGTAACCAGCTGCGCCAATTAGAGCAAAATTTTTCATATTCATTTCCTATTTCTATTTCTATTTCTATTTCTATTTCTATTTCTATTTCTATTTCTATTTCTATTTCTATTTCTAGAATCGTATATCTGATAATTTCAAAATATGTGTTAATCTGTCTATGCTTGTTTGTTTCTCATAAAATATCGAATAAGAACTATAAGCACTGATAGCATGCCGCCTAACATAAACCCTAAAATCACAATTATAGCCCGCTTGGGTTTTGATTTTTCTTCGGCTACTCTAGCCGAACTTATCGTTTTAAATACGTACTCTTCACTCACCTCAGCGAGCATTAATGCTTTGGTTTGCTCTTCTATTAATTGATAAAACACTGTTTGCATATCTGACACATTAGTTTCACGTATTTTATTTTGAAGGTACTCAATACTTTTAGCGGCATCCTCTCTATCACGTTTTTGAAGGTTAGCATTAATCGCTTTCACTAATAGTGTTACCCATTGTTGAGCTAATTTTGGAGAATAATACTCTACCGTTAAACTGATTAATCCACTGGCTTTGTCTTGACTGATGCTTATTCTGTCTTTTAGTTTTTTATACAGCTCCCAACTACTGGGTTCTACTTGCTGGCCTTTCGCTGAATTAAGTTCTCTCACCCATTGGTTATTTTCTTCATCATAAAGTTCTGAATTAATTACCAACTTATTACTGGTACGATTCCATCCTTCAGCGGCAAAGATGGCGACTTTCATTTGGTTTATTTCGATAAATTCTTCAAGAAAGCCCCATGTTTTAATAATTTCCATGGCGACAGAAACTTTGCCATCACCTCCCCCACCGCCCAGATTAATTCCAGCTAAAGAAGCTAATCCGCCATATTGCCCTGCTAGTTTCGATAACGCAGAACCACCAGAAGAAGATGCTGGCGCTAGTAATACGGTGGATTTGTATTCATCTGAAATTGACAGTGCATAAAACACTGAGCAGACAAAGAATATTGTCGTAACAATGACAATTAGCCACTTACCTTGCCATACCGCTCTTGCTAGCTCGCGCAGGTCAATTTCATTTTCTTGCGGTATATACGCTTGCGCGTCTCGTAAAGGTGATAGCTGGCTTTCAGATTTTGACACTTCTGCAATTTCTCAATTTTTTGGTTAATTTCTAAAGCTAATATTTAACTTGAACAATTCTTATTGCTAATTTCATTACACATTCATTAGTTTTTATCATATTGGCCTGCGTATTTTACTCGATTTGTAATTACGCTATAAACTACCTACAGCCGCTGCACCCAACGCGATTTGATAGAATATTTGACTCATGTCGCGCCACAAGACAACCTGATCCAATTTATCTGCATCAAGTGGTATAACAATCGTATCACCAGGTTTTATTTGATCATCATTTTTCGCAAACCAACTAGAACTTTTGGGAATTTGTACTCCTCCGTTCGCTCTAATGATATACACTCGACCTTCATCAGCTTTATCAGTAGTTCCACCACTTCGCTCGATATAATCCCAATAACTTAACTCTACTTCATAAACTTGAGATATCGGCAACTGAACCTCCCCTACAATGGTCACAGAGTTCTTTTTTCTTGGAATATTTAATGCGTCATTTTGTTGTAAAGGGATTGAGTAGTTCGCACCTTTAGCAAGCACTTTTTCTAGGTCTATCACTAATCGCCCTGTTGCTGCAGTACCTTTTAACTGAGAAAGTAGTTTTTTCGCTTCAGCTACCCCCCCCCCAGAGTTTTTATTTTCGCTTCTCTGGTTTACTGTTACCAGTTCTGCTTTAGCAATATCTTCTGCCAATCGGCCTTGCATTTCTTTCAATTGCTGAGCTTGTTGTTTTCTGAGTTCTACACGAGTAAATATTGCTCCAGGCACGTAGGCAAACTCTGTTAGGCCTCCTGCACGCTCCAACAGTAAAGCCAAGGTATCATTTTTATAGATAGGGTAAACGCCAGGAAATTTAACTTCACCACTTAGAGTAACCTGTTCCGACTCGGCCCAGTCTGGAATAGTTTTTATTTGCAGTACATCTCGGGACTTAAGTGCGAAATTTAGTGAGTCTGTTTGAGATAGGTTTAAGTCTACACGATATTGCTTTCGTTCTTGTTGTTTATCAAACTCTGTACGACTCAACTCTGCCCCCAACTGAAATGCTTTTTCACTTAGGCCGCCCGCTGCACGGATCAAGTCTTCTACTTGCATATTTTCTATTAGAGGATAGGTTCCAGGGTAACGGACATTGCCACTCACAGTCACTTCTTGTGAAGCCTGCAGAACGTCTGCATGAACACGGAATTCATTAATCAAGCCTTCAATTGTTTGATTTCGATTTGAGCCATACAAACCAAATAAAATCAGTTCATCCTGCTCCATTAACGGCAGGTCTTTATCTGAGCCTGGGTGTTCAATTATCTCAGAAAGTGAAAATGAGATAACTTTTAACTCACCGCTGGGTAATAAATAACGTTTTATTAAGGCATAGTCTAAGTCCGTATTTGGACTTAGACCTACAGCTTCAATAATATCGGAGATACGAACGCCTTGTTGCCAGCTTTGTATGCCGGGTCGAAGTGCATTTCCCGATACAGTCACCACACCATTTAGTATTCCAAGGTTTGCGGGAATATAAACATTATCGCCATTCTGAATTTTGACGCTCTTATTTGCTTGGGTTAAGTCGATATCCAGCAATAACCTCTTATCGTTAGTGCTAATTCTTTTTATTTTTGTAAGTGATGGTTGTGCGGTTGATAGCAAACCACCAGCCAGAGTAATTAACTGTTTCGCAGAATCACCTTTATTAATTTCATAAATAGCGGGACGCCTCACTTCACCCTGAATACTTACAGTAAGTTCAACAGGCGGAATAAACACCACATCCCCTGATTTTAATTGTGCATCGTTACTGGTATCACCTTTAAGCAACAAGTCATATAGGTCAAGCGTTTGAATTAACTTACCTCTTCGCTTTAACTGGACATTACGAAGCGAACCGCTAGTAGAAACACCACCACTCAGAACCAAGGCATTGGTTATTGTCGACAATGAACTAACGACATAAGAGCCAGGCAGATGCGCCTCACCCAATACAAACACGCGAATAGAGCGCAACTGCCCCATTGATATACTGGCTTTTACGCCAATCATTTTTTGGTCAATTGTGTTAATTAACTGTTGCTTGGCTTCAGCGAAGCTTAACCCTGCCAGTGACAAGGGACCAAGATCCGGTAGATAGACCATACCCTCTTGGTCTATTGCTAGCTCGTATGATAGGTTTTCTTTACCATATAAATTCACTTTCAAAGAGTCACCTGAACCTAAAAGATAGCCCGAAGACACTGGAATATCATTTATTGGCGTAAATGATGTAGGGTTTCCGGCAAACAAATCGTAGCCGAAAGGCATTAGATCTGATTTTCCGGCTAACGCTTTACTTGTTTTTTGGCTAGTGGGTACAGCCGATTCTGTTGCCGTTCTTGGTGAAACGGTAGTTTCCTGAATGGCTACTATCGCCTGATTTGTTGCACCTTGCGGCACTTCAACCCCAAACTGTTTGGCAAGGCCGCTTTGCTCTGCAGGAGACATGCGCTTAAATTGCTCAATTTGCTGGGAAGTGGGTTGGATTGCTAACGCTGAGAAACTGAGTATTGTAATTAGTATTGTTACGATGCAATGAGCTTTAATACGGGCTGACGACCTGTTGATCATTCCTGATTCCATGCTTCTTTTATTAGTGACGCTGTTGTTGTGGCGCGTAATTTAGCATTTTCTGTTTTTAGTGGCTAGGTGTATTTAGTGTTTTTGATGCCTTTGTGCTAATTGAATCATGACTCCCGCACCCTTAGCTGAATTTCATTTAGAAAAGCTATAAACACGCTAGGAATTGTTATTGCCATCGGCCCAATTTTAGCAATAGTTCCGAATTGGATTAGCTTCATTTAAACCGGTATCCCCATGAGGTGAAGACATTAGTTTGCTCAATACCATCCTGCAAGGTATTGAGTTCTTTTGATTGATACGAAACACCAATTTTTAACTTACCGCCAGCAAAAAATCGCTGATGACTTGCTTCAATATAGAATAGTTTCTCAACTTTACTTGAGACAGTATTTCTACTTGGAACACCGCCTTCATTCAGTTTCAGGTAACTAAAGCTTAGCTTTGATAACTGGCCTTCCATTTGCTGATAAGCACCACCTAAAGTAAATACTTCCGCATCATTATCAAAAGTGGCTCCTAACACACGCCCTCTGTAACGGTACCCTGTTTTGAATACGGAGTGTTCATAAGCAACATTTGGATGTTCTGAACCCAACGCGCCAGCGGTGGTATTGGTATATTCAGCATAGCCTTTTAAGCTGTTACCACTTGATAGCGCATAATTCGACTCAGCACCTAGCTGAAAAGTATACTTGGTCGGCATAAACCCTGCCTCGTCTTCACCAATCAATTGACTATAGATGGCGGAAGGTAATGTGCTCAAAAAATTGAAATTAAACCGTGCATCAAAACCGGCTATTTGGTTGCCTGCTTGTGAACTGGTATTTTCACCTTGCGAGGTTAACGATTTCCAGAATGTTTTTAAGTCTTCATCTCGCCCTTCTCCACCCCATTGCATCGCCCTAGATAAACCAAATTCAAGATTATCAATTGGCTTGAATGTAAAGCGCATACCTGTCAACTTTGCTTCTGGAATAGTTCGGTTACTTTCCATTTGCCCTAGAAAGGAAACAAACTGCCACTCACCCAACCATGATAACCAAACGGTATCAAAATGCTGCGCGCTTTTGGTTCTTAGTATTAATGCAGGCACTGGTCGAGCATTGTTAGTTAATATTAGACTTGATTGTGTGCCCGGCCCCCACCATCGATCAATAGCTCCCACACCTATGACCCACTCACCAAGAACACCAGCGATATAGGAGCCATCAAGTTGAGTTTCTATATTGTCTTTTCCTGGGTCAGTAGTCAGGTTTGATTGCAGCTTGATTGCGAGGTCTTCGCCATCCCAATCGAATGTTTTGTGAATTTCGCCTTTTTCGCGATAATTAGATGAGAAATCTCTGAACAATACTCGAGATGAGGCGGCACTTAGCTCAATGCTTCGCTTTAACCCTTTGCGTGTTTGGTAGCGTAATTCGAATTCCAGCTCTCGGACAGCTGTTTTTTGACTTAGATTAAGCTCGCTAAGCTTTACTTTTTTAAGCGCTGTTTTCACATCAGACCACATGATAGGCCAAGTCGTCAGGGAGATGGGCATTGCACCAGAGTCATTTAATAGATGCAGATTGTTTCGCAAGCGATCATCACCTACATCAATCCATGGACTTGCTTGACTTATTGATGATACACAGAGAAATAAACAACTGATGAGTAAGTTAAATGATACATGTTTAGTTTTTGAAAATTGTGGCGAAGCTAAGAAAAACAAAATGACTCACTGCTTGAATAGGTTAGGGATTATTCTTTGAGAGGCATTATATGGGCTTTTTATTAAAAGGTAAGTATTCGATGTGTTTTTTTTATAATCGAATACTCTGAGTAATTTAATATGACTAAAAAACGTACTAACAACTCAGCTTCTGCAATATCACTTCAGCTTCATCGTATGACATATACTTTGCTACCGCATACGTTGAGTTTGCTTCTTTAAAAGCAGCCTGAATGATGCTTGAATAATCAGCTTCTTTAATTTGAGTGATTTTTGCTTCAATGCCCACCATTTCGATCAGTTCTTTTACGGCAACAATCAACTTTTCAGAAAGTATTAGCTCATCTTCATTTTTTGAGCCCAAACCAAGAAACACAGCTATTTGAGCCATGCGTTCAGTGGCTGCCAATTTATTAAATTCTAAAATATAAGGTAGAACTTTTGCATTCGATTCGCCGTGAGGGATTCTATATTTAGCGCCAATTTGATGTGCAAAGGCGTGAACGTAACCAAGCCCTGCAATATTGATCGTTAACCCCCCATAATAAGAAGCCAATGCCATTTTTTCTCGGGCTTCTAGGTCACTACCGTGCTTGCAGACTTTAGGTAGGTTTTCAAAAATCATTTGAATACCAGAGCGCGCATAATAATCTGATTCTTGGCTTGCCATCCCACTTAAATAACCCTCTATCAAGTGAGTTAATGCATCCATGCCTGTTGCTGCAGTAATATGAGCAGGCAGACCAGTCATTAATTCTGGATCCAGTGCTGCCACTAGAGGAACCAGCTTTGTATCAATCACTAACTCTTTTTTATGCGTTTCAGGGTCTGAAATAACGGCGCCTATGGTGGCTTCTGAACCGGTTCCTGCCGTGGTTGGTAT
>ENA-OSET01002896-OSET01002896.1-sediment-metagenome-genome-assembly--contig:-NODE-2896-length-16171-cov-4.555673_pt1 | contig 16171 bp, 8 predicted proteins | sample MGYA00237882_ERZ534229 | MGnify/ENA primary metagenome ERZ534229 (study PRJEB26408, sample SAMN06266212) | sediment metagenome | isolation source: Hudson Canyon methane seep mesocosm | place: USA:Hudson... | reverse complement strand
TTAAACTCATGTTTAATATTGTCTATAAAAGCTATATTCTCCATAATTAAAGGTTCTTTAGTCTAAATGAATAATGGGTTCCCTTCTCTGTTTGTAAAACCATACTACCGTTCATTTGATCTGTCAATATATCTATCAATTCTACTCCGAAACTTACACGGTCAGAAACAGGTGTTTTCCACACACCATTGTCCAAATAATCAAAATAAAATTTATCACCAGTTTGATTTATCAAAATAGAAATCTGTCCCGTTTGATCATTAAATGCATGTTTCAATGAGTTGGATGCCAGCTCATTAATCAATAACCCCAATGGCATTATAGTTTCCAAGCTTAAATATTTTACGTTTACTTTTATAAAAAGTTCGATATTATTTTTATCAAGAGAAATAGAAATAATATCATTCACCAATTCTTCTATGTACTTTTTCAAATCAATCTTTGACAACTCTTTCTCTCCGTATAATTTTTGATGTATTAAAAAAATTGCCATAATTCGGTTAATGGCTTCTGTAAAATACATTTTACTTTCTTCAGATTTCATTTCCATACTTTGCATCCTTAGCAAACTAATGACTATTTGCAGGTTATTCTTAACCCTATGATGGATCTCTTTTAACAAGGTTTCATTTTCTAAATTCTTAGTTTGGATAAGTGCATACTGATCTTCTAGGTTTGAATTAGTTATCCGAAGCACTTCCTCCGTATGCTTTTGATACCTTAAAAACTCCATAAGTAAGTAGCCAATTATCAACAAAGCAAAAGTTATTTCAATAAAATCCCCCAATAAGATCAACGGTTGCATTGCTTCTAATACTTCAATGTGACGATTAAGCGTAAAACCATAAAAATAAGCTATGCCTGCAATATTTAAGATTAAAAATACAAATCCATATTTGTAGCCTAAACCAATAAAAGCAAGTGAAACTATTACTATTATCCAAATGAAATCGACATAATGCGGCAAGATTAAAACATAATTCAATGAAAAATTAATAATTAATGAACCACTAATAGTATAAATCCAAAAAAAAGGATGAAAATTTTTAGTTATTTTTAAGTAAAAAAAAGTGGATACAACAACAGTTTCTGTTAATAAAATTGGCAATATTGTACTGTTATCATTTAATATATAAATAACTGACAGCAACGTGAAAGCAGTTAAAAAAAATAACGAAATCCTGTAAGCCAAAAGAAACTTACCCTTATCATAGAAGTCATCAATAGAGTCTGTATTTGGGGTAAACAAACTCATTAATTAAAATATTCTTTTAATTCATTTTCGAAATACTGCATTGCGTTCTTTACGGGTAATGGAATCCCACCTCCGTGAGCACATAGAGACCCTTCTTGCAAAGTCGTGAGTAAATCCTCGAAGAGTTCTTTACTTATTTTTTCTCCATCTTCATGTGCCTTTTTCAACATTTCATGTCCGCGTTTTGTACCTAAACGACAAGGAAAGCATTTTCCACAGCTTTCGTAAGCTGCAAAATCAAACAAATGCTCCAAAAATACTATCATTGGAAATGATTCTGGAACACAAACAACAGAGGCATGTCCTAATAAAAATCCATTTTGAGCAAAGGATTCAAAATCTAAATTCAAAGCATCGATTTTCTCTACTGGAACCAAGCCTCCCAAAGGGCCCCCTATTTGCATTGCTTTTACCGGCTCTTTAAAGCCTCCACCCAATTCATTTACAATAGTAGACAATGGTACTCCCATTTCAACTTCATAAATTCCTGGGTTATTGAAGAAACTATCTAAACAAACCAATTTAGTTCCGCTTGATTTTTCTGTACCGATAGCTTTATAAACTTCTCCTCCATTCTTAATAATTGGATAAACAGCTGCTAACGTTTCTACATTGTTGACAATGGTTGGTTTATTAAACAAACCTTGTTGTGTAGGATATGGAGGTCGCGTTCTAACTTCAGGTCGCTGTCCTTCAATTGAATTTATTAAAGCGGTCTCTTCACCGCAGATATAAGCTCCTTGGGCTTTAATTATTTTCAGATCAAAACTAAAATCACTCCCGTCAATGTTTTCACCAAGTAGATTATTTGACCTTAATTCGTCTATTGCTTCTTGAATAATGGTAATGGATTCAGGGTACTCCGCACGAATATATAATATCCCCCATTTAGCATGAGTAGCATAACCAGCCATCATCATCCCAAATAAAACAGAATGGGGTCGTTGTTCCAACAAATATCTATCAGAGTATGCCCCTGGATCTCCTTCATCAGCATTACAGATAATAAACTTCGTGTCAGCATTTTCATTTCTACATGATTCCAATTTAAATCCCATTGGAAAACCTGCTCCACCTCTACCCCTGATATTTGACTTTTTAATTTCTTCTAAAATTTCTGAGGAATCTCTTTTCAAAGCTGATTTTAGCACATTGTAATGTACTTCAAAACCTTCGTAGGGTAATGTTAGGTTTTCTGTTGTTGCCTTAACGGTATATTTATCTTGATTCGCATTCGTTGTCGAACCTGATAAAATACTTGCTATTTCAGCATTGCTTTTTGCTGAATAATTCTCTCCATCAAAATTAAAAGCTCCATTCTCATGACAACGTCCTAGACAAGTCATGTGACCAATTTCATCTTCCTTCAAGTGTTTTTTTAACTCCGTCTTTACAGCTTCCTGTTTACCCGAGCAAACACAGGCAGTGCCATTACAGACATATGCTTTCATTCCTTTATTTTCAGGCTTCATAAAATCATAAAAAGTTGCAGTACCATAAGTATTTGCACTTCCAACTAAGAATTCGTCGGCTAACTTCTGTAATTCCTTTTTACTAGGTGTTCCTTCATTTACAGAAAGCTTTCCTAACTTATCAAACAAGTTATCCGCTATTCCTTTCCTTCCTGATAATTCACTTAAATTTTCTGACATACCTTTTCAATTATACTATTTATTTTGTTTGATCGATAGCATTTACTCTATGCGTATTTGAATAACAGGTTGCATTTTTACCTCTACAGAATCCAAATAAAGTAATCCCTAGTTCTTTTGAATAGTCAACAGCTAAAGAAGATGGCGCTGACACTGCGGCTAATACCGGGATTTTTGCTCTAAACGCTTTCATAACAATTTCGTATGAAATTCTACCACTTACGGTTATTGCAACCGCTTTGTTTAACTGTTTTTTTAACAACAATGTTCCAATTACTTTATCAACTGCATTGTGTCTTCCAATATCTTCCATAACACACATCATTTCACCTTTTTCATCAAATGCAGCTGCAGCATGAGAACCTCCAGATTTTCGGAAAGTTTTTTGTTTTCCATCCATCAATTCAAACATATATTTTAAATCTAAAGGATTAAAAATCCCTTTATTTTCTAACTCTCCTTTTAATTCTTTCAACTCCGTTTGTCCGCAAATACCACAAGAAGAAACAGATAAAAAACTCCGACTATTTTTATAACCATCACCCAGTTTATCTTCAGCGATATTAACATTTACAGCAGGAATTACCCCATGCTTGTTCTCACTTTCAGCAATAATCGCGACATCTTCATTTACGGCTACATAAATATCCTCGGAATGCAACAAACCTCTTACCAGCTCAATATCGTTACCAGGCGAACGCATGGTAATCATTAATGGTTCTCCATTCACATTCACTTGAAGAGCTTCTTCAACTGTAAGTGCATCTAATCTGTTTTCAGAAGATGTACCATCAAATTTTATTGCTTGATAATCGAGTATTGCCATTTAACTTAATTAAGATAGCCCTGATATAACACCACTATCATCAATATCCATCCCTTCAGAAGCAGGTGTAGCTGGTAATCCAGGCATACGCATCATTTTACCAAGTATTGGAATAATAAACCCTGCCCCTGCAGCATATTCAAACTCACGAACATTAACAGTAAAGCCAGTAGGGCGAGCATATAGTTTATCGTTGTCTGAAAGTGATTTTTGAGTTTTCGCCATACAGATTGGTAACTCATTCAACCCCAACTCATCTATTCTTCGTAAATCTGTTATTGCTTTCTTGCTGTACTCAACACCTTCGGAACCGTAGATTTCTGATGCAATAATTTTAATCTTTTCTCTAATTGGCAGCTTCCAATCATAAAGTGGCTTGAATTCATTATTCCCAGATTCAACTTCTCTTATAACTGCTTCTGCAAGGTCAGTCATTCCATTGCCTCCCATTGCCCAGCCATTCGCAACAATTGCTTCAACACCCATTGCACTACATTTCTCTTTTATTACATCTACTTCTTCTTGCGAGTCCGTTGGAAAAGCATTGATCGCAACCACAGGATTTAATCCAAATTTCTTACAGTTTTCAATGTGTTTTTCAAGATTTGCAAAACCATTTGACACTTTTTCTACACTTGCTGTGTTATATTCTTCTTTTGGTGCACCTCCATGATGTCTTAACGCCCTAATTGTAGCAACCAAGACCAAAGCTTTTGGCATTAAACCGCCAGAAACACATTTTATATCTAAAAATTTCTCTGCACCTAAATCAGCTCCAAATCCAGCTTCAGTAACAACATAATCTGTTAAAGACAGTCCCATTTTTGTAGCAAGAATAGTATTCGTTCCTTGTGCAATATTTGCAAAAGGACCTCCATGAATAATTGCTGGATTCCCTTCTAATGTTTGAACTAAATTAGGCTTTACAGCATCTTTCAATAAAATTGCCATCGCATTTTCTGCTTTCAAATCGCGTGCATATATAGGTTTTTTAGCAAATGTAAAGCCTACAAATATATTTCCTAATCTTGCTTTTAAATCTACAAAATTCTCAGCCATACAAAGAATCGCCATCACTTCAGATGCAGGCGTAATGTTAAATCCATCTTGGCGAGGTATGCCATTAGCGGTACCACCTAATCCAATTGTTATATCCCTTAATGAACGATCGTTCATGTCCATTACACGTTTCCATACAATAGTTCGTGGATCAATATTTAAATTTCTTGTTTTACTTTGAATGTTATTGTCAATTAAAGCAGACAGTAAGTTATTGGCTTTTTCAATAGCAGAGAAATCACCTGTGAAGTGCAGGTTAATATCCTCCATAGGGAGTACTTGAGAATAACCCCCGCCAGCAGCACCACCTTTAATTCCAAACACAGGGCCCAAAGATGGTTCTCTTAGAACCACAGTTGTTTTCTTCCCTAATTTATTCAATCCTTCTGTCAAACCAATTGAAGTAGTTGTTTTACCTTCTCCCGCAGGAGTTGGAGTAAGCGCAGTTACCAAGACTAAGTTATTTTTTGCAATATTACTCTCATCAATTAAAGTCAGAGGAAGCTTAGCTTTATACTTGCCATACATTTCAAGATCATCTTCGGCCACACCTAATTTAGATGCAATATCTCTAATGTGTTGCATCGTAGCATTTTGTGCAATATCTATATCCGAAAAATTGTGCGTAGTTAATTCTTTACTCATTTATTTACTTTTTAGATGCTTAAATTAGTTATTTAATCAATACGGTACTGAAGAAAGTTAAGAATAAAACAGCTCTAATATTTGCAGCGTTATTTAAAACAGCATTGTTACTTAAAATATATAAGGAATAAAACGCCATTTCACTTGAGAACAGTAAGCAACATAATCTTCATCTGCGAGCAGATGATTTTCTTCTGTAAAAGCCCTAAGCACATAAATTACTGTCCAAAAAATCATGGTTCCAACAATCCAAAAATCATAAATGGCAAATGCAGGAATTAAAGTAACCCACCATACAATTAGTTTTGCTAAATAATGTGGATGACGCACCCATCTATAAGGACCTTTAGTCACAATTCCTCGGTTAGTAAGATTAGAACATTTAGCACCCAAGATAACTATGGACCATATTTTAAATGTCATTACAAGTAATAAGAATATTCTAATAATAAACGTAATCTCTTGGCTCTTAAAAAACGCCATATCGTTTGTGTAAAATGGAATAGCAATAAGAACAAAGGTTATAAACAAAGGATAACAAATTAAGGTAACTACCCAGCCAAGTATAGTTGGCTCGACTGACTTAATTTCATTATTCAAAAAACTCGACTCAATTAAATATCCAAAGCTATAAAATACCAATGCTGTAAAGCCTATAAGATATGATATAAGTAGAAATAAATATCCATTGAAATACAAAACAAAAGAACTATATGTTTTTGTAGTATCAAATAACATCCCTTGTATCACAATAGCAAATTCAACTGTCCAAGGAATCATTAGCGGAATAAAGAACAATTTTATTCCAAAAGCCAAGGCAACATTTTTTGCTTTATTGTCAAACTTTTTTTGAGCTAAACAATTAACCAAATACAAGAGCTTTGACCCACTTTCTTCTTTATCTTTCATAATAAATAAAGGAACTCCAATCACTGAATACAAACATGCCAAATAAAATAATATTTCTATTGATTTGTTTTCCTGATAATAGAAACCTAGTTGAGCTTCGTATGCTAACTCTCCAAAAGGAATTAAGGAATATAACCCCAAACTACCCCATATCATGAGCATTTCTATTACATATGTTTTGAAAAACGATTTCATCCTGAGTTTGCTTCGGTAAAGTTAAAATTTACAGTAAACTCACAAATTATTGTTTACAATAATTTAATCCATAGAACTAACATCCCCAATTACCTTCTATTTTTGTTAGCATAATGAAAAAGTCAATTCGATTAATAAAGAATAAATATTTTCTATCAACATTGATATTACTTGTAATATTAATAGCCTTTGAAGACACTAATATTTACCGTCAATTCAAATCATTAAATAAGCTTAGTGAGCTTCAAGAAGTAAATGATTTAAAAAGAATTGAAATAGAAGAGATAAAAGTCAAAATAAATGAATTAACCACCAATCCTGAAGAGTTAGAGAAATTCGCTCGTGAAACATACAGAATGAAAAAGGAGAATGAAGTTATCTTCTTATTCGTTGAAAAAAACAAGCAATAGTCTCATCTATATTTTCTTGCTAAAGCTTCCTTGTTTATTGTTTAACAAATTGCAATAAACCTTTATTCCTATTATCTAATTGAATTATATATACACCTTTTGCAAGACTTGAAACATCAATCGTTGAATTAAATTCATAAATGCCTTCCAAGACAACTTTACCTTGCGCTTCTACAACAGTGTATTTAACTGTTTCAAATTTATTTATTGCTTCAATATGTAATTCAGAAGAAACTGGATTAGGATAAATCGAATAAGCACCCGACTGTTGATGAGATAATATACCATTTACATCAACATTAATAACGATAGTATCTGACCCTGAACAATTTCCTAAATTAGAATACAATATAACTGTGTAAGTACCCACGTTGGCATAACTATAAGAAGGAAAATTCAATACGGAGCTCCCTCCATCTCCAAAATCCCAATTGTAACTAGAACCATTTGATCCCGCATTTGTAAAGTTTATTGATTCGCCTGTTACCACTGTAAAATTATCAGCTCCGGCCACAACGTTTGGATTCGGTGAAACATTTACAGTAATCGATGAAGTGCTACTACAATTTCCATCTTGACCGGTTACGGTATAAATCGTTTGTGTATTTGGTGAAACAGTAACTGAACTTACTATTTCGCCCGAATCCCAAGAATAGTTTTGCGCACCAAAAACATTTAAAGTCACACTATCTAACTCACAAATATTTGGACTCGAAGGTGTAAAAACGAGAATAGGAGTAGGATCAACAGTAATCGTCGTGGAAACCGAAGAACTGCAACCATTCAAATCCGTTGCAACCACCGTATAGATTGTAGTAGAATTTGGGGAAACGCTATGCGTAATTCCAGCTCCTAATGTTTGATCCCAATTATAAGATCCTCCAGAACCTGCACCATCAGCAGTTACGGTAGCCGTATCACCGGAACAGATAGTCTGATTAGGATTAACAGTTGCTGTTGGTCCATTTATATTTGACAATGTTGCAGATGCAAATTGTGAACAACCATTATCATCCAAAACGGTTACAGTATAAGTACCAACGCCTAGATTTGAAATAGTTGGACCATTTGCTCCATTCGACCAAGAATAAATCAATGTTCCTGTTCCACCTGTACCGGAAGCAGAAATTTCTCCATTATCCAACCCACATGCTGGGTCTGTTGGAGTTACGACTACAGATGGAGCTGGATCAACGTTAATATAAGACGTTGTAGTAATTGTATTGGAATTAACACCATCAAATACTGTCAACTCAACTGTGTAAGTTCCAGAAGATGTATATTGAATCCCTGTCGGATTTTGGTCGGTCGAAGAGGATGGCGTTCCACCATTAAACACCCAGCTCCAACTTGTAGGAGTTCCAGAAGCAGTAGCGTCAGAAAAATCTATTGCAGTTCCTTCACAAACCGTTGTCGCGTTAGATGTGAAATCAGCAATCAAACCAACCCCAGTAATACAAAAATTGTGGATTGCTTCATTACCAAAATCAACCACTGCCATCTGAACCAAAACATTCGCCTGATCATCAAGTAAACTATAATCACCATCAATACTGCAAGATCCATACTGCGAACCAAACATACCATCTCCATAAGTATCATTAATAATAAAATCATAGCAGCCATCTGAAAGACATAATATTTCCGTAAAAAGATCACCTCCAGTATTGTCAGTATATGGCCCTCCTGAAACAACCAAATCACCATTATCATCTAAAACTCGCCATGACACTTCAGAGCCCCAACAATCCGTAGCTAAATTTAACGTAACCGGCATACCTGCAAGTGTTAGCACAAATGAATTAGATTTACCATCGTTGTTTAAAGCTTCATCTATAACTCCATTTGGCATACTGGTCGTTGCATTAAATATATGGTTTCCTGATGTAGAGGTAATAGTTGGTAAAGTAATCACTTCTGTGCCTCCCTGCGCCAAATTTCCAGTCCAGCTAAATGTTTGTGGATTCGAACCATCTACATCATAAATAATATCAACGGACGTCAAATTTATTAATCCGTAATTTATTAAAGTAACTACTGGATCAAAATTAGAAGTATTACAAATTGATGCATCTGGACTACTAATTTCACTTATTCCAGCATCGTAATCAAATGCATTGTAGTTAGGAGATTCCCATACACCGCGCCCATAAGTTCCGGCGCGTATCACATTGGATGCCTCATGAATTTCTAGATCATTCACAATTACATTTGGTAAGTTATTCATGTATTGAATCCAATTCCCTAAATCATTATCTCTATAATAAACGCCTATATCGGTACCAACGTATATACCTCCATTTGTTCCATCGTCATACTTAACAATATTGCAAGGTAAGTTAGGAAGATTCCCAGTAAGGTTATTCCAATTTGCTCCACCATCGATAGTATGATAAACATGATTTGTTCCACTCCATCCACCTCTTGTAATCCAAACCTCATCTGAATTGGAAGGATTTACTTCTATAGACGTAATCACCGAATTTGTTGGTAAAGAACCCGTTATTTCCGTGAAATTACTTCCGTTGTCGGTTGTTACATAGACCTCATCATCCGTACTCACATAAATGATATCTGAATTACCTTCATATATTTCTATACAACGTAATTGGTCTGGAAAATTAAATCCTGATAATTGATTCCATCCAGACGCATAATCAAATTCATGTAAATCATCATATCCTGCTAATAACCTATCATTATTTGGATCCATTTGCATTGGCGTTACCCATCTACCTGACATTGGACTTCCTTGACCACTGCTAGTATTGCCTCCATTGGTTGACCTATATAAATCTCCGTTTTGAATCATTCCAAAAATAAGATTAGAATTATTACGATCCACTCCTGCTTCCATCCCATCAGCTCCATAATAATTTTTCCAAACACCTGATTTTAACACATAACCTCCATTATCTTGAAGGCCTCCACTAATGGTATTAACATCATTTTGAGAACCGCCAATTCTATAAAACTGACCTATTTGAAGGCCGTCAGTTAAATCAGTAAAGTCATTACCACTATTTGTTGATTGATAAATTCCTCCATCACTTCCACAATACAAATTTCCACCATAGTATTTTAAATAATGAATATCAGCATGAGTATATGCAGAATTAAAAGGAGAACTCCAGTTGTTTAATTGCGAAAATGAACTCCCTCCATTACTTGATTTCCAAAGATTTAATACCCCTGTTACAATTTCATTTGCATTTGTTTGAGAAGCAGCAATTGCCATATCATACCAGGCTTGAGTAGATTCAAAAATATCCGTGGTAGTATTCATTGCTGTAAATGAAGTACCTGAATTTATGGAACGATATACCCCTTGAAAACCGTTTCCAGTAGTTGCACTTAGTACATATACATAACTTGCATTTGCAGCAGTAGTTGCTATTGCCAATCTTCCTGAAGTAGTTGGCAATCCCGTAGTAATAGCATTCCAGTTAGCACCGCTATCTGTCGTTATAAAAAACTCAGAAGAGGAAACAGCATATATAACATTCGATGATCCAGGTTTCATATCTATATCTCTTATATTCCCACCTTGGATGTTATTCCAAGAGGTTCCTGCATTTGTAGATTTATATACACCGGAACTTGTAGCTAAATAAATCACATTTGAATTTGTCGGATCAATTATTAACTCGGTAGTTTCTCCAGAAACATTTCCTACTGCCGACCAAGACAGCCCCCCATCAATAGACTTCAAAACCCCTATGCTATAAGTATCACCTCCATCAGTATCCCCAGTGGCTAAGTAAATGATATTACTATTATTTGGATCGATAGCTATACCGGAAACACCTATTACAGAGAGCTCGTCTCCTAATGGAGTCCAAGTACTTCCTGCGTCTGTTGATTTCCAAACACCTCCTGCAGGAGCTCCAATAAACAAAGTATTAGGATCATTAGGATCTTCAACAATGCAATTTACTCTTCCCGATCCAGCACTCCAAGAATCTGTATTAACGTGAGAAAATGGTCCTATTGGTTGCCAATCCCCAACTCCACCAGACTTGGTTTGGTTCCCTACAATTAAATTTTTAAAATTACCCCAATCTCTACTATTAACCGGGAAACTGCCATCTTCCAGCACTCTCGTTTCCCAAAAATTTGCCCATCTTTTGAATTGTTTAAACCCTTTTCCCCTGACATATTCATCACTTCCCCATTCTGTTTCAAAAGCGTCTCTTATATCGTAAAAATTGGCATTTGGTTGCAACATCATATCTACCCATTGCTGTGATTTAACAGATATTGATGAAAATATAAGGGTAGAGAAAATGATTGTGCGGAAAAAGAATTTGATGGACATATGGATTAAAATTGGTTGTTTCGCTTCCAATATAGTGCAATTAATCGTGTAAAATTGGAATACAAGTAATTTATAGCTACTGAAAATGTAAAAGCTAACTGAAATATTGAGTTACTTTTCTAACAATAACTTACCTTAAACCAATACATACAAAGGAAATAACTAAATATCATCATTGGATTCTCAAAATCAATTTAAGAAATAAAAAACAAACATTTTTTCATTATTCACTAAAAACTACATATTTGAAAATACGATATTCAATGATGAATAATAGTTAACTGATGATGAAATTATAGTTTAACGAAATATAAAGCTTTGTACTCAATATCTTCAATTTGAAATAAATATATCCCTTTGGACAATTGTTCAACTTGTATAATAGGGTTATGACCTATTATTCCTTTTAGAATAACCTTTCCATTAATATCTACAATTAGATAATTAACACCCGTTAGACTACTCTTAGATGTAATATAAAGAATATCATTAACTGGATTTGGAAATAATATAAACTCTTCATTTGTAACAATTTCATCAATACTAATAGATATTATCTGAGTACAAGCACTTGTATCAATACATCCATTCAAATCAATTTCAACAGCATAATTACCATTATTAACAGGAGAATAAGATTGGCTCGTTTCCCCATTAATAATCGAATTTCCATTATCACAATCCAACCATTGATACAGTGCACTTGTTTGCTGAGCAGTAATAACATTATTTAATTCCAAAACTGAAATATCTGGAGTTACTTCAACAGTTACATTTCCTGTAGAAGATATACTTGAACAACCGTTTACAGTATACACAACTGAATAATTTGTACTCGTCGATGGAGAAACTGTTATTGAGGAATTTGTTTCTCCGCCAGGCGACCACAAATAAGTACCTCCTGTGCTGGATGATGAAGCTGCTAACGTAGCACTATTTCCATCACAAACAGCTGCGTCATTAACCGTAACTACAGGTATTTCATTAACTGTTATTGTTCCTGAACTAGATAAACTTGAACATCCATTTAAAGCGTACACCACACCATATGTAGATGTAGTTGAAGGCGAATTGGTTATTGATGAAGTCGTTTCGTTTCCTGGAGACCATAAATATATTCCACCTGCAGCTGAAGGAGTTGATGTTAATGTTGCAGATTGCCCATCACATATAGTTACATTACTCACACTAACTGTAGGGGTTTCATTTACAGTAATGGTTGCAGTTTCCATGTTACTAAAGCAGCCATTTAATGCGTAAGTCAAGGAATAGGAATTTGTTGATGTTGGAGAAACAGAAATTGAAGAAGTTGTTTCATTTCCTGGTGACCAAAGATAGGTTCCTCCTCCTACTGATGGGGTAGTTAAAATAGTTGTTGATTCTCCAGAACAAATTGTTGCATCGTTAACCGATATTGTAGGCGTTTGACTAACTGCAATAGATGCTGATTCTGAATTACTAGCACATCCGTTTAATGTATATACAACATTATAAGATGTAGTTGTTGATGGTGAATTGGAAATAGATGCGGTAGTTTCTCCACCTGGAGACCAAAGATAAGTTCCTCCTGTTGCTGAAGGCATGGCAGATACTGTTCCTAATAACCCTGCACAAATAGCATCATCTGTAATTGTTAAAGTTGGTGTTTCATTAACTGTTACTATAATATCACTCGGATTACTTGAGCACCCACTTAATGTGTAAACAACAGAATAAGTAGATGTAACAGCTGGTGAGACTGGAATTGAAGATGTTGTCTCTCCTCCTGGTGACCAAAGATAGGTTCCTCCTCCAACAGATGGAGTTGCTGTTAATGTGGTCATTTCACCTTCACAGATTGAATTAATTCCTGCAAGAGCTACATTTGGTCCAACGCCTACAGTAACTGTACTGATAGCATTACTTACACATCCTAAATAGGAATAGGTTACTGTGTAATTTGTTGTTACTCCTGGATTGACAGTTATGCTTCCTGTAGTTTCACCGGTAGATTGCCAAAAAAAAGTTCCTCCCGAAACAGAAGGAGTTGCAGTTAATACAACAGGACCTCCAACACAATTTGATTCATCATTAACAGAAACCGTAGCACCAGAAGAGACCTCAATATCAATATCCTTAGAAGTACATCCAAAACTATTACATGCTTGAAGCGTTGCTGTATATGTGCCCGGTGTTGAATAACAAACTTGTCCGGGATCTTGATCAGTGGAGGTTGGTGTGCCCGAACCAGGAAATGACCAATTCCATGATGTAGGAGCGTTTGTACTATTATCTAAAAATTCAACACAGCCCGATCCACAAAGTTGAGTTGTAGATGTTGTCATCCATGCAACTGGAGGGGTGGTAGGCGCTTCATACCATTGCGCAATATAATTCATTGGATTTCCTTCAGCTTGAGTATATGCACCACCTGCGAAAAAGATTCCATTCCAAACGGTTGACGCTTTTACATATTCATCAATACCCACGGCATCAAACCCTAGTCCCATAGCCGACCAGTTCGTCCCATCAAATCTAGCTATTTTATTAGCAGGAACCCCTCCTGCACTTGTGAAATAGCCACCTGCTACAATATCACCATTGTATTCATGTATGGCTCGACAGTATTCATTTAGGCCAGTTCCGAGTGGGGTCCAATTTGAACCATCATACATAGCAATACCACTCATATTGAAATCCTGAGTACCAACATCACCATCAATTAACTCAGGAAATTCACCTCCTAAATATAAGTTTCCGTCATTTGGATTAACGTACAAAACACGAACAGACTCATTCACACCTCCAACTAAATCAACACCGCTATTTCCACCTACCCAGTTAGCTGTTACTTCGTCATACTTTACAAGACCATCAAGCGGTCCTTGTCCGCCAACATTATTGAAATCTCCACCAACCCAAAGATCACCTTCAAATTCTGTCATGCAACGAATATCATTATCAAAACTTCCAATTGGACCAATAGATTCCCATGTAGTTCCATTCCATTTTGCAATTCTTGCAATTGGAACTCCATCGGCCTGTGTCATATCTCCACCAATTACAACTTCATTATTCCAAACCGTACATGAGAGTACGTCATTGTTAACTCCATTACCAAGAGGGCTCCAAGAAATACCATCCCAAACAGCTACACCGTTACATCCAACACATGGCTGATTTACGTTCCAGAAATCTCCTACAACAACAAGTTTTCCGTCCCAAACTACACCAGCACGAGCTACAATTCCTACTCCACCACCAAGACAACTCCATGAAGTTCCATCCCAGGTAGCAACCCTGTCGCATGGAGTATTGTTAAAACTTCCTAGGTTAACTAATAGTCCATTCCAAGTAAGTAATCCGTGAGTACTGTTACTATTCCCTCCACCAACATCCTCCCAGGTTTGAGACACTCCAAAAAACGAATTAATAATTAAAATAATGATTAATATATACTTCATGCGAATTAAGCTAAAAATTTAAGACGGTAAAGTACAAAATTAGTTGTGTTATATAAATATAAAAAAGATGTCGTTTTTTTCTATTCTAGGATTTCTATTTTTGCTAAAATATTATTGTATAAAAATTAATACTAACATTAGGATAAGCCTCTTCCGAATATTACCTTTGCTACCCCTGATAAAAACCTTAAAAAAAAATCAATAAAATGGCTAAAATCATTTACACTAAAACTGATGAAGCACCTGCTTTAGCAACTCAATCTTTTCTTCCAATTATAAAAGCATTTACAGGACCATTAGGTATTGAAATAGAAACTAAGGACATTTCATTAGGAGGAAGAATAATTGCCAGTTTTCCTGAAAATTTAAATGAGGATCAAAAACAAGCAGATGCGCTTGCAGAATTAGGCATTTTAGCAAAAAGTCCAGATGCAAACATCATTAAGCTTCCTAACATCAGTGCTTCAGTTCCGCAATTGAAGGAAGCAATAAAAGAATTGCAAGAAAGTGGCTTTAATATACCTAACTATCCAGAAGATCCAGAAAATGATGCTGAAAATAAAATTCAAGCCAGATATAACAAAATTAAAGGTAGTGCTGTAAACCCAGTACTAAGAGAAGGTAACTCTGATAGAAGAGCTCCTAAAGCAGTTAAGCAATATGCTAGAAATAACCCACACGCTATGGGAGCTTGGAATAGTGACTCTAAAACACATGTTTCACATATGAATGGTGGAGATTTTCGATCTAATGAAAAATCAATTACCATGAGCAAAGCAAGCTCTGTAAATATTGAATTTATAGATGCAAACGGAAACTCAACTTTTCTTAAAAAGAACCTAGCATTACTAGAAGGGGAAATTATTGACACAACTATTTTAAGCAAAAAAGCATTAGTTAGTTTCTTTCAAGAACAATTTAAAGAAGCTAAAGAACAAAACGTATTGCTTTCATTGCATATGAAAGCAACAATGATGAAAGTTTCTGACCCAATCATTTTTGGACATGCTGTAAAAGTATTCTTTGCTCCAGTTTTTGAAAAGCATGGAAAGCTTCTAGAAGAGCTTGGAGTTGATGTTAATAACGGCTTTGGAGATTTAACCAACAAGATAAAACAATTACCTTCTGATAAAAAATCCGAAATTGAAACGACTATTAAAACTTGCTTTGAAAACGGTCCTGATTTAGCTATGGTCGACTCAGACAAAGGCATCACCAACTTACACGTCCCTAGTGATGTTATTATTGACGCTTCTATGCCAGCAATGATTCGTACATCTGGAATGATGTGGAATGCTGAAGGGAAAACGCAAGATACTAAAGCGATTATACCAGATAATAGCTATGCGGAATTGTATCAAGTAACTATCGATTTCTGTAAAAAGAATGGAGCATTTGACCCAACAACAATGGGTACGGTTCCTAACGTTGGTTTAATGGCACAAAAAGCAGAAGAGTA
>ENA-OSET01002895-OSET01002895.1-sediment-metagenome-genome-assembly--contig:-NODE-2895-length-16171-cov-27.082329_pt1 | contig 16171 bp, 17 predicted proteins | sample MGYA00237882_ERZ534229 | MGnify/ENA primary metagenome ERZ534229 (study PRJEB26408, sample SAMN06266212) | sediment metagenome | isolation source: Hudson Canyon methane seep mesocosm | place... | reverse complement strand
ACAAAACTAAACAATAATATGAAGACTATTATAGAAACACCTAATGCACCTGCACCTATAGGACCTTATTCGCAAGCTGTACTTTCGGGCAACACTTTATATACCTCTGGACAAATTGCTATTGACCCAAAAACTAACAAATTGGTTATGGCTACTATTGAAGCGGAAACGCATCAAGTAATGACCAATATGAAAGCGGTTTTAGCTGAGGCTGGAATGACTTTCGATCATGTGATCAAGACTTCCATCTATATTTCCGACATGGATAACTTTTCAGATATAAATAGCGTTTATGCTCAATATTTCACTTCAGATTTCCCTGCAAGAGACACCATTGAAGTAGCCCGTTTACCTAAAGATGTGAATGTGGAAATCTCAATGATTGCGGTTAAATAGTTGAAAGTTGAAGATTTAAAGTTGAAGATTACACAAAAAAAAGCTCCTTAAGGAGCTTTTTTTTTATGAATTTGACCATTTAGAAAAGAGCATTTTCTGCTGATTACTTACACTGTCCAGTTCCTCAATTTTATAGTTTGGATAATGTGATTTCTTCTTTAGTGATACTTCTACATCAATCGTCTCGAACCTTCTTTTCAAGCTTATAACTATAGCGTCTTTTGATTTTAATGACTGCAAGAGTACTTTGTTGATTTCTGCCCCATCAATTGTGAGGATAACATCTCCTTCAGCAATTTTAGATTGATCGGCTACAGAATCTACTTGTACTTGTTTTATGTGGAATCCATCTTTCTGTACTAAGCCCTTTACACCCAATTTGGAAGCTAAAACATTACGATTTTCTTGTTCATTTATCTGGAGCCCAACCATAGCCAGGGCTTCATCTAAAGAAGCTCTAAAATCTTTTGTTCCATATAAATGATTTTCGACAATCGACAAAGCCTTATCACCTCCAAAGGCGATCAATTCGTGGATATAATCCTCTTCACTCAAACCCTTTCCTTTACATGCATATTCTTTGTAAAGCTTAGTCATCATGTCTCGTAAAGAAACCTGACCACTACTTTTTTGTAAGAAGTGTATATCGAGCATTAAAGCGCAAAGAGCTCCTTCGGTATAGATGGAAACTTTACGATTTGGAATCCCCATTACATAACCATCTAACCAAGTATCAAAACTCGAATCGGCAACCGACATATTCTGTCGTCCTCCGTTGTGAAAGTGCTTTTGTAGATTCTCTTCTTGGGTTTTGTAAAATTCCTGATTAGAAAAGACTTTAGAACGCTTTAAGTACAAATCGCCCATATACGTAGTCACACCTTCGTACAAATACCCCATTCTAGAGTAATTCTCTTTGGTGTAATCGTAAGGCAAAAGTGCTTTAGGACGTATTTGTTTGACATTCCAAGTGTGATACAATTCGTGCGAAGAAACCCCCAACAGAGATTCATACATTTTCTCGCCCATCAACACCTCACCAGGGCCTAAAGAAATTACGGTACTCGCAGTATGTTCTACTCCGTGGTAGGCTTTATAAGGTAAAATCAGATTGATAAAATGATATTCTGAAACCGGAAAAGCGGTAAAATCTTTTATTTGCTCGATTGTAAAAGCCTCAAAATCTTTTAATATTCTATCCCAATCGGGCTTACACTCCCCTTGAAACCAAATGTGAAATTCAATTCCTTCTACTTTATAACTATTCTGCTGTAAAGAATTTGAAGCTACCCATGGACTTTCAACCAATTCATCTAAATTTTCGGCTTTTAACTGATGTTTATTTTGTTCTAAAGAACAAGCAATTCGGTAATCATTTGGGAGCTCTAAATCTACTACACAGGCCTCTTCCATTCTGTTAGGCACATACAAACAACAATTCACAGGGTTAACATACAACTGCTGCTCATCTACGTAAGTAGAACCCGCGTTTAGTTCGTTGGCGTAGTAATTATACTTCACAATAACATCTGATGTATTCGGAGTAAAAACCTTCCAAGTGTCCTTAGTAATTTTTTCAAATTTTAAGGGATTTCCATCTGCATCAGAAACTATAAAACATTGAATATTCTTTGCGAAATTCCCAAGCTCATACCTTCCGGGTCTCCAAGCAGGTAATTGCAAAATAAGCTCCGAAGATGAATGCTCAGCAATGCGCATTTCTATATCGATGAAATGACGGTGAGGATGTGTATAAGAGAATTTATAGTGCAACATTTAGTTCTTAGATGTTCGTTATTGGTTGTTAGTGAAAAATTGAAATAGCTTTCAGCGGTCAGCTAAACACTCACTGTAATCCCCTCAAGTGGATAATTAGATGAACCTCTCTTCAAACTGAAAAGTCTCGTCCAATTTTATGCCTCTCTCGGTTTGTTTTACAGTACAGCAAGATTGGTAATAATCGTGTTCTAAAAACAAGGTATGCCCTTTTGCAGCTACCGTTTCTAAGAATACTTTCTTTTCTTGCAAGGTTAATAAGGGTCGCGTATCGTAACCCATTACATAAGGTAAAGGAATGTGCCCTACAGAGGGCAATAAATCAGCAGCAAAAACAATCGTCTTATCTTGATAGGCTATATGAGGTATCATCTGAGATTCGGTATGTCCATCGGCAAAAAGAACGTCGAATCCGGGTAAGAAAATTCCATCGGTTTTAATAAAATCTAACTGCCCACTCTCTTTCATTGGAATAAGATTCTCTTTCAAAAAAGAAGCCTTTTCTCTATCGTTAGGATTGGTCGCTAAATCCCAATGTGCCTCGTTAGACCAATAGGTAGCATTTTTAAATACGGAAACTAAATCTCCTTTTTCGTCGTATTTAATACCACCACCACAGTGATCGAAATGCAAGTGTGTTAAAAACACATCCGTTATATCGTCTGGGTGATAACCATTACTAGCCAGTGATTTCAATAAAGTATCGTCGCCATGCAAATGAAAATGCCCAAAGAATTTATCGCTTTGCTTATCACCTATACCATTATCGATTAAAACTTTCCGATCGCCATAATCTACCAACATACTACGCATAGACCAAGGACAAAGGTTATTATCGTCAGCGGGATTAGTTCTCTGCCATAAACTTTTAGGGACAACACCAAACATGGCACCACCATCCAATTTAAAATTCCCCGTTTCTATAGATACAATTTTCATACATGTATAATTTGCCTTAAAGATACGAGAGCTTAATGAAAATACAATTTGAAGATTTGAGAATTTGAAAATGAATAATTGCAAATAACACTTAAAACTCAAAACCTAAAACGTTTTCTTTTGAAAACTGAATGACTACATTTGATAAAATTTAAAATCAATGAAACGACTTTCCCTCTTTTTATTCGCCTTACTAACAATAAGTATTCAAGCCCAAGACTCCAAAACAGTTCGTGAGATATACGATATCGCTCTAACCGAAAGTGAAGCATATGAAAACCTTCGTGAGCTTTGCAAAGAAATTGGACCTCGATTAAGTGGTTCGGAACAAGCTGACTCCGCAGTAACTTGGGGGCAAAGAGCACTTGAAAAACTAGGCTTAGACACCGTTTATCTGCAAAAAATAATGGTTCCACATTGGGAAAGAGGTCGAAAAGAACGTGCTTACTTTTACAATGAGAAAGGCAAAAACACACTCGATGTATGTGCTTTAGGTGGCTCGGTGGCTACAGGAATGAATCAATTTATTAAAGGAGATGTAATTGAAGTTCAATCTATAGAGGAGGTAAATAACCTTGCCGACAGCATAGTAAAAGGCAAGATCATCTTCTACAACCGACCAATGGATCCTAAAAAGATAAGTACTTTTTCTGCTTATGGTTCTTGCGTAGATCAGCGATATGCGGGAGCTATGGAGGCGGCTAAAAAAGGTGCCATTGCAGTTGTGGTTCGTTCGATGAATATGCGTTTAGATGACTTTCCACATACAGGAAGTATGGGATATGAGGAGGGTATGGATTCTATTCCTGCTTTTGCAGTTTCTACAAATGGGGCTGAATATTTGAGTGATAACATTGCTAAATACAACCATTTAGAACTGAACCTTAAATCTTTCTGTAAAAGTTATCCTGATAAAATTTCCTATAACGTAATTGGAGAAATTAAAGGTTCTGAATTTCCAGACGAATACATAACTGTTGGTGGACATTTAGACTCTTGGGATATGGGAGAAGGAGCCCACGATGACGGTGCTGGAGTGGTACAATCTATTGAAGTTTTACACCTTTTTAAAAATTTAAACATTAAACCTAAACACAGTATTCGTGTGGTGTTGTTTATGAATGAAGAAAATGGAAATCGAGGGGGTAAAACTTATGCAGAAAGAGCTGCAGCCGAAAATGAAAAACACCTTATGGCACTCGAGAGCGACCGCGGAGGATTTTCGCCTCGTGGTTTTTCTGTAAAAGGAACTCAAGATCAACTGAATGCAATAACAAAATGGAAAGACCTCTTTGAACCTTATGGAATTCACGAATTTAAAATGGGCTTTGCAGGGGTAGATATCAATCCTTTAGAAGATGGTAAAATATGCTTGATTGGCTTGTCTCCAGACTCCCAACGCTATTTTGATCACCACCACTCCGACAACGATGTTTTTGAAGAAGTAAATAGACGCGAATTGGTTCTCGGTGCCGCAAGTATGACTTCTCTGATTTACTTGATTGATAAATACTGGATTTACTAATCCATAAACGATTTAAGTGTGAAATTGAGATAGATGAATAATCTGCTAAAAAGTGATTCATCAAAACGTCAGGAACAAAAACATATGACTAATAATGACATCCTAAGACGCATTCGTTACCTATTTAACTTTAGTGATCTCCAAATGATTTCGCTTTTCAAAACAGCCAACTATAATGTGCAGAAATCGGATGTGTGTAACTGGTTAAAAAAAGAGGATGACCCTTTATTAATTGCACTTACAGATAAAGAGCTGGCTATTTTCCTCAATGGTTTAATCATTGAAAAACGTGGAAAAAGAGAAGGTCCTCTACCAGAGCCAGAAGATCCTTTAAGTAATAACATGATCCTTAAGAAACTGAAAATTGCATTGGATTTAAAAACCGATGACATTTTAGAACTTTTTGCTTTAATAGATAAAAAAATAAGCAAACATGAATTGAGTGCCTTTTTCAGAAAACCAAATCATACATCCTATCGACATTGCTTAGATCAGTACTTACGAAATTTCCTTAATGCATTACAAAAGAAATACGAAAACAAATAATGTAAGAGTGACCAATAATTGATTCAGTACTTTTAATTTTGAGCCAACAAAGTTTTGAAAAAAGAGATTAAACTACCAATACCTATGACGTAATGCTAGTTTTGGGTTAAATGAAATTCAGTACTTTTAACAAAAGCGCTCAAAAACAACTTACATATAAATCAAAGTAATCGGCACAGATACCGCCTGTCCTTCATCGATAGCAAACTTACAATCGGAAAAACTCGGCTCAGAAAGCCCGATTACAGGGTTGTTCGAAAAACCAAAACCTTCTTGAGGAATTAAATTTAAGAACCCACCCATTTCCATATCACCACTTTCATCTTCATCGTGAAGAATACTAATGGCATAAGTTCCAGCATCCATGCTATCAATAACGATACTCATATAGCTTTCGTCAACAGTAAAAGCAGCTTCTCTGTAAAACTCTGTTTCAGAATTAAAGGTTTCAGAATTATTATAAATCGCAATAGCCAGATTACCGTCAAGGTTTTCAAAACCTACAACTTCTAATAAAATCTTTGTGTTTAGCAGTAAACTATCAACTACCTCAGGTTCCTCACCATTGGGTTCATCTTTTTCACAGCTAACAAAACTTAGTGATAAGCCAAGTATAATTAAGGGTAAGAATAATAGTTTTATCATCATCTTAGGGGTATACAGGCAAATATAATTTTTTAATTTTAATGAATGAACCGATTTCTATTTACCATTGGGCTATTTATTAATACTTGTTGCTGGGCACAAATTCCAGATAGCACTATTGTTAACGGAAAGAGAATTATTACTGAAGTATTAAACGAAGTCACACTCACCCCTTTAAATTTAAGCGATAAAGACCGTATACAATATTATCATTTACGTAGGAAAGTACATAAAGTATACCCATTTGCTTTAAAAGCTAAAGTTCAATTATTAGAAATCGAAGACGATTTTAATTATGTAGAAACAAGAAGAGAAAAGAGGAAAATAGCTAAACTTCACGACAGATGGTTACAAGACAATTTTACAAAAGAATTAAAAAAACTCACTCGTTCTGAAGGTCGAGTTTTAATCAAACTTATTCACTTAGAAACTAGAATAAACGCATATCAACTAATAAAAAATTACCGTAATGGATTTACAGCTATGCTTTGGCAGCGACTAGCTAAATTATATGATGGAGATTTGAAAGCTGAGTATAATCCAGACGAAATTAAAGAAGACTTTTGGATTGATCATATTCTTTGGAGGATGAAGAAAGATAATAAAGCATTATTACAATAATTTATTTAAATTTACAATTACCTGAATATAAATACTTTAAACATAATATTATGAATGAATCTACAACTAAATGGTCTCAAAAGGAATTCGAGGCGTACATACTCTTGTATGCTGCAAATTCGAATCAGAATGTAACCGATGAGGAGAAGGAGTTTATTGAATCTAAATTTGATGAAACGATGTTAAAGAAAATGTCAAAAGAATTAGAATTAGACAATGACTACCAACGACTTCAAAAGATTTTAAAATGCATCAATCAATTTAACTGTACAGATGCCGATATTGATGACTTACTCAAAGAAGTAAAAGATATCACGACTACAGATGGATCTATTGATGTAGTTGAACAATCAACCTATAGTTTTTTAACTAAAATGCTAAAAAATTAAACTACTAGATAAAGGTAGTAATTAAATTATCTGGATGTTGAGTTTCCACTACTTCAAACTCAAACCATTCTTGCAAGTCCAAATCAAATCCTACCCCATTTAAGTAATTATTCAAAGCTAAGTTTAAACCTTCGCGGTAGTCGTTATGGTTTGCACCTAGAGAATCAGTGTGAAGTAAATCATTCTGAGCAAAACCTTTAAATTCAGGGCCGGTAATTTCTATTCCAAAACTCTCTGGATTTTGACCAATAGGACTGTGCACAGTTGTAGTAAACTGATGCCAAAAAGCTGATTGGATACAGTTACTCTCAAATAACTGACGAACAACTTCAAGCGAATCGATGGTTTCTTGATCAGTTTCTGTTGGAAAACCATACATCAAATAAGCGTGAACCATAATATTATTATCCGAAAAGGATTTACCAACTCGAGCTACCTGGCCAATATCAACTCCCTTTTTCATTTTCTTTAATAATCGATCTGAAGCAACTTCTAAACCACCTGTTACTGCGATACAACCAGACTTAGCCATAAGCGCACATAATTCGGCTGTAAAAGTTTTCTCAAAACGAATATTCGTCCACCAAGTAATATATACTTTGCGCTCAATCAATTTTTCGGCTAAAGCTCTAAGCATTTTTGGTGGAGCCGCCTCGTCTACAAAATGAAAACCTGTGGTTCCTGTTTCAGCAACTATAGTTTCAATTTTATTCACCAAATCGTCAGCAGTTGTATTCTGATAGTTTCCAATATAATCTAGGGATACATCGCAAAAAGAACACTGCTTCCAATAACAACCGTGTGAAATGGTCAGTTTATTCCAACGTCCATCACTCCACAATCGGTGCATGGGATTCATCACATCTAAAAATGACAAATAGGCATCGTGCTTTAACCCTTTGTAACTAGGCGCAGGTAAATCTTTGTGATGGAAAATCGTATTAGGAATCTTGTTTTGATAAACCACTTTCTCTTTTTCGAGAATGAAAGTTCTTTCCAAATCTGACTTCTCTATCTCTCCAGATAAAAACTGTGTAATCCTCAATAAAGGACCTTCTCCGTCGTCGAGACTAATAAAATCGACGAATTTAAAAATTCTTGGATCGGTTAATGAACGCAATTCTGTATTGCAATAACCGCCTCCATAGGCGACTTTCATCTTTTTAAAACGCTTTTTTATAAACTGAGCACACCTGAGTGCTGCAAATAAATTTCCAGGAAAAGGAATACTAAAACAGACTAAATCGGGTTCATGCTCATCTAATTTACCCATTAATATGAGTAAAAGCATTTCCTCTATCATGGTTGGTTGATAAGACAAGTACTCCTCTATTTCATCAAAGCTACTTGCCGAAGTCGCTATTTGTTCTGCATAGCGGGTAAAAGAGAAAAACTCATCTACATTAGCTCTAATGAAATCTCCCAACTCCTCAACAAAAAGTGTTGCCATATGCTTCGCCTTATCTAGAACACCTAAGTTCCCAAAAGCCCAATCTAAATCTTCTTCTACCTTCTTTTTACATCTATGTGCTTGAGGTAAAAATCCTTGATGTAGAATCTGATAAGCAGCTGTAACTTCTTGACGACGTAAGTACGCTATCACAACATCTACTTTGGCGATATACTCTTCCTTTTGTTCCCAAACTAAAGGAAACTCAATGCTATGATTTGTTTCTGCCTCTAGAAATATTCTTGCAATAAAATCTTTGGTAAACACTTTTGTAAACAGCTCAATACTTAAATCACATTGAGAAGTATGAACCCCTTTAGTATCTAAAAAACCTTTGAGATAAGCTGTAGCTGGATAGGGAGTATTCAGCTGTGTAAAAGGAGGAGTGATCAAAAGTGTTTTTATCGCCATGGCGCAAAGGTATAACTATCTTTTCAATAGAAATCCAAATGACTGAAACACAAAAAGACACCTCTCAGTGTCTCTTTTGTGTTTCAATAAAATTAGTATTTATTCTTACGTCTTTTAAAAGTCCAAGTGGCACCATATTGATCTGTTAGGACTAATTCCCATCCTAGATCGCCAAGCCTATTTATTTCTTCCTCCTTTTTCTTTAGTGAAAAGAACAAACCCATTTTTACTATTTTATATTCCCACTTATCCATCATCTATAATTTAGGATTAATCTTTATCTGATATCTCTTCAGATTTCTTTTTCGACTTGAAACGCTTCGCATCCTTCAAGCTCTTACTTATCAACCATTCCAATTGCCCATTTACAGAACGAAACTCGTCTGCAGCCCATTTTTCAATTTGCTTGAAAGTTTCAGGATCTATCCTTAGTACGAATGATTTTTTATTACTCATATTATGCGTGAAGTGTACCCGTATTAATTACAGGAGTAACCTCTTTGTCTCCACATAAAACCACCATTAAATTACTTATCATGGTCGCCTTTTTATCATCATCGAAATCAATAATTTTATCGTCTGACAACTTCTGCAAAGCATCTTCAACCATTCCAACAGCACCTTCTACAATCTTTTTTCGTGCTGCGACAATTGCTACCGCCTGTTGGCGTTTCAACATAGAGCTTGCTATTTCTGGTGCATAAGCTAAATAGCCAATTCTTGCCTCCATCACTTCTATTCCAGCCATAGACAAACGTTCAGTAATTTCATCCTCTAATGCCTCATTCACCTCATCCATTCCCGACCTCAAAGTCACCTCTGTTTGCGCATCATCAAAATTGTCATAAGAGTATGACCCTGCTAATTTACGTACTGCTGCATCTGTTTGCACACGCACAAACTCCTCATAACGGTCTACATCAAAAGCAGCTTTAAAAGTATCTTTTACCTTCCAAACCAAAATCACATTAATTAAAATTGGGTTCCCAATCTTATCGTTCACTTTTACACGCTCACTATCAAAGTTTCGCGCTCTTAAGGAAATCTTTTGTCTTGTGTAAAATGGATTTGTCCAAAAGAATCCGTTTTCTTTTACCGTTCCTTTATAGGCACCAAATAGTACCATAACTTTTGAACTGTTAGGATTTACGGTAAAAAAACCAGCACCTAAAGCTATTAGAATAGGTGAAATCACCAAAAATATTGGATTTCTAATAAGTACAACTCCAAGTATCATCAAACCTGTTAAAACTACTAGTACACCTAAGAGTGCGTAACCATTACTTACTTGAATTTCTTTTTCCGCTTTCATATGATATTATTTTAGTATCACAATAATACTATAAATCAAGATAACTCACAAATAATCAAGCTAGTAAATTAAAGTTGGATAAAATTTCCCAATATTATTAATATGTGTAATTTTGCAAAAAAATTAATCACATGAGTGAAGTAACAAACAAAATCATTTCTATTGACTACAAGTTATTTAGAAATAACGCAGAAGGTGAAATGATTGAAACAACTGAAGGAAAAGAGCCTTTAGTATTTATGTCTGGTGTAAGCCAAATGATTCCTGAATTTGAGGCACAAGTAGTTAACTTAAATGTTGGTGAAACGTTCTCTTTCGGTATCAAATCTGAAAATGCTTACGGAACAAGATCTGAGGATGCTATCATTGAATTACCTCAAGACATGTTTAAGCAAGACGGTAAAATGATTGACGAAATTGCAGTTGACAATATCGTTCCTTTACAAGACCAAAACGGTCAAGTTGTGCCAGCAAAAGTTGTTTCTATTAACGAAGAAACTGTAACAATGGATGTAAACCACCCATTAGCAGATCAAGACTTACACTTTACAGGTTCTGTATTTGATGTAAGAGAAGCTACTGCAGAAGAAATGGAGCAGACTCAAGGTCATGTTCACACTGAGGCTTGTAGCCACTAGTCTATAGTTATATCAACAAATCCCTTTTCGCACCTGCGGAAAGGGATTTTTTTTGCCCCTTACTGGGAAAACGAATTAAAGTATCTTTGTGCCATGTCGCAAACAATAAAAAATCAAGATAACATACTTAAGAAGCTAGGTATTGAAAAACTGAACCCTATGCAAGAGGAATCTCAACTAGCGATTCAATCTTGTTCGGATATTGTTATACTATCTCCTACAGGAACAGGTAAAACCTTAGCATTCTTATTACCCATAATAGCCGAATTAGATCCAACTTGCGAAGAAGTTCAAGCTTTGATCGTAGCGCCCTCAAGAGAGTTAGCGATACAGATTGAGCAAGTACTTCGAGAGATGGGTTCTGGCTATAAAACTTCTGTAGTTTACGGAGGTCGTCTTTTCTCTAAAGATAAAATCGATTTAAAACACCGCCCAGCAATATTGGTTGGGACTCCTGGGAGAATTGCTGACCATATCAGGAGGGATACTTTTAAGACTTCTCACATCAAAACCTTAGTCTTAGACGAATTTGACAAATCCTTAGAAGTTGGTTTTGAAACTGAAATGACGGATATCTGCTCAAGACTTCCCAAGCTGAAAAAGAAAATCTTGACTTCGGCGACTCAAAAAGTTCGCATTCCTAAGTTTGTAGGCATAAAAGATCCTGTTTATGTTAATTTCTTAAAAGAAACAGAATCTCAATTAGAAGTTAAAGCAATCATCTCGCCTTCTAAGGATAAGAAGGAGACTCTTGTTCAAGCAATAGATCACTTAGGCAGTCAACCTGGAATTATCTTCTGCAACTTCAAAGAATCCATACAACGTGTAAGCGAACACCTTACCGCGAACAACATTAATCACGGTTGTTTTTTTGGTGGAATGGAGCAAAAAGACAGAGAAAGAGCTTTGATAAAATTCCGAAATGGAACGCATCAACTTTTAATTGCCACCGATTTAGCGGCTAGAGGAATTGATGTACCGGAAATAAAATTCATTATTCATTACCACCTTCCTCTTCGCAAGCAAGAGTTTACGCACAGAAATGGTCGTACTGCTAGAATGAACAAAGGAGGTACAGCTTATGTAATCCATTGGAGTGAAGAAAAGCTTCCTGATTTTATAGAGAATTTAGAAGTAGAAAAACTTACTAAAGTCTTGCCTCCAGAAACTACAAGACGCACTACCCTATTTATTTCGGGTGGTAGAAAAGATAAGATTTCAAAAGGTGATGTTGCAGGTTTATTTTTCAAACAAGGTGAACTTGTTGGTGATGAGTTAGGTACTATCGAACTTAAGCAAGATTGTGCTTTTGTGTCAGTGCCAGAAGACAAAGCTGACGATCTTATCGATAGACTAAACAATAGTAAGCTAAAGAAGAAGAAAGTTCGAATTAAGCGCATTTAATTAAGATGGAAGAACAACAGCTTAAAAGAATAAACAAGTACCTTAGCGAAGTAGGTTACTGCTCACGCAGAGGTGCTGATAGACTTATTGAAGAAGGTCGTGTTACCATTAATGGGGCAGTTCCAGAAAAGGGAACTAAAATTGCACCTGGAGACGAGGTACATGTAGATGGAGAGCCAATATCAAAACCCGAAGAAAAGCACGTTTACATCGCTCTTAACAAACCCAGAGGTATTGTTTGTACTACTGATGTTGAAACCGAAAAGGACAATATTGTTGATTATGTTGATCATCCACAGCGCATCTTCCCTATTGGACGATTAGACAAACCTAGTGAAGGATTAATTTTTTTAACCAGCGATGGAGATATTGTCAATAAGATTCTTCGCTCTAGAAACAACCACGAAAAGGTTTATGAAGTTCGGGTAAACAAACCCATTACGAAACAGTTTATCGAAAAAATGGGGAATGGAATACCTATTCTAGATACGATAACCGACAAATGTAAAGTAGAACAGATTGATAGATTTTACTTTAAAATAACGCTTACACAAGGACTCAACAGACAGATTCGAAAGATGTGTGCTTACCTAAATTACGAGGTCTACAAGCTAAAACGCATTCGCATAATGAACGTAAACTTGGATATTCCTTATGGAGAATGGAGAAATCTTTCGGAAGAGGAAATGACCGAGATCAACCGACTGGTAGCCGATTCACACAAAACTTTCGACTAAATATTTACACGAAATAAACACTTAGATAATTGAGAATAATCAATAAAAAGTCATTAAAAACTGATTATCTAATATTTAACAGTATCTTTGCACTTTAAAATTTACACATTACACATTACATTATGAACAAAGGAACAGTAAAGTTCTTCAATGAATCTAAAGGATTTGGATTTATCGTAGACGACGAGTCAAAAACAGAATACTTCGTACACGTTACGGGTTTAATCGATGAGGTTAACGAAGGCGATGCAGTTGAATTCGAATTACAAGAAGGAAGAAAAGGCTTAAACGCTGTTAACGTAAAAGCACTTTAATTCTCAGTATTATGAACAAAGGAACAGTAAAGTTTTTCAACGAATCTAAAGGATTTGGATTTGTTGTAGATGATGAATCTAAGACAGAATACTTCGTACACGTAACTGGTTTAATCGATGAGATTAACGAGGGTGATGCAGTTGAATTCGAATTGCAAGAAGGAAGAAAAGGTTTAAACGCTGTAAACGTTAGAGTAATCTAATTTTACAAGTTTATACTTTAAAACATAAAAGAGCCTATCCTATGATAGGCTCTTTTTTTTATGGCTAATTTAATGGCTGTGCGGATCCAATTTCTATATCTTAGTTCCATGACAGAATACATCAAATCGAGAGCGTTTTTTGAAGAAAGTGAAGCAGGAAAAAAGAGCAAATCACATCCTATAATTGTGTGTTGGAAACTAACTACCCCTTCTAATCTTGGAAGCGTTTTACGTTTAGCTGATAATATGGCTTGTGAGAAAGTTCTTTTTGTAGACGACAAACCAACCTTTAAAGAGCGTAACATCCGAAAAACAGCACAAACGAGCTTTAAAGCTGTAGAATGGCATTTCTGTAACACTGAGAATTGGCAAGAGCACATTCCTAAGAACTATAAACTTATCGCCATTGAAACGGCTGAACCATCATTCGATTTATACGAATCTATACTTCCTGAAAAAACTGTATTTTTTGTAGGAAACGAAAAAGTGGGTATTGATGATGTGCTTCTTAAGGAATGTGAAAAGTCAATATACATTCCAATGAAAGGGCATAATAAATCGATGAATGTGAGCCACGCACTTACCATTGTGTTAGGAGAATGGTTACGCCAAAATTATTATTCATAAACGACATCTTTAATCAGAACAAACTCCCCTTCCTTTTGATTTTATTAATCCTTCACCAAATATACAGTATCTCTTAAATCTATAGGAATAACGCTCAATTGTTGCCATTGCTTTTTCAAGCTTTGCTTTTGCTTATTAGTTAGGCGAGCATCAAGGAGTACTTTTTGGGGTGAGAATACTTGCTGAATTTCACATACATCAACTCGGTATTCTCTCATCAGCAAAACGTCAATATTCATTATTTTATTGGCTATAATCTTCTCATCATTCAAGATCAGTAGCTGCTTATCAAAATATAGAATCACACCTTCCTCTACTCTAGAGAATGCATTTTGAAAATCTCCAGCAATAGGTACAGTGTCAGTACATGCAATAGAATTTCGAAGAGAGTAATCACCTAATAAATAATTAGCCGATTCTAGATTGTCAGTAATAATTACCTGCTCATTATTAGCCGATATAGAAATTACTAGACCTTGCTTTGAAGCGTTGACAAATAGCTCTTTAATTGGTGTTTCTGTTAAATAACTAAACCCAAAAGCACCTACTAATACATAGACACACAAAAAGTATATCCACTTTAATTGCTTTTCTAAAAAGACCCAAGCCACTAAAATGATTAAGCCATAGTAATAGAACAACTCAGCTTGAGAAATAAACACTTCTATGGGTGAAAAAGAATAGAGCTCTATTTTCGATAATATATATAATAAAGCTCGGACTAAAGCATCCATTAAAGCATTCATAAATTGGAATTGGAAACCCAATACTATAAAAAACAAATAGGCCACACTACTGTACAAAAGGATCGTTATGAATGGCAAGATGATGATGTTTGCCCATAAAAAAGAAATCGGGAAACTATGAAAATAATAGACTGATAGAAGCCCAACACTTAATTGTGCTGAGATAGAAATCAGAGCCAGACTAAGGATAAATTGTTTCAGATAATTTTGTTTCTCAATAAAAATTCGAAAGAATTTATAGAAATAAAGAATCCCTAAAACAGCCAAATAGGATAACTGAAAACTTATATCGAACAGCAAGTTTGGATTGTAAACCAATAAAATTAATGCCGACAAAAAAACAATATTAAATCTTGTTGTTCTTCGATTTATGGCAAGACTAAAAGCATACAATAAAAACATTAACGAAGCGCGCATTACAGAAGGACTCAATCCAGTTAAGATGGCATAACTGAGTATAATAGACACTAAAACAATCGATTGTAGTTTTGACCTATACTTAAGAAGGACACTCAAAACTAATGCACATAAACCATAGATTAAACTAATATGTAAGCCACTTAAAGCGAGCGTGTGCACCAATCCTAAATTGGTGAAGGAAGTAGATATATCTTTTGAAACCCCTCGCTTATCGCCTAATACTAAAGCCGATACAATTTGCTTAGTAAATTCATTTAGTTCTTGCAGATGAAGAAGTTCTATCCACTCTACTTGCTTTCTTCTAATCAAATAAAACCAACTAAGTTCAGATTCTATAAAATGAATATTCTCATTTTTCAGCCATAAATTTTCGGAAATACCTTTTAGATGCCAATACTTTTCAGCATCAAAAAGAGCTTGGTGTTTGGCGGGCCTTATTGCTGTACAATAAACAGTACACCAAAATACATCTCCTGGATAAAAAGCTTTAGAGGATGTATCGTTTACCTGCATCAATAAGCAATCCTGTTGAATCGGAACCGTTGATTTGCCTTTAACAGCACTTAGCTCTACAATATATTTATGGTAGTAATTAGAGGTCTTATAACGCTCCTTAACCTTTATTAAAACCTTATTCTCTTGCTTGTAATACGGACTAAGATCAACTGTTTGATGAGAATTCAAACTTAAAAGCTTTACAATACTAATAACCAAAATCAGTAGCACTAAGTTCTCAATGTATTTAGTAGAATATGATTTCACAGAACACAGACCAACAAAAAATAGTGAGGCTAGAATTACTATACCTAAAATAACATCATAAGTACAATTAATAAATGGAATCAATAATATACCCAGAATCCAAAAAGCCAACATTCTAACAACAGGTAACATAACATTAAATCAAAACTCATCATTCTATTATTAGATCCAATTTACAAAAAATTGAGCATAAAAAAAGTTGCCATATTTCTATGGCAACTTCAATATTATATGTGGATTCTACTATTTCAACTCCATCCCGTTTGCACGAGCTTCAGTCAATACTGCAGCAATTCCTTTTCTGTTAATC
>ENA-OSET01002894-OSET01002894.1-sediment-metagenome-genome-assembly--contig:-NODE-2894-length-16173-cov-3.053492_pt1 | contig 16173 bp, 14 predicted proteins | sample MGYA00237882_ERZ534229 | MGnify/ENA primary metagenome ERZ534229 (study PRJEB26408, sample SAMN06266212) | sediment metagenome | isolation source: Hudson Canyon methane seep mesocosm | place... | reverse complement strand
GATAACAAATGCAGCTTGTACTAATACAGACCTGGGATTCGGTGATGCATATTTTGATGACGGAACTGGAGATTGTATGATTGACGATATGCTTTACACTCCCGATCCAGCTTGGGTGCTAGGTGAATACTACTCTGTTACTGGTGTTCTTACATACACATATGAAGAGTATAAGATAGAACCAAGCAGTGCTGCCGATGTGAGTATTGGGATGGCGTTAGGATCAATAGAAGTTTCTGTAATTAATATTTATCCTAACCCGACAGTGGATGTTTTAAACTTCAGGTTGAACTCAAATGCTAAGGCATACATATATGATACGAATGGGCGTCTTGTGTTCACACAAGATGTTGCTTCTGGAGAAGTAAACTTAGATGTAAGTGGACTGCGCCTTGGAACATACAGAGTTGATTGTGTTTCTAAAACCTCAATAATGAGAGCAAGTTTCGTGAAGCAGTAACTCTTTATCCCTTATCGTTATCCGCGTAGCGAGAGCCCGCGTATAACTCATATCCTAGCCACCGACATTCTAAAGGGCCATTGTGCACTTTGTGTCGGTGGTTACTTTTTAAGCCTATATGCTTAATTGCCTCAGGATTGGAAGAAATAATCCAAGCCTTAAATCCTGGCCAATTAAACTTGAGTCGATCGCCCATAGCACCGTACATCTCATCTATATCTTCAGGCTCCATACGCTCTCCATAAGGAGGATTGAGAACTACCATCCCTCCCTCAGTTGTATTGGGTTCTGATTTAAAGAAGTCAACAAGAGATACTGTTACATCGTGAGAAGGAAGATCAAGTTGAGATAGAGCGTATTTTGTTTGGGATATAGCATCAGGATTGATATCCGAAGCATATATATTTGTGGGAATCGGCTCGTTAAAGTCCATGGCTTCGTCACGAATAGTCATCCAAGCAGTTCGATTGAAGTTTTTCCACTCCATAAACGCAAAGTGAGAACGATTCGCTTGAACAGGAAGGCCTGAAGCCCAAAGTGCAGCTTCACATGTGAAGGTTCCTGATCCACACATAGGGTCATAGAGGGTAATTCCAGGCTCCCATCCGCTAAGAGCTAAAAGCCCTGCGGCGAGAACTTCGTTTAAAGGTGCAATCGCCTTACGTGATCTATATCCTCTTCTAGATAGTGGCTCTCCACAAGCATCAAGAGAAAGTGTTACATCTTGTTTACTAATATGAAGGTGAATTCTAGCATCTGGGTTGTCTCTGTCGACTGATGGCCTCTCTCCAGTCTTAGCTCTGAATCTATCCACTATAGCATCCTTGAGACGTAAAGTGGCAAACTGATCGTGCTTAAAATTATCTGAATAAATGGTCGAGTCTATTGTGAATGAACCATCTTGATTCATGATATCTTCCCAAGATTTTCTGGCAGCAAGTTTGTAAAGCTCATCTGTGTGAGTTGCTTGGAACTGATATAAAACACGAAGGACCTTTAAGGTAAAGCGAGCATGCATGCAATGACGGTACATCACCTCAGCAGTTGCAGTAAAGCCAACCCCTCTCCTACCTAATTTAATTTCTGTTGCCCCGTGCGCTTCTAACTCATTTGCAACAAGCTGCTCTAAACCAGAAAGAGTTTTTGCATGGTATTTAGCTGTGGGTACGTTGGGAGTATTCATTTTATATGGCTTCTTAAATCTAACTTTGTAAATGGGATTATCCTCCCTTAAGCTTTACTAAATAACCGTCTTTTTCTAATCTTGAAACAACTTTATCTCTGTGGTCTCCTTGGATCAGAACACACCCCTCTTTAACTGTTCCTCCAACCCCGCACATTACTTTAAGGTCTTTACCTAATTGCAGCAACTCAGAAGCAGGGCCGTTAAAATCTTCAACAATAGTCACAGGCTTACCCGCTCTTTGCTTGCGATCAAGACTAACATATAGTTTACAATCAGAAGGCGTCCAAGAAGAATCATTTTCCTCTTGGTTTTCATCATCAAAGCTCATGCTAGAATTCGTACTGAAAACCAATCCATCGTTATTGCGTCGTCGTTTTGCCATCTTGTTTGCAAATATTGCGCAAGGTACGAGGTAGATTTGCTGCATGGCACATTTCGAGGACCCAACAAATGAATATTCGACAGTTCATTCTTCTTCTGAGGGAGAGGTGTTATCTAGATTGAGAAGAGCTACATGGCTTTCGACAACAAAACCTCAGATGTTAAGTGATCCTATTCAGGGTAGGTTTTTAGCGATAATAAGTAAAATGATTAAGCCTGTGAGGATTTTAGAGTTGGGTACGTTTACCGGATATTCAACTATATGCCTATCTGAAGGACTTGATAAAGGAGGCGTTATTGATACTGTAGAGATTAATGATGAGCTACAAGAAATTCATGAAAAGTACTTTAAAGAAGCGGGGATTAGCGAAATCGTGAGAAGGCATTACGGACACGCACTTGAAATTATGAAGAGTGGAGAGATTGAGGGTCCTTATGATTTGGTTTGGATTGATGCAGATAAGGAACACCAAATAGAATATGTAGAGTTTGCTATTTCTAAGCTGAAAACTGGTGGATGGCTCCTTATCGATAATGTAATTTGGGGCGGGTCTGTGTTCGATAAGAAGAAACTGACTAAAGCTGATTCTGGAGCGTCAAGAATACACCGACTTAATCAGTATATAGTTGAATGCAAAAAGGTGGAGAATGTACTCATCCCGGTTTGGGATGGATTACAGGTATTAAGAAAAATCTAAGCCACTACGGCAGCAACCGCATCAGCAGCCTCTTGAAGTAGGATAACCGAAGTCACTTCGAGGCCAGACTCATCAATAAGTTTCTTCGCCTCAATAGCATTGGTTCCTTGGAGACGCACGATTATAGGAACGTCTATGTTTCCCATGTTCTTGTATGCATCGACAACTCCTTGAGCAACGCGATCGCAACGAACTATTCCACCGAAGATGTTAACTAGGATAGCTTTAACCGCTTTGTCTTGTAAAATTATTCTGAATGCTTGCTCAACACGTGTCGCATCTGCAGTTCCTCCAACGTCTAGGAAGTTAGCAGGCTCTCCTCCGCTAAGCTTGATTATATCCATGGTAGCCATAGCGAGTCCAGCACCGTTAACCATACAACCTACGTTTCCGTTGAGTTTTACATAGCTAAGACCAATTTCGTCAGCTTCTAATTCTGTTGGATCTTCCTCTGATATATCACGCATAGCAGCGTAATCTGGGTGGCGGTATAGGGCATTATCGTCAAGACTAACTTTAGAATCGACAGCAATGATTTTATTGTCTGATGTCTTTAGGACAGGGTTGATCTCAAACATTGAAGCATCACACCCTACGTAAGCGTCGTACAACTTGACAATGAACTTAGTCATTTGCTTGTAAGCCATTCCGCTTAAACCTAAGTTGAAAGCTATACGACGAGCTTGGAAGCCCTGAAGGCCTACTCCTGGATCTATAGTCTCTGTGTATATAAGGTGAGGTGTCTTTTCAGCAACAGCCTCAATATCCATTCCACCTTCAGGAGAGTACATGATAATGTTTTTTCCAGAAGATCTATCAAGGAGAACCGATACATAAAACTCCTCTGTCTCAGATTCACCTGGGTAGTATACATCTTGTGCAATAAGGATTTTATTTACCAACTTACCCTCATCTGAAGTCTGTGCAGTAACGAGGTGACCTCCAAGGATACCCGAAGCGACATCTTTTACTTTGTCTATGCCTTTCGCGAGGACTACTCCATGCGATCCAGTCTCAGTGACTATTCCTTTCCCACGACCACCTGCATGAATTTGGGCTTTAAGGACAAACCACTCAGTTCCCGTCTTCTCAGCTAGCTTTAGAGCAGCTGCGTGAGCCGCTTCAGCTGAATCAGCAACTAACCCTTCTTGAATGGCAACTCCAAAACTTTTGAGGATAGTTTTACCTTGATATTCGTGCAGATTCATATTCTTGCTTTTAAGAGATGATTTTCGGGCGCAAAGTTAGGCAAATTTCGAAGGTTGAGTGCTAGATTGCACACGTGATTAAAGTAAATAATATTAAGAAGTCATTTGGAGACCTCGAAGTGCTAAAGGGCATTACAATAAATGTGGCTAAAGGCGAAGTGGTGAGCATAGTAGGAGCATCGGGAGCAGGTAAAACAACTTTACTACAAATATTAGGAACGCTTGATACTCCATCTTATGGAGAGCTTGTTATTTCAGGCCAAACGGTCTCTAATTTATCTAGAACTGCGCTAGCAAACTTTAGAAATAAACATATAGGATTTGTGTTTCAATTCCATCGATTACTACCTGAATTCACTGCATTAGAAAACGTAATGATGCCAGCATGGATAGCCGGTGTAAAGGATGCTGTAGCAGAAAAACGTGGAAAGGAATTACTGTCTGAGTTAGGACTTGCTGACAGAGAAATGCATTTACCTTCCGAATTATCAGGAGGTGAACAGCAACGCGTTGCTGTGGCTAGATCTCTTATGAATAAGCCAGATGTGTTGCTTGCAGATGAGCCTTCTGGAAATTTAGATTCTGAAAATGCCGGAGTGCTTCACGATTTATTTTTTGAACTTCGAGATAAGCTTGGGCTTACCGTAATTATAGTCACCCACAACGAGGATCTTGCCGCAAGAGCAGACCGAACATTAAGGATGGCTGATGGTGTCATTGTTTCGTAAAATCGAGATTAGTTACTATAATATTCTTAATTTTAGAGGCAAACTATTTTTACTGTACTAATTCTACCTCACTAAAATCAAATGAAAAAGATTAATTCACTTAAAGAGTACCGTGATGAGTATGAGCTTAGCTTAATAGACCCTGAGGGCTTTTGGGCGGATAAGGCTAGTAGCTTTTCGTGGAAGAAGAAATGGGATAAGACTCTTGAGTGGAATTTCGATGAACCTAAAGTGAAATGGTTTATCGGCGGAAAGATGAATATTACTGAGAATTGCATAGATAGACATCTTGAGGAGCGCGGAGATCAGGTTGCAATTCTTTGGGAACCCAATGACCCTAATGAGGATCATATAAAAATTACTTACAGGGAGTTACACAGCAGAGTTAATGCGTTTGCAAATGTGCTCAAAAGAAATGGCGCTTCAAAAAGAGATCGTATTTGTCTGTATATGCCCATGACTCCTGAGCTTGCGATTGCGACTCTAGCTTGTGCGAGGATAGGAGCTATGCACTCAGTTGTTTTTGCAGGTTTTTCCGCCAGGTCTTTGGAGGATAGAATTAACGACGCTTCTTGCAACCTCATTGTTACTGCTGACGGTGGCTATAGAGGGTCGAAGGTTATTGAGTTGAAAAAAATTGTCGATTTGGCTCTTGAAAATTGTCCCAGCATTGAAAAGTCTATCGTATTAAAAAGAACTGGAGGTGAAGTTGAAATGAAGGCAGGTAGGGATGTGTGGCTGCATGAGGAATTAGAAAAAGTGGACGACGTTTGCCCTGCTGAAACAATGGATAGCGAGGATGAACTTTTTGTACTTTACACTTCAGGGTCAACTGGTAAGCCAAAAGGTGTGGTGCATACTTGTGGGGGGTACATGGTTTATGCTGAGTATAGCTTTCGCAATGTCTTTCAATTTAAGGATGGTGATGTTTACTGGTGTACCGCAGACATCGGATGGATCACAGGTCATACTTATATTGTGTATGGACCCCTGCTTGCGGGAGCAACAACTATTATGTTTGAGGGAGTGCCAACTTACCCAGATGCAGGACGCTTTTGGGATATCTGCGATAAACACAAAGTGAATCTATTTTACACAGCTCCGACGGCAATAAGGGCTCTTCAGGCTTGTGGACTTCAGCATGTTAAAAAACATAGTTTAAATTCGTTGAAAGTTCTTGGTTCAGTAGGGGAGCCTATCAATGAAGAAGCTTGGCACTGGTATAATGAGGAAATTGGAAAGAGTAAGTGCCCTATTGTTGACACTTGGTGGCAAACAGAGACTGGCGGAATTATGATTTCTCCTCTTGCAGGTATTACACCTCTTAAACCAAGTTATGCTACTCTTCCGCTACCAGGAATACAACCATGCCTAGTTGATTCTGATGGAATAGAAATTGAAGGAAATGACGTGCAAGGGAATCTATGTATAAAGTTCCCTTGGCCTAGTATGATTAGAACTACCTATGGAGATCACGATAGATGCAAACAAGTTTATTTCTCAACCTACAAAGGTAAATACTTTACTGGAGATGGTTGCAGAAGAGACCAAGATGGTTTTTACAGGATTACTGGACGTGTTGATGATGTTATTAATGTGAGCGGACATAGGTTCGGTACAGCCGAAATTGAAGCTGCTATAGACGAGCATGAAAATGTTGTTGAAACGGCTGTTGTTGGATTCCCTCATGAAATTAAAGGTCAGGGAATATACGCTTACGCAATTTGTTCAAAGCAACCAGCAGACATTGAAACATTCATTAAAGAAGTGAATGCTGTTGTGGTTGAGATGATAGGTCCTATTGCCAAACCAGACAAAATTCAAATCGTTTCAGGATTACCTAAAACAAGATCTGGTAAAATTATGAGGCGAATACTTAGAAAAATTGCCGAAGGTGACGTGAATAATCTCGGCGACACATCTACATTGTTAGACCCAAGTGTGGTCGAGGAAATTAAGTCAGGAGCAGGTCTTTAAGTTGATGTTACTATTAAATAATATTTCCTTTATTATATATAGCTGTCTTCGCAATTTTATCATGAAGAGCTTGTTTATCATCTCCTAGCGCTAAGAAGCATCCTAAAAACATCACGAATCCTATTATTGAACCTAACGGTTTAAGTAATATGAACCCTGTTACTAACGTAAGCATAGAAAAAACAGAAGATGCATTTTTAATCGCCCATCTTTTCAAATACAGCGAAATGTCTCCACCTGTACCATCTGCGTTTGCTACTTTATAGCCAAGCATCATTTTTCCCGGGCTCGCTCCAGTAATAGCTTCTATAATAGAGTATATAAAATACCCGATTATTACTCCACCAAGCATACCCATCACGGCTCCTATTCCAGCACCTACACCAATAGCTTCGAGAGAAGTTTCTAGCTCAGCTTGCTCATCTATCGCCAATCCTAAAACACCACCTGCTCCAAGACCTAAAAAAGCTAGAAAAACACCAAAGCCACTAGCGAATAAGCCTCCTAATATTATGTCAAGTATAGCAGCTCCCAGACGAGGGCCAAAGCCAATGCGAGGATTAAATTGAAGTTCCATGTTACTCTATTATTAAATTTGTGGTGTAAAGAGACTCACCACTATTTGACAAAAACGTCATGATGTAATAGCCTCCAGGTTCAGGCAAATCTAAAGCCAACATTGGTGAAAACACATTTACATTGTGTGACATCACGGCTCTCCCAGAGTAATCAGAAATCATCACACTACTCACCTTATTTGTAAGTGAGTTAAGTTGAATGATTAATCTTCCATTAGAAGGATTTGGAAACACCTCTGGATCACTCATTATAACTTGAGAAACATCATTCGTAGGGCAGTAAATTCCGTTGGGAGCAAGTTGGGGCAATTTATAAGCAGCGTTATTTACTATACTATGCATCATTACATCAATGGTTTCAAAAAGTGCAGGAGAGCAGGGTTCCCACTCCTCTTCAATTGCAGCACATATTTCTGGAGTATTTAGCACTCCCATATCTGTTGCAATGCACCAGTATAAGTACTCAACAGCCATACATTGATAATCACATGTAACGTCATTATAGTGGTACCAAGCACTTTCGGGATAAGATCCTGGAACTCCTAAAAATTGTCCGCCTCGAGCAATATCCATAGCTTGACAAAGTTGTGATGCACCAGGAGTTTCAATAGCGAAAATGATTGGGTAAAGTTCAACATGACCACATACATTTATGAGATGTAAAATTTCTTCTAAGCAAGCATCTTCAAACCAATCAACTGGAGCCCATGGAGATATTTCTTGAGAGTATAAGACTGCTGAAACGCAGAATGAATCATCCCAATTATCCATCATAGCATTTTCAGCAAGGGATCCATCTTCAGAAAATAGTGGCATGACAGCGTTAATACTAATTAACTGCTCAGCTAAATCTATATCATCTACTACCCCATTTTCATCATTATCTAAAAGTTCAGCTCCTATAGAAGCTGCGTGAAGAAGTTGAGCATCGCTTACTCCAGGTTCTGCATAAAACTTAATAGTTCCTAAAACGTTTATATATCTATCGAATTCAGAAAAAGCAGAATTACCAGCGTCTGGATTAGGAAGGATGTCTAGACAAGAAGATGTTTGGGCTAAAGAAACAACAGTAGTTAAAAGAAAAATAAATATGAATGCTTGTTTCTTTTTAAACATCCTGTAATGTACACAAAAAGTCTATGAATATCAAGAATGTAAAGTGATATGAAATTTTCCGATTTAATCTTAATCAATTACATGATTTAAATATCGGTGAACAAAGCCGTAACAATCAATTCCTATTTAACCGAAATATGGTTAAGATAAATATCAACTTAATAGAGTTATTTAAATTATATGTAAATTTATTATGCATGCATAGGAAGTTTATTGTAACTTATGCGCAAATAATGCCTACACAAGAGACTATAGATTTTAATTTAAGGTGGAGTTGGGCTAAGCTCGCTCGCCTTTACTCTGCTGAAGCGGAGAGAAGAGGGATCACTTTGTCTGTAGGCTATGCACTTTTAAGTATTGAACGTGAAGGAACACCAAGCACTAAGCTAGGACCGAGAATGGGAATGGAACCCACCTCACTATCTCGTACACTTAAAGGAATGGAAGATAAGGGGCTTATAGATCGTCGCCCTGATCCAAATGATGGAAGATCCGTCAGAGTATTCCTGACTCCACTTGGAGTTGACTCTCGCCGCCAAGCAAGAGATCTTGTTGTGGGAATTAACAAACGCCTAGCCGCAATGCTTGGCTCAGAAACATTAAAAGAACTAAACGAAGGTCTTCAACGATTAAACTCTATTCTCGAAGATCCAGAACATCTAATGCCATTAAAAAATGAGCACACCTATTAAAACACATCAAATTCGTCGGGTTGCAGTCCTGGGATCTGGAGTTATGGGGTCGGCTATTGCCTGCCACTTAGCACAAACAGGGTCAGAGGTTCTACTCCTCGACCTGCCCTCAAAAGAAGGCCCAAGAAATAGCCCAGCAGAAGGAGCTCTGAAAGCTTCTCTGAAATCAAAACCTGCTCCCCTATATTCAAAAAGGTTTGTTAAGCGTATTGAATGTGGGAATTTTGACGATGACCTTATTCGAATTGCAGAATGTGATTGGATTATAGAAGTTATTGTAGAAAGGTTAGATATTAAACAACAACTTTTTGAGCGTGTAGAAAAATATCGCAAGCCAGGAACTCTTATTACTTCAAACACGAGTGGTATTCCAATTTCTCAATTAAGTGAAGGTCGTTCTGAAGATTTCCAAAAGCATTTTTGTGGAACGCACTTCTTTAATCCTCCTCGTTATTTACAACTCCTAGAAATAATTCCTGGACCTAAAACAGATCTGAGGGTTATAGATTTCTTTATGGGATATGGAGAGTCCGTACTCGGGAAACAGAGCGTTCTATGTAAGGACACTCCAGCGTTTATTGCAAACAGGGTCGGAGTATTTGCAATCCAAGCTCTTTTCCACACAGTAGAAGATATGGGGCTTTCAATTGAGAAAGTTGATAAACTAACCGGCCCAGCTATGGGGAGACCTAAGAGTGCGACATTTAGGACTTGTGACGTTGTCGGATTAGATACGCTAGTACACGTCGCTAATGGAGTAGCATCTAATTGCCCCAATGACGAAAGATCTGAGTCCTTTAAAATTCCTGGATACGTTCAGCACTTAGTAGATAATAACTGGTTAGGAAGCAAGTCAGGTCAGGGATTCTATAAGAAGACTAAGGATGCTAAAGGGAAAAGAAATATTCAAGTTCTCGACCTTAAAACGCTAGAGTATAGAGATCAAGAGAAAATAAAGTACGCAACACTCGAGGCGGCAAAACAGGTCGACGATCTTAAGCCTAGGACGAAGCTGCTTTTCAATGGTAAAGACGAAGCCGGGGACTTCTATCGCAAAATCTTTACCGATGTGTTCTCGTATGTGAGTTATCGCATCCCTGAGATTAGCGATGAAATTTACAGAATAGACGATGCGCTGAGAGCTGGTTTCGGTTGGGAGTTAGGTGCTTTCGAGAGCTGGGATGCGATCGGAATTAAGGAGGCTAATGAAATTGCGAAAGAGCGTGGGCATAACGTTGCGGATTGGGTGGGCGAAATGCTAGAAGCTGGTCATGACTCCTTTTATAGAGTCGTTAATAGTACAAGAGAATGTTATGATCCGGTGAGTAAAACCTATAAGGTTATACCAGGCCAGGATGGTAGGGTAAATCTAGAGTATGTAGGTGACGATAAGGTAGTTTGGTCTAATAGCGGAACAACAATTAAGGACATAGGGGACGGAATTCTAAATATCGAATTCCACACAAAGATGAACTCAATCGGCGGGGAAGTGCTGCAGGGTCTCAACAAGGTCATAGACTTAGCGGAAGAGGGGTACAAAGGAGTGGTGGTTAGCAACAACGGGGGTAATTTTAGTGCCGGTGCTAACGTAGGGATGATCTTCATGCTAGCTGTGGAACAAGAATGGGAGGAACTCGACGCGGCAGTCAAGTACTTCCAAGACACTATGATGAGAATGCGCTACTCAGGGATTCCAGTAGTAGCAGCGCCTCATAATATGGCTCTTGGCGGAGGTTGTGAACTTTGCTTGCACGCCGATAAAGTTATTGCACACGCTGAAACATACATGGGCCTTGTAGAGTTCGGAATAGGAGTAATCCCAGCAGGTGGAGGGACAAAGGAATTCGTATTAAGACTATCTGACTCATTTAAGGACGGAGATATTAGAATTAATGCAATGAGAGATAGCTTCCTTACTATAGGGCAAGCTAAAGTTGCAACTTCAGCATACGAGGCATTTGAACTGGGATATCTTGTCGAGGGTGTTGATGAGGTTTGTGTAAACCGTCGTGATCAACTTGCAATGGCTAAAGCATCAGCAATTCAGCTAGCAGATTCTGGCTACACGAAACCTATAGAACGTAAGGACATTACTATTCTCGGTTCTGAAGGAATGGGAATTGTATATGCAGGGGCAAACTCGATGGCAGCCGGGAAGTATATCTCAGAGCACGATAAGCTTATTAGCGAAAAACTCGGAAGAGTAATGTGTGGTGGAGATCTTACCGCTAAGCAGGAAGTGAGTGAACAGTATTTATTAGGTCTAGAAAGAAGGGCATTTGTGGAGCTTTGTACTGAGAGGAAAACTCTCGAGCGCATGCAGTCCCTTATTCAGAAAGGAAAAATCTTAAGAAACTAAACGATTATGGACGCATATATAATTGGAGGTTACCGCTCTGCGGTAGGTAGATCAGGAAAAGGCGTTTTTCGCTTTATGAGACCTGACGATTTAGGTGAGCAAGTAATTCGCCATCTAATGAATGACTTTCCTCAACTTGACAAAGAGAGAATTGACGATGTCATTGTAGGCAATGCAACCCCAGAAGCTGAACAAGGACTCAATATTGGAAGAATGGTTTCATTAATGGGATTAGATACTGAGAAAGTTCCAGGAATGACAATCAACCGGTATTGTGCTTCTGGATTAGAATCAATCGCTATTGCTTCTGCGAAAATTCACGCTGGCATGGCTGATTGTATTCTTGCAGGAGGCATTGAAACGATGTCCCCGATTCCTTTCGGGGGTTGGAGATTAGTTCCTAACTCTAAAGTTGCAAAAGACAACCCAGAGTGGTATTGGGGAATGGGGCTTACAGCTGAAGCCGTTGCAAATGAGTACAACATCAGTCGTGCAGATCAAGATACATTCGCTGTGGAAAGTCATATGCGCGCTGCAGCGGCGATTGACGCCGGTAGGTTTGCTACTGGAATTGCACCTATTACAGTGGAAGAAACATATCTAGATAAAGACGAGCGCCCAGATACTCGAAGTACAGTTGTTGATACGGACGAGGGAGTTAGAAGAGGAACAACATCAGAAGCATTGGCAAAACTAAGAGCAGTATTCGCTCAAGGTGGGTCAGTGACGGCTGGGAACAGCTCTCAAACATCTGATGGAGCGGCATTCGTTTTAGTTGTCAGTGAGAAGATGCTTAAAGAACTCAATGTAGAACCTATTGCAAGACTTAAGGCTTATCACGTAAGTGGCCTAGAGCCGAGAATTATGGGAATGGGACCTATTCACGCAGTACCTAAAGTATTAGAGCGTGCTGGACTTAAGCCTGGAGATATTGATTTATATGAACTGAACGAGGCTTTCGCTTCACAAAGTGTAGCTGTTACTCGTGAGCTGGGACTAGACCCGGCAATGGTAAACGTAAATGGAGGGGCGATAGCGCTGGGACATCCACTCGGTTGTACTGGCTCAAAACTTACGATACAGCTCTTAGATGAGTTGAAACTTAGAGAGGGAAAGCATGGAATTGTAACCATGTGTGTAGGAACCGGGCAAGGAGCTGCGGGGGTATTTGAATACTTGAAATAAATTATTATGAGCGACGAAATAAAAAATACTGAAAAACCGATTACAGGCGGAGAGTTTATTATTCGTGATGTGAGATGTGATGAGATTTTCACACCAGAAGAGTGGACGGAGGAGCATCTGATGATGAAACAAACGACAGAAGATTTCATTAATTCAAGAGTTACACCCAACCTCGATGCTATCGATGCCCAAGAGGAAGGACTTATGTCTCAACTACTTGAAGAAGCAGGAGAGCTGGGGCTATTATCTAGTTCAATTCCAGAATCACTAGGTGGGATGGGTATGGACTTCAAGACATCTATGATAATCACAGAAGGAACTGGTGGTGGCCACTCTTTTGCTGTAAGTTATAGTGCACACACAGGTATTGCAACGCTTCCTATTCTATACTACGGAAACGAAAACCAGAAAAGTAAGTACATACCTGGACTCGCATCAGGAAAGATAAAAGGTGCATATTGTCTTACTGAACCCAGCTCAGGATCTGATGCAAATAGCGCAAAATCTCGTGCAATATTAACCGACGACGGAAAGCATTATAACCTTAACGGCCAAAAAATGTGGATCACTAATGCTGGATTCGCAGATATATTCATCGTGTTTGCAAAAATAGATGACGACGAAAACCTAAGTGCTTTCATTCTTGAAAAGGAGTACGAAGGAATCACAATGAACCCAGAAGAGAGAAAGATGGGAATTAAGGGATCTAGTACACGTCAGGTTTTCTTTAACGACGTTAAAGTTCCTGTTGAGAATCTTCTTTACGAGAGAGGCAAAGGATTTAAAATCGCTGTAAACATATTAAATATAGGGCGTATTAAACTTGGAGGAGTGGTTATCGGATCGTGTAAAGAAGGTATAGCGATATCTTCAAAGTACGCTAACGAAAGAGAGCAGTTCGGACGTCCTATTTCTAAGTATGGTGCTATTCGTCATAAAATTGGCGAGATGGCTATCGCGACTTTCGCTTCTGAGGCAGCTGTATATAGAGCTACACAGAATATCGATGATGCTATAGCAGCATTGGAAGCTGACGGAGTAGACCACGGGGAGGCTACCTTGAAAGGGATTGCTTCTTTCGCACCTGAGTGTGCTATGATGAAGGTGGTTTGTTCTGAAGTTGCAGACTACGTTGTAGATGAGGCAGTCCAAATTCATGGTGGTATGGGGTACAGCATGGAAACACAAGTCGAGAGAGCTTACCGCGATGCGAGAATAAACCGAATTTTCGAAGGGACGAATGAGATCAACCGCATGCTCACTGTAGATATGATTCTCAAGAAGGCTATGAAAGGAGAAATGGATCTTATGGGACCAGCTATGGAAGTGGCGAACGAGTTGACTGGAATTCCTGATTTCTCTCCTCCATCTACTGACGTATATGAACGTCACCTTTCGTACATAAAGAACTTCAAAAAGGCGGTGCTAATGGTTGCTGGTTCTGCTGCTCAGAAACTCATGATGACCCTTGCTAAAGAGCAGGAAATATTGATGAGCATAGCAGACATGATGAACTGGACGTATTGTGCTGAATCTACTGTTCTTAGAGTCCAAAAGATACACAATGCAAAAGGAGAAGAAGCCGCTGCACTAGCTCTTGACGCTATGCAGACCTATGTCTATACTGCAGCAGATAAGATTAACGTTGCAGGAAAAGATGCTCTAGTTGGATTTTCTGAAGGTGACGAACTGAAGATGATGATGATAGGGATGAAGCGTTTCACAAAAGTAGAGCCATTCAATTGTAAAGAAGCAAGACGAAGAGTTGCTGTAGCTTGCTTAGAGAAAAACGACTATTGCTTCTAGTATTTCTTACTCTTGAGTAAAACTTATTTTTATTATCAATATAGTCCTATTTTTACATCATGGCAAAGAAGAAAAATATTATCACAAAAAAGTCGGAGAAGTTCCTCGAGAAGTATTTAAATAACCCTTCACCAACTGGATTTGAGGCTGAAGGACAAAAAATATGGTTAAATTATCTCAAGCCATACATCGATGAGCATTTTGTTGACAGCTACGGCTCAGTGGTTGGAGTCATTAATCCTAAGGAGAAATACAAGGTTGTAATTGAGGCTCATGCAGATGAAATTAGTTGGTTCGTACACTACATAAACCCACAAGGGTTTATTTATCTGAGAAGAAATGGAGGTAGCGACCATCAGATTGCACCTTCTAAAAGAGTGGTGATTCATACAGATAACGGACCTGTGATCGGACTCTTTGGTTGGCCTGCTATTCACACTAGAAAGCCAGGCAAAGAAGAGACTCCGAAAGTAAAGAATATATTTCTAGACGTGGGAGCAAAGGACGCGAAGGAAGTGGAGAAAATGGGGATTCACGTTGGTTGCGTAGTTACTTACCCAGACGAATTCATGATCTTAAATAAGAAGTGGTATGTCGGTCGGGCACTTGATAATCGTGCGGGGGGATTTATGATTGCTGAGGTTGCGAGGATGCTGAAAGAAAATAAGGTTAAGTTGCCATTTGGTCTATATATTACAAATTCTGTTCAGGAAGAGATAGGTCTTAGGGGAGCCCAAATGATTGCTGAGCGCATCAAGCCAGATGTTGCTATTGTGACAGATGTATGCCACTGTACTCATACTCCAATGCTGAATAAAATTGAGCAGGGTGATACAGCAGCGGGCAAAGGGCCAGCTGTGACATACGGGCCAGCTGTTCAGAATAATCTTCTAAAGCGCATCATTGACACAGCGAAAGAAAATAAAATTGACTTTCAGAGAATGGCCGCATCAAGAACAACAGGGACTGACACTGATGCTTTTGCATATTCTAATTGTGGAGTTCCGAGTGCTCTAATTTCATTACCTCTACGTTATATGCATACAACAGTTGAGATGGTGCATAAAGACGATGTTGAAAGTTGTATCAAACTTATTTATGAGACACTTCTCAAAATAAAGTCTGACGAGGATTTTAAATACTTGTAAACGTGACTTTGAACGTAGGTTCTCAAAGCATTTTCGGAACCTCTAACATTTCTATTAGTTCGTCAATTCTTTGAGAATAAGCCTTTCGTGAATCTTCAGATAGCTCATCGCAAGATGCTAAATCTTTAGATAAAACGGCTAACTTTTCTTGGGAAGAATAAAGTTTTATGCTATAATCTGTAGCTTGAGCTTCAGATTCTGTTCTTGTTTTATAAAGGTAACTAGCTTCCTCAACTAGCTTGCGAAGTTCTGCTTCATTCCAAGGCTTACTGATGTACTTATAAATTCGGCCTTTATTTATAGCATCAATAACTGCGTCAATATCGGCATGACCAGTCAGCAACATTCTTACAGGATTTGGGTAATCGGGCATGATTAGCTCAAAAAATTCCACACCGCTTATAGATGGCATCTTTTGGTCTGAAATAACGACTTCAATAGGATGATCTTTAAGAATTGAGAGTGCTTCAGATGGTTCAGTAGTTACAAATACCGTGAAGTCTCTTCGGAAAGCAGCCCTAAATGAAGTTAGGTTGTGCTCTTCATCATCTAAATATAAGACATTTATCATGTTGGAAAGCTAAGGATGAAAATCGTACCCTCCCCCATCGTAGATGAAATTTCTACCTTAGCATCGTGATCTTCCAGGAT
>ENA-OSET01002893-OSET01002893.1-sediment-metagenome-genome-assembly--contig:-NODE-2893-length-16174-cov-54.475554_pt1 | contig 16174 bp, 12 predicted proteins | sample MGYA00237882_ERZ534229 | MGnify/ENA primary metagenome ERZ534229 (study PRJEB26408, sample SAMN06266212) | sediment metagenome | isolation source: Hudson Canyon methane seep mesocosm | place... | reverse complement strand
TTATTTTGCGTTATTTTGCGTTATTTTGCGTTATTTTGCGTTATTTTGCGTTATTTTGCGTTATTTTGCGTTATTTTGCGTTATTTTGCGTTATTTTCATTAATGATGTATTCAGATGTTTTTAAACAAATATTGTACAGCCTATCAATATCTATGTCTGAGTGCTCTGTTTCCTGAATTACTTGTTGATAATTAATATTATGATGTCCTGCTAAGACTCGATACGCATGGCCATCTCCCTTCCTAGGCTGGGGATTAAGCCAACAAGCCGGTGTAATTTCAATAACATGGGATGACTCTTTCATCCACCACATATTATTCATACCAGCCCCAAATTGAATTACCAGAATATCAGTATTAGCAAGTATATTAACTTTCTCTTTTAGTTTCATATTTTCAAAACTAATAAAATAAACATGTTTGAATTTCTCACTCAACTTATTACCCAACTGTTCAATGTTCGGCGTGCTTCTTCTATCGGCGCCTGTTGCATGCCCTATCTTTTTATATTGTTCACTTGATGCAACACGCGTCACCACCGTTATGTTTATATCATCTAAGGTTCGTTTAGGTGCACTTATGCCTCTTAAGACAGCACATAAATCAAACATTTTATCTTTTACTAATCGATTTAAAAATTTAGATGGCGAGTTGTGAGTTCGCTCATAAGAAGATAATATATATTTTTTAAATAGTTGTGCATCGATAACTAAATTTAGTATTTCTTCATCTAAGATCAATATATTAATATTCAGCAACGAAAACAAATCAATGGTTTCATAATTTAAAGGACCATTATCTTTAATCAAATATGTATTTTCTGCTTTCAAGCCACCAGTAGATGCAAACTCTAAAATAGGCACTATGCAAGAGCAAAAATAATGGTGATAATGAAATCGACTTCCATATAGGTTATTTATATCGAGAATTTCAAATGTATTTATATTTTTAGTATAACTATCAATAATTAATAGAATTGAACTAATATAAGCATTGCTATTTTCTGCTTCTTTCGACTTAAGGTATTTATGAAGATCAAAATCTTCTTTCAAAATAATTTTTTCGGATAAAAAATTAAAGTATTTTTCTTTTTTATTTTTTATTTCATCATTATCAGTAAGTGATACTGCTTCCAACATTAATGCACAAGCAATGTTTTTTGCGCCTTTCTCAAATATAAATTCGGCACCATTAAGCAAAAAATGTACGTAGTTATCTAAATTATTCAATCTATCTATCCTCTAAAATGTTTGTAGAAGCCTTTCTTCCGCTAAGAAAACTTTGATCACTCCATAAGTAATCCCACTCACCAAATCGGCCGCATGTTTTAATATTCACACTGGCTAAATAATCTAACACTACTTGACGTCGTCCTTCCATACCGTGATCAAAAACCACATTTCCAAAAGGTAAATGTTTATGATGGGAAAATAAAATATCTGTTTCAGTACAAATATTCATTTCTAGTAATTTTGTCTTTATATTTTCTATTAATTGTTCTGGATTCAAACGATCACTCGTCGACAAATTGTAAATCTCGAACTGAAGTGATGACTTCCCTTCAGGAGCGTTATCTGCTGACTTCCATGATGGCGAATAAGCTCTAGCTGCTAAATTAAGTTCATCATAAATGTAAAACCATAGACAAGGTGGAACATCTTGTTTGTCAAATCCAATTGAAATGAGATCAACTGTCGTCCAAATTAGACTTTTTGCAGCGTCTTGAACATTATTTGGGCAGTCTTTGATCATTGAGCACAGCGTGGGTAAAGGTAAGCTAGAAATTAGATCAGTGTATTGAACAGTAGTGCCATCAGTAAAACTGACAGTTTTATCTTGAAGGGAAATGCTATTTGCTTTTTTATTACATTCAATATTACTTTTCTCTGCAATTTTTCTTATGAATTCAAAATAACCACCACTTTTCGGATAGCGCATTTCATTGGCGTAATAATGGTTATCATCTCTTTGTTCTAATGCACCTTGTAGAATTTCATCAATTTCAGCTCGACGCATTCGATTACCAACCCAGGATGTTGATAACTCATCAGCATTGATTCCCCAATATTTTTTTGTATAGCTTTTGGGGTACTTATTCGCGATAGAAAAGCCATATTGATGATCAAGCCACTCAGCATAGTTTTCCGGCTCAAAAGAAGGCCTTTCTATAAAAAATTTAATATGGGATATTTTTTCATCTACAGGTAAGGGAAATAAATTATTTTGAACTGGATGCTTAAGCCAATATCCTCTATCTAAACAAAATGCATCCGGTTTATGCGAAATATATTCAGTTTTATCAAAGACACTCCTTACGTACTCATCTTTAGTAAAAGAGAGATGAACTGCATTATCAAAACGAAAACCATTAACCGAAAAATTGGCAACTAACCCCCCAACTTTCTTACTTGCCTCATAACAAATAACATCTTTATCTTTTTTCTGAGCATGATAACAAGCAGATATACCAGCAATACCAGCCCCGAGTATAACAACATCCTTAATAATCATATTCGTCTACCACTTTATTAATGCCTGTAATCAAGTTTACTTTAGCAGTCCATCCTAATGAATTTAATCTACTTATATCTGCACAACTGTACATCAACTCATTTTCTCTCATTGCCACGGCACCGAACTCAAGCGTTGATTTTGAATGACTACAAGCATGTATCATTTCAACTAACTCTCTAATGCTAGGTGCTGCACCGGAGCCGACTGACACAGTCTCGAAAGAGTCTAATTTATCTATATTTTCAATAAGTACTTTATATGCATCAACAACATCATCGATATAAATAAAATCACGCCTTTGAATACCACTCGTTAACTTTAATGTAGCGCCTCTAATACATGCATTAATAACATATGACATAAATTTACTACTGTCATCTTCGGGGCCATAAAAATGCTCTAAAGCAACATTAATAAATTTAAGAGGGCCTTCTGTATTGAATTGAGCAAGCTTAACAAAGGTATTTTTTGTTAGTGCATAAGGTGAAATATTATCGGGTAAAGAAGTCCCGGTATGAATAAATGCTTTACTCTTATATTTACTTGCCAAAGCTAATAAGTGTGTTGGAAAATCAATATTTGCATTCACCAATGCAGATATTGATTCACCTTTACGCCCATATAATGCAGCAGTGTTGATAATGATATCAGGTTGATACATCTTAAAAGCATTTCCTAATACCCCATCTTCATCAACATAAATAATATCCGCACAGGTATTTCCCACGCGTTCTCTTGATGATGTACTGCGCATTAGCGAAAAAATTCGATGTTCTTTTGATAGTGCTTTAACTAAGTGACTACCTAAATAACCCGAAGCACCAGAAATAAATATAATCATAAATAACTCATCATACGGAAGCCGAAGTCTCCTATCCTTTTTAAAAGTTCAAACCTAAAAATTCTTCAAACTTCTCGATTACGAAGTCTAAATGGTCCGTTGATAAACCAGGAAATACACCAATCCAGAAAGTATGATTCATGATAATATCGGTATTCGTCAGCTCACCGACTACACGATATTTAACATTCTCAAAGTATGGTTGACGCGTTAAGTTACCCGCGAATAGTAAACGCGTACCAATTTTGTACTGGTCCATGAATTTAAGCAATTCAACTCGGTCGATACCGCTTTCTGGTTTAATGGTAATAGGAAAACCAAACCATGACGGATTTGAGTTTTCAGTCGCTTCAGGTAAGATTAAAAACTCTTCACAACTCGCTAAACCTTCTTTTAAGTATTTAAAGTTAGTTTTGCGTGTTTCAACTAAATCTTCAACGCGGTCCATTTGCGCTAAACCACAAGCCGCCTGCATATCAGTTATTTTAAGGTTGTAACCTAAATGTGAGTATGTGTATTTATGGTCGTAACCTTGTGGTAATGAGCCTAACTGCTGGTCAAAACGTTTTTTACAGGTGTTATCACAACCAGGAGCACAATAACAGTCACGGCCCCAATCACGGAATGATTCGAGTAACTTCCTTAAATCGTTATTTTTGGTAAATACAGCACCACCTTCACCCATTGTAATATGATGAGCAGGATAAAAACTTACCGTCGCGATATCACCAAACGTACCAACCATCTGACCATTATAAGTAGAGCCTAGAGCATCACAGCAGTCTTCAATTAACCAAAGATTGTATTTATCAGCAATTCGACGAGCCTCTGTTAAATCAAACGTATTCCCTAAAGTATGAGCAACCATAATCGCTTTTGTTTTATCCGTTACAGCAGCTTCAATCATTTCAGGTTTGATTTGATAAGTAGGAATATCAACATCAACAAAAACAGGTACAAGCCCATTTTGAATGATTGGATTTACCGTTGTCGGGAAAGCTGCAGCAACAGTGATCACTTCATCACCTGATTTTAATTGACGATCATCCAGTTTAGGGGAAGTTAATGCCGTCATTGCTAACAGGTTAGCAGAAGAGCCCGACGTTGTTGTTAATACGTAAGGTACACCTAAATATTCGCCTAAACGTTTCTCAAATGCCGCATTAAAACGTCCAGTTGTTAACCAACCGTCAAGTGATGCTTCAACCATCATCTTAAGTTCATTCGCACCAAGCACTTTTCCTGAAGGCGGGACAACCGTTTCACCACTAACAAATTCTTTCGGTGCATATTCAATTGCAGCATATTGATCAACTAATTCTGCAATTTGTTTTCTGATTAATTCTTTAGACATTTTCATTTTCCGCTCTTGTTGCCATGTATTCTTTAATTTCGTGTAATGTATGCTGCTTGATATCTTTGCCTTCAAGCCAAACCTTCTGCCATGTCACGATACGATTTAGTGTTTCTTCTAGATTCCAGACTGGCTGCCAGTTCAAACGCATTTTTGCTTTTGAGCAGTCCAGCTTTAGATAATGCGCTTCATGAGGATGTTCTCCGTCACTTAAATACCAGCTCGCTTTATCCCCCCATTGTTCAACCAGCTTTTCAACAATCCATTGAACGGGTTTAGCATCTTCTTCACGAGGCCCGAAGTTCCAGCCCTCTGCAAAGTCAGGCCCTTGCTCATGAAGGTGCTCTGCAATTGTAATGTAACCTGATAACGGTTCAAGAACATGCTGCCAGGGGCGAATTGCATGCGGACTGCGAATTTCAACTGGATTTTCATTTGAAAAGGCATTAAGCATATCAGGAATCAATCGGTCAGCAGCCCAGTCACCACCGCCAATTACGTTGCCCGCTCTTACAGAAGCCAGCGCACAGCCATGTTCCTGGTATTTGTCTTTATTAAAGAACGACTGACGGTAAGAAGAAGCAACAAGCTCAGCACAGCCTTTGCTGTTACTGTAAGGGTCATAGCCCCCCATCGCCTCATCTTCACGATAACCCCATATCCACTCACGATTTTCGTAACATTTATCACTGGTGATATTAACGACGGCTTTTACGCCACCGACCTGTTTAACAGCTTCCAGCAAGTGAACTGTCCCCATTACATTCGTAGAATAGGTTTCCATTGGCTCTTCATAAGACAAACGTACCAAAGGCTGAGCTGCCATATGGAAAACAATTTCAGGTTTAAATAAATTGATACTTTCTCTTAAATGTAAAAAATCGCGAATATCACCTTCTTCTGATGACATACCCAACCCAACCTTAGCTTCTTCAAACAAACTTGGTGTGGTGGGAGCTGCTAAAGCATAACCTTTTACAATGGCGCCCATCTCCTGAAGCCATAAAGACAACCAGCTGCCTTTGAAGCCAGTATGCCCCGTAATAAAGACTTTTTTATCTTTCCAAAAGTTTGGGTTCATCATCTATTTCCAAATTTTCCAAGGTGCTTTACCTGCTTGCCATAGCTCTTCAAGATACACTTTATCGCGTAATGTATCCATTGGTTGCCAGAAACCATGATGCTCATAGGCCATTAACTCATTTTCTTCTGCTAATATTTTTAACGGCTCTTGTTCCCATGTACAGCTGTCACCATCAATGAGTTTTAATACTTCAGGAGAAAGCACAAAGAAACCGCCATTAATCATTGCACCGTCACCCCGCGGTTTTTCTTGAAAGCTATTCACTTTACCCCCAGTAATATCTAACGCTCCAAAACGTCCAGGTGGCAATGTTGCCGTCAATGTGGCTTTTTTACCGTGAGATTTATGAAATTCAATCGACTTTGAAATATCAATATCACTAACACCGTCTCCGTATGTGAAACAAAATGCGTCTTCGTCTTTAACGTAATCTGCGACACGGCCTAAACGACCACCAGTCATCGAGTTATCACCGGTATCCACTAAAGTGACAGTCCAAGGTTCAGCACGTTTATGATGCACTTCCATCTTGTTGTTTTTCATATCAAATGTCACATCAGACATATGTAAAAAGTAGTTAGCAAAATATTCTTTGATTACATAACCTTTATAACCACAACAAATGATGAAATCATTGATACCATGAGACGAATATTGCTTCATGATATGCCACAAAATTGGCTTGCCACCAATTTCTACCATAGGTTTGGGCTTTAAAGAGGTTTCTTCACTCAGGCGAGTACCTAAACCACCGGCTAAAATTACGGCTTTCATTGTTGCTCCAAATATTTATTAATTATTTTGCTGCAGTAAATGCATCAGAGAAAAACTGCTCTACTGGTAATTTTTTAGCTACGAATGCTTCTTTTGCAGCATTGATCATTAGCGGCGAACCACAGGCATAAACTTGAAATTCATTTAGAGACTCAAAATCATCTACCACGGCCTGATGAACGAATCCCTTACGGCCATCCCAGGCTTCTTCTGAAGATAAAACGGGCGTGTAACGAATATTTACGTACTTTTCAGATAAACTTTTCAGTTCATCCAAATAAAATCCACTTGGGGTATTCATTCCCCAATAAATGTATATTTCACGCTGACTCTCATTAGCAACAAGTTCATCTAGCATTGCTTTCACAGGCGCAATACCAGTACCACCTGCGATAAAAATGATGGGTTGTTCTGAATTACGCACAAAGAATGTTCCCTTGGGACCTTCCACACTCATTAATTGACCTTCTTTTAAACCAGAAAATACGGCCTCTGACATTTTACCACCAGGTACTTTTCGGATATGCAATTCCAATCCAGAAGATACTTGCTTGGCATTAGCGATAGAATAGCTGCGCTTGATGCCTTTGAAGTTCAAATCCACATATTGCCCCGATAAAAAATCAAACGTTGCGGTTGGAGGAAAGCGGAGTTTAATGACCACGATATCGTCAGTGACATAATCAAAACTAGCGACTTTGCAGGGTAGTGTTTGCACTTTTTGAGATGCTAGCTCAGGATAATATTTTGCTTTTAATACAACATCGGATAGCGCTTTAGACTGGCATGTTAATACCAAACCTTGATTTACTATTTCACCATTTTCATTATCAATATCACCCGAAACAAGTTCGGCTTCACATGCCCCGCACTCTCCCGTTTTGCAGCTATACTCTAATGGGATAGATTGTTCGAGAGCATCCTCGAGTAGGTTGTTCTCACTTTGAAAATGAACACCTGCCGGTTGTATTTCTATTTTATAGCGCATATATACTTCTTTTTATTAATTATTAAACCAGCAGTTTAAGTCAACACCATATGCTAACTTTAACTCCTCATTTACCACTTCATATTTCTGATATATATTCTGCTGTGTTTTTAATATATCATCTGATTTCACTCTAGTTTCATGCCCAGTAAGGTTCTTTATTTTTTCTTGTCTCTCTTCTTCTGTGATGTTTAACGCATTAAATTTTCTTACAGCCTCAATAGCACTCGGCTGTAAACTCACTCGAGAGAAATTTTTATGGATAATCAAATCATTGTGATCGACTTCTGGTATAAAATTACTCATAAAATGCGAAAGTAAACCACCATTAGCAATCGATTTTTCAAATGAAAATACCCTCATATTATCTTTTCCGAATATTTCACTCCATTTATCCAAAACAATTTTATAATCCGTAGGATATCTTGGGGTATCTAAGAAGGTAGGAAATGGAACGGTTATTTTCCCATACCACGCAGTTACTAATTCAGAATACCAACTGAATAAAAAAGCAGACTGATGGCGTAAATAGACAACAATTTCAAAATCAAAATCATCACATAATAACCCGTAAAAAGCAGCTAATTTGGCGTAATCATTGGTCACAAAAAAGGTTTCTGTTGAGAGTACAATCGTTGAAGCTGTAGATTCTCTTATGGCCTTCACATAAGAATGGATAACACCTTGTGACTTATCATACTTATACGTATCATCGATATTTTTATAATCGTTTTTCATACACCAGCCTAAGGGATGGTGTGCAGACCCCCAAATACAATGCTCTTTTAAATAATCAATATTATTAGCTAATAATCTATCCGCATTAGGGTACATCAGTGATTGTATGGAAGTGCTACCACTTTTGTGTGTTCCAATATGTAATATTATTTTCTTTTTTTCTCTTTTTTTGTAATTCACATTTAAATCAATTTTATACTTATCTAAAATCAATTCATTGCTGTTAAAATACTTTTTATATATAGCTTCTCTGGTATTAATTATTTCAGGTGACATACAATGAGACTTGATTTTTCGCAGTTCTTGTATCTTTCGTCCACGCTCTTTCTCATCGTGCTTGTGAGTATTAAAGCTTCTTAACTCCTCTATAGCTTCTGGAGCTAAAGACACATGAGAGTATCCATTATCCATTGTTAGTTTTGTAACTTCAAATTTAGGAAACCATCGTTGAAAAAAGTTTTTTATTAAGTTTGAATCAACTGACTCGTGCTCGTACGAATGCACATTAATATGCTTTTCACCAAAAATATCAGACCACTTATCTAGAACAGATATGTAATCTGCTGGGTATTGTGGATTTTTAATGAAACTATTGAATTGAGATGTTGTTTTTCCATAGGAAGCGGTAACAAGTTCAGAATACCAACTAAATAAGAACCCTGACTGATGCCTTAAATATATAATAACTTCAATATCAAATTTATCTTCAAGTGCCTTCTTAAACTTGGTTAAAGATCCATAATTTGTAGTTGTAAACAATGTCTCTGACGATAAAATCACAGTTGATGCTGGTGAATTTAATATCGATTTAATATAGGAATCTAAGGCATCTAAACCTTCCTCATTCTTATAATATTCTTTAACTGGTCCAAGTGAATCTTTCATATACCAACCCAGAGCATGATGACCAGTAGACCAGATACAATCAGCAGGTAGATAGTCAATATCATTTTCTAATAGCAACGTGCTGTTTGAAAATAAAACTTTTTGTATGGCGGTACTGCCAGTCTTATGAGTACCTATATGAATCAATAATTTTTTCTTCATTTTTTACCTATTTATAAGAAAGTGAACTTAATAAATAAGAGTTCACTTTCTTCATTTATTGCATTATTACTTATTGACATTTTAAAACATTAAGCCTAAAACGAGTAAAACAATATTTCTTATTCTATAGGTTAATCCCTAATAAGCGATCATTTCAGTCATTTTATCTGCAAATATACCTTTACTTTTTCCCTATAACTCTTGATTTTCTTTTTTGTAAACTCAGTCACTGTAAAAGAACAAGTAATTTCTTCCTGCATCTGAACAATCTCTTCAAAATGCTTGATATTATTTTCTTCATTAACTGTCACACTATCGGCGTGCCTTCTATGGTAATTTAACGATTCTGCATTATAAGCAATGCTCCCTTTCCTTAACAAATAGGTATAGAAATACCAATCACCACCTACCTTAAAGGTCAGTAACTTGTCTAATATACTTGAGATATTTATCTTTTTGAAAACACCCCCCGAGACGTTGGGAATGGTATTTTTTATAACTAACGTATCTGCCAGCTCTTTTTTTCCATCTCTTGTATAATTCGACAGCCATTTAGTTTCATGAATATCATTTGTATAATCTAAATATGTTTCATTAATCACTTCACCATCTTCATCTATTTGCTTGGACTGAGTGTAACTTAACACCACATCTGGGCTATCGAACCCTTTCATCACTTCAGATAAAAATTCAGGAGCACAAAGATCATCAGCTTCAGCAATCCAAATATAATCAGCATTAGAAAGCTCAATCCCCTTCGCCCACTGCTTGAACACAGATCCTGAGTTGACTTTATTTTCGCTAATCGTCATTTCTAAACAAGTGTTTTTTTGAAATTCTTTAGCTATTCCTAAACTATTATCTTTAGAGCAGTCTTCAAGATAGATAAGCTCATAAATTGGGTATTCTTGCTCTTCAATCGATGTAAGTCGAGCTTCGATATGCGCTTCATAATTATAATTAGGCACAATGACTGACAGTTTTTTATAATGCATCCCTACATATTCAAGCAAGTTATAGATGTAATCTTTCCAAACGAAGTTTTCCTTAATCAGTGTTGCTGAAGCTTTTCCAAGTTTGCATCTTTTCTCTTCATCATCCAGTAATTGCAACACTGACTTGCTCATTAGCGTTGCATCTTCAAAAGGAACAAGTAGACCAGTCTCTTGAGTCACAATATCTGCAAACCCACCTGCATTCTCAAATCCAATTACGGGCACACTAGCGTTCATGGCTTCCATAACAACAGAAGGGAAAGGATCCTCTCTCGAGGTCATTAAATAGATATCAGCCCCAGTATAATACAGCGAAATATCAGGTTGAGCAGGTATGAAAATGAGATTTCTGTTACTTAGATCATATTTACTATTAATATACTTATGCATTTCAGGGTGCAGGTTTCCCGTCCAAACAAAGTACGTATCATCTCTTTTTTTAGCTGCTTTTAGGGCAACTTCAACAAAGATATCAACCCCTTTACGGTGATCTCCATAACCAGAGCCTAAAATTATTTTTGCATTTGAATCAATGTTTAACTTTTCTCTTAATTCAGACTTTGCTTTGAGAGGATCATCTTGGTACTTATTTGTTTGATACAAACCTTGCGGAGATACTAGTAGCTTAGATTTTTGTATTTCCACAAGTGTTAGAAATTTATCTTTCACATAACTTGAAGGGAATATTACACGATCTGCGTGTTTAGCAATAAGCTGTACGTTACCTTCCAAACCATGTTGTTTAATTAACTTTGGCAACTCATGGATCAAAGATATTGTATACATCCCTTGCTGATTTAATAAGCTCAGAATATCTCCAGAAACAACTGAATTACATATTGCCTGGTTAGCACCAATGCCATGCAAGTATTTTATCAATATAACTTGATCATCAACGGAGTTATAGTCATTTTCTAAATTGTAAACAGTGGAGTATTTTTCAAATTCCTTTTCTAGCTCTCCCCCTTTTTTTAATAAAAAATGAACATCTAATTTAAATTTTTCATGAAGCACTTTTATTATATTTAAAGACAATAATTGTGCACCACTGAAAAAAGCATCGTGGCAAACGAATATAATTTTTTTGGTTTGTGATTGCGCTTTCAAGACATCATAAGTACTTTGCAAATAATTATAACCAAACTTTCTATCGGGTTCTAAATGCGTCCCTTCCGCCCATTCATTCCATGCGTTGATAAAAACTATTTTTTCATCATCGGCATACTTATCATTTTCAAGTACCGAACTTGACAAATGAGATATCCATTTTTTGTATTGACTGATAGAGAAATTGTTAAATATATGACTATTGTCTTGCTTTCTAGCTGTATTATCCCAAGAAAGCATCGCCGTTCTAAATTTTTTATAATCTGGTTCAACTACTTTGCAGGCGTTATCAACAACCTCTTTATAGTCATATACTTTCCCTTCAAAGTTTTTATTTATTATATCCACTTTATGGTTATTGATACCGCTTGTTGCTGTATGTGGAGGAAACTCCATCGCCGCATCAAAACCATACTCTTCTGGCGAAGTGACACCAAATGTCTGAGAGCAAATTAAATAGATTCCGTCAAAGCCTGCCTCTTTTACTTTTTCTCTCCAAAGTGTAACTGTTTCTTTCATATCAGGAATAATATCTGATCGGTAAATTATTAATACCGGTTTGTTATCAATACGAATATAACGTTCATCATTAAAGTATTTATATAAGTTTTCTATGAAATCTATTGAATCTTGTTCACTATGGTTTTGTGCGATTAATATATCGTGTTCTGCACCATCCCACCTTCTGCTCCAATTTTCATTAGCCCAAGTAATACAAAAATCAATCTCTATTTCTTTATTTTCTAACAGAATTTCAAAAGGTTTTTCCATTAATATTTTGCCATCAAACCAATAATAATAAAAATTAAACCCTTGAATACCGTAATTTTTCGCCAACTTGGCTTGCTCAATCATTATTTCTGGATTGTTCAGATCATAAAAACCATAATGTATTGGTAAATGAGGTTGGTGATGACCTATGAAGTTTGGTTGCGCTTTTGATACATTAATCCATTCTGTAAAGCCTTTTCCCCACCATTCATCATTTTCAGGAAAAGCATGAAACTGCGGAAGGTAAAATGCAATGAATTTTAATTTACTATTTAAGTTATCGTGCTCTTTATAAGTTACATAATCTGTATTTAACTTTGGCTCTCTCAAATAATCCGTTGACTCACTATTACCTACTTCTGTGAAGTTTATTGCTTTACGGTTTTCATATTTACCCGTAGTTAAGTAATGCTCAAAAGGCTCAATATTTGCCTCTTTAATGTCTTTGTATGTTTCTAAATAATATCTGACATCAAACCAATCCGTTGGACACCGGCACTCTTTCCAACCGTAATTTAGATAATGTTCAAGCGGATCTACACCTGCACTTTTTATATCAGGATAAGTACGCAAATAATATTCTTCATCAAATAAGTCTTTAACTATATTTTCTGCCAGATTTTCGTCAACATTGTCAAATTCAGCACTAGCAGTGCCATATTTGCCTTTTATCTTTCTATTTTCAAACTTACCTGTAAAAACATAGTGGCCAAATGGCTCTATATTTGCAGATTTTACATCTGCATGTGTATCTAGATAATAATTTACATCAAACCAATCAGTTGGTGACCGACCTTCTTTCCAGCCGTAATTTAAATAATGTTCCATTGGAGATATGTCAGTATCCTTAATTTCTGGATGGGAGTTCAAGTAATACTCTTCATCAAAAAATTCCCATAAATGAGCAAGCACATCAATATCTTTATCCGTGAAATTAGAAATACCAACCTTCTTTATGAAGTCTAGGAATATATTGCCGCTACTATTAGTATCTACAGTTGATATATGCGCTAAAGGTACAAACCCTTTAATTGGCGACCTATTCTCCTTCTCTCCATGGATTACATAATGGTATACAGGGAGTAAGCCAGATTTTTCTACGTCAGAGTTATTTTCCAAATAGAATTTTTCATCAAAGTGATTTAATAAAAATTCCAAATCAATTGGAGTAAACATTTTTTCTAATTCTTTCTTATGTTTTCTTTTTGTATTATTGGTGAATAGTTTCATTTTAAATTTCATAACAACCTTTTCAGACCCTTCAATTTATTTCTGTAGTGAACCACTATTTCTATTTCTATTTCTATTTCTATGTCTAGCTCAGATCTATTCGATGCTAAATCCCCTGCTAGCGCGCCACTGTGTGGCTCGCCTAAAGATTTTGGGACTCCTGTCGCAAAAATCGATTCGCCACACGGCGAATCAATAATGCCCTGGCTCGTCCTGCGTCCATCACGATTTCGTACAACCTAGCTTCACGGTTGCACTCATCATGATTACCTCAAATGACTCTACGGCTCCTCGGGATAAAATTTTTGCCTACCACGGACTAAAAATCATCCATGATTTTCAGCGTGTGTAAGGAGATGGATATTAGGGGCATCGCAGAATTTGGAACATAACCCCCGTTAAGGGATTTTATAATTATTTCCATAATGTACCTCAAGCGGGAAGTACCAAACTGTGTGGTAATGCTTGCTTATCGCACAATATGGGTTTGATATCCAAAACTTTGCGATAATGTTATATTATCACCAGATATTAAAACCTAACCGTCATTACTTCAGTTTAGAGTAATTCTATGATTCAGTTTTTGATGGCTAATGATGGTATTTTCTCAGTCACGACCAAGAAAACTACCACGCAGAAACGGTAGTGCATTGCGTGGAGTTACTGTTGATTTGGCGGAAGAATCAAAAAAAATTATGAATAATAAAAAAAAAATACTTCTCCTATGTTTATCTTTGCTTATATCCATCTCAGTTTCTTGCAGATCAGTTATAACAACTAAACGGGATATCTATAAAATTCTTGGAGATGGATGTCCAGAGATGATGCGCTTAAGTTATATTGCTGATGAACTTTGTATACTGTCCAGTGCGGGGGCGGATAGTAACAGATCTAGTCCTAAATATATCCCAATGGATGCAATTGATTATGCATTTACTGAATTTGTTAAAATTAATAAAAATGAATGTTCACTTTATGATCAAATAAAAAGAGTGGTGCAAAAAGGCATTTCCGACCTCGGGGGGGTTTACGTTGCGACTATGTGTGGGGAATTATTCTCTTTTACAATTTCTTACAATATCTCAGGGGATGAATTATTAGTTAGAAAATACGATGTAGGTGACGTGATCCGTACCCATGCCACATATAGCATTCGAATGGATAAATAAGCACATGTATTTTTTAATATTAAATATTCGTCTAACCCTAATTATTTTTTTTACATCATCCTTAATAAGCTGTTATTCACCATCTAAAACAGTGTCTTATGCATCAATAAAAAATAACAATAAAGAATATAATGATGCTAATAACGACATTAATATACGCCTTAATACTCTAAAAATAAAAGAAAAAAAACTTAATGAGCGATTAAAAAAATATAATCAAAACACTATTAGTAGCCTCCCCTCTACAAACAATAATATTATTTCCAATTATCGCCCTGGAAATAGAGTCGCGTTAATCATAGGGAATAGTAAATATAAAAACGCACTTAAATTAATAAACCCAAAGCATGATGCAAAAGCTATTTCAGAAAAATTAAAATCTCTTGGTTTTAAAGTAATTGTTGCCTATGATGTAACAAAAAGAGAGTTTGATAAAATACTAAGACGTTTTGGAAATCATTTAAATGATGCCAATGTCGGCCTGTTTTTTTATGCCGGTCATGGCCTCCAAGTCAATGGAAAAAATTATTTATTACCAATAGATACTAAACTATCTAAGGAAAGAGACCTAAAATGGGAGGCAATCAGTTTAGTCGATGTTATAAATGAAATGGAAAGAAAAAAACAAGTTAATTTGATTTTCCTAGATGCATGTCGAGACAACCCTTTTTCAAAAACACTTGCTTTAAATTCAGGGCGTAGCCGATCCATTACCAGCAGAGGATTAGCTCGTGTGGAAACACCTGTTGGAACTATGATTTCATATGCTACAAGAGATGGACAAACTGCCTCGGATGGAGACGGATTTAATAGTCCTTATACCCAAGGATTACTAAAACATATTAACACACCAGGATTAGAAATTAGCTTAATGCTTAGGCGAGTAAGAAAGTCTGTGTTAGAAGCTACAAATAATGAACAAGTTCCTTGGGAATACGGCTCATTAATTGATGAATTTTATTTATCTCCCTTCAACAAATAATCACCCTATACAAACTAAAAAAATGAAAAAATTTTATCCTCTAAAATTACCAGTTAAAAAAATAATTACTAAATATTTTATATTTTTATTACCTTTTATATTAAATGGCTGCACAGGAAATCTATTTGTTTCCTCTAACCCATTAGGAGCTAAAGTATATACTTCATCCAGTTCAAGAGATAACGAAGACTTGGGGTTTGGCTATGAATGTAATACGCCCTGCAAAACATATGCACAAGACGTTTTCAAAGTAAAAGTTAAGTGGAAAAATGGGCGGTACTCAGAGATTAAATACCTTGGAGATAACCCCTTTTGGATTTTTAATAAATCAGTTAATTTTATTAATGAAAGAAATTAATTTTAACTTATGCCCCCAGGCTGTAGTGGCCTAATGCATATCCTTACACATAACTTTATAAGTAACTGATTTTAAATAAAATTTACCCCTCATACATTGCTTAAAATCAATAGGTTATGAGCCTAATACTGCTTACTTAATGAAAAATATCTTATGAATTAATGGCTTAATTAGTTTTATTGCGTGGCTGTTTAAGCAGAGAATAAGGTTTTGGGCGGCGTT
>ENA-OSET01002892-OSET01002892.1-sediment-metagenome-genome-assembly--contig:-NODE-2892-length-16177-cov-13.038447_pt1 | contig 16177 bp, 9 predicted proteins | sample MGYA00237882_ERZ534229 | MGnify/ENA primary metagenome ERZ534229 (study PRJEB26408, sample SAMN06266212) | sediment metagenome | isolation source: Hudson Canyon methane seep mesocosm | place... | reverse complement strand
CAAATGACTGAGAACCTTGGCGCTTCCACCACGACATATGCACTTGCCCTCACCAGCATGGGCCTGATTCGCTTTCCTATGGCACTACTGGGTGGACGCTGGATAGATGAGCTGGGGGTTAGCCTTATCGCTCGTTTTTATCTATTGCCCTTTGCAATGGCATTAACAGGTGCAGCCTTATTCGGAGGCAATATCGGCGTTTGGATATTAATGATCGGTGCAGGTTTATCCATGAGCATGTCATCTGCAGTGGCTGACAGTCTGCTGGTTAAACTGTGGGGTAAGGAACACCTTGGTCGAGTACGCTCTCTCAGGTCAGCTTTTCTAGTATTTTCCACCGGAATTTGCCCTGCTCTATTGGGTTTTTTACTTGATGCCAATGTCCATTTCCAGACTATCCTGTTCGGCATGCTAGTGTTTGTCATCATTGCATGGTTAATGGCTCAAATACCGATTAGGCAAGCGGCTCAACAATCCGAAGTTTGATACTTTGATCTAATCAAAAATAATGTATTACATTCATGAGCACCTTTAAATAAGGTATTACTGTCCTAATTTTCATCAATTAAAATGTAATCGTTACTATTTTGTAGCGATAAAAGTCATGCCGCAAATATGTTACGATAGACTTTCAATTTATAAGGTTATGCAAGAATGATTTATGATGCCTTTCATTCTCCATATTTTTTATGTTTCACCAATAATGTATAAAAATGATACCCACCATCCCTTCAATTAAAATTAATGACCCAACATTTCGTTATGAAGTGATCAAATATCTATACAACAGTACGGTTTCCTCGCTAATTACTGGAAGTACATTAGCGATACTACTCGTTTCGATCATGTGGGATTCTAGATCTGCAGCGCTTATGATTGGCTGGCTGGCTCTTATTGAATTAGTTTATGTATTCAGGCTTATTCTCAACAAATCTTATGAACGCTCTGACTCACAAAATGACGTCGCATGGCTCAACAAGTTCCGTATCAGTTTATTTTTAAGCGGACTAGCCTGGGGGGCAGGTGTTTTTGTTCTATTTTCCTCAAACGATGTAATCAGTCAATCTTCTATTGTTTTAACATTTAGTGGCCTAGCTGCAGGAGGCGCAATTATCTACGCGATCGACGCGATCGCCCTAGTCGCTTTTGTCTTTCCATTATTATTACCTCTCATTATTCGCTTATTTTCTGAGGCTCATACTGACTCCATGATAATGGGTGTCATGGTGCTATTATTTCTGACTTATATTTCTGTCAGCTTGCGGCGTAGATATTCAACTGTACACGACAATATTACCTTACGCATTGAGGCATTAAAAAGTGAAAGGGTTATCTCTGAACAAAAGGAATTCCTAAACTCTATTCTCGATAATGACCCTGAATGCGTGATGGTATTAAAACAGGATGGCAGTATTATTCAGATCAATAGAGCAGGTCTGTCGATGTTGGAGATCGACCATTTTGATCCCAAACAAAATGTCACATTAAAACAGTTTGTTTTACCTCAGTTTCAACAGCCTTATATCAAGCTATTAGATGATGCAATCGCCGGAAAATCTGGACAACTAGAAATCCAGATCCAAGGGCTTAATCAATTAGAACGTTGTTTGGAGTTATATTCAACACCACTTTATGACACTGATCATCATCTATCTAATTTGCTTATTATCGCTAGAGATATCACGGAGAATAAACGAGTCGAATTACGTGATAATGAGCGTAATAGAACCTTAGAACTTATTGCCTCGAATGCACCTCTAGATCAAGTATTGTTGACGATCATTCAAGGAATTGAACAACACAATACGGAAATGGTCTGCAGCATCTTACTGTTAGATGACGAAGGTAAACACCTAGTTCATGCAATAGCACCAAGTCTACCGTCTTTTTATACTGCCGCTATCGATGGGGTAGCTATTGGTGATGGTGTAGGCTCATGTGGAACAGCAGCCTTCACTAAAAAACCTTGTCTTGTTAGTAATATTCAAACTCACCCTCATTGGGCTTTATTTAAAGACCTCGCGGCTAAAGCAGATTTGGCAGCTTGCTGGTCACTTCCTATATTATCAAGCTCTAAAGATGTGCTTGGTACCTTTGCTATTTATCATCACTCTGCTCACACACCCAGTCAAACTGAGATTGTTGAAGTTGAAAAAGTGGTTGCCTTAGCAAGCATTGCCATTGAGCGAAGTTTATCCGATACAGAGCTAAAAATAGCCGCTACTGCATTTGAATCTCAAGAAGGGGTCATGATTACGGATGCCCGTAATATCATTTTACGGGTAAATAAAGCATTTACAACAATCACCGGCTATCAAGCCAGCGAAGTCATCGGGAAAACCCCAAGAATATTAAGTTCAGATCGTCAAGACAGACATTTTTATACAGCCTTGTGGGAGAGTATTAACACAACAGGTAGCTGGAAAGGTCAAATCTGGAATAAACATAAAGATGGTGCAGAGTATCCTGAACAACTCGCCATTAGTACCGTAAAAAATAATGCAGGCAATATCATTAATTATGTAGCCACATTTACAGATATTACTCAAAGTTTAGCCGCATCAGAAGAGATCAAAAACCTTGCCTTTTATGATTCTCTGACAGGATTACCTAATCGACGCCTATTGATTGATCGACTCAAACAAGCGCTTGTTGCGGCTAAGCGTACAAGAATGCATGGTGCATTATTATTTCTTGACCTTGATCACTTCAAAACCCTGAATGACACACTCGGACATGATATGGGAGACGTGCTACTTAAACAGGTCGCTGAACGTATAAGCTTCTGCATCCGTGAAGTAGATACGGCGGCACGCCTAGGTGGTGATGAATTTGTGGTGATGTTAGAAAATTTAGCCGCGTCGTCAAATTCTGCAGCTGCAAAAGCAGAAACTATCGGCGAGAAAATAATGGCCCACCTTAATCAACCATATCAACTAGATGGGCACTCTCACCATAGCACGCCTAGTATTGGTGTGAGCTTGTTTAGTGACGTGGACTCTAGCGTAGACGACTTATTAAAACAGGCTGATATAGCGATGTATCAAGCTAAAACGTCTGGCCGGAATACATTGCGGTTTTTCAACCCTATTATGCAAGAGACTATCAATGAGCGTGTCATGCTGGAAAAACAGTTACGCATTGCAATAGAGGAGCAACAATTCCAATTATTTTATCAAACACAGGTTAATAGCTCAGGTCAGGCTGTTGGGGCCGAGGCATTAATTCGCTGGATTCACCCTGAACAAGGAATGATTTCACCCATAAAATTTATTCCATTATCTGAAGAAACAGGATTAATCTTACCTATTGGTGAATGGGTTCTGGAGACAGCCTGTGCTCAACTAAAAATTTGGCAGCAATCTGAACACACTAAGCATCTAACACTATCTGTCAACGTTAGTTACCAACAATTTTCTCAAGAAACATTCGAACAACGTGTGCAGGCTATTATTCAGCACCATAATATTGATCCCGCAGGCCTTAAACTTGAACTTTCTGAAAGCTTATTAGCAGATAATATTGAGCACCTTATTTCAACCATGTCGAATCTCGGTAAATTAGGTATTCAGTTCTCCTTAGATGATTTTGGTACGGGCTACTCATCACTGCAATATCTCAAGGTACTGCCTTTGCACCAGTTAAAAATTGATCAATCTTTTGTTCGTGATATTTCTACTGATGACAATGACAAAGCCATTGTTTGTACTATTATCGCGATGGCTAAAAACCTCGATTTAGAGGTAATTGCCGAAGGTGTCGAAACCGATGAACAAAAACAGTTTCTATTAGATAATGACTGCAAAATTTATCAAGGTTATCTATTCAGTAAACCCGTATCAATTGATAATATAAATCTACAGCTGACTTAAATGTCAGGACTGAAAGTTTTGATTAGTCGCAGCGAATCAAAACACTAAAGAGGCCCGGTAGATAGAAATCTCAACTTGTTTAATGTCTTATAAGTACTTTAAAATGGCTGTAATAATAATGATAGAGAAAAAGCTCAGGTTCGCCTACTCAGCTGAGGCCAATTTTACTTGCCTACAGCACATGACCACTAGCCATTAAACTAAAGCGTGCCTAAGCTGAACGTGTCAGCGCTAGAACCCCAGCTTTATTTAAAACTGTATTATTGAGTTAAATGGGAACTTCCTTAGTGAAAATCGTCTCTCAAAACACGGTAGTTAACAATCACTTTGGCAGTCGACAGAGACCATCGAGCAAGCTAGGCTCATATTTGTACAATATTTAATAGGAAAAACGATGAAACGAATAATGTTATTTATAATGACTAATATCGCCATTATGGCGGTGTTGAGTATTACATTGAGACTGTTGGGCGTTGACAGTATATTAGCTGAAAATGGCTCTGATCTTAATATTCAGGCATTGGTCATACTGTCAGGTGTGATAGGTTTTGGTGGCTCACTCATTTCATTACTCATTTCGAAATGGATGGCAAAACGCATGACCGGTGCCGTCGTCATTACGAACCCAACAAGTAATATTGAGAAATGGTTAATAAGTACGGTTGAAAAGCAGGCAAAAATTGTCGGTATCAAGATGCCAGAAGTAGCGATCTTCCCATCGCAAGCAATGAATGCTTTTGCTACCGGTGCCAGTAAAAACAATGCCCTCATGGCTGTGTCTCAAGGTTTACTGAATGAAATGTCTCAAGGAGAAATTGAAGCGGTAGTCGGCCATGAAATGAGTCATATCGCCAATGGTGACATGGTAACTCTGGCGTTAATTCAAGGTGTTGTTAATACCTTTGTGGTCTTTTTATCTCGGGTTGTCGGGCATGTTGTAGACCGTGTAATCTTAAAAAACAATCAAGGTCATGGTATCGGCTATTTTGTCACGGTCATGGTTGCTCAGGTTGTTTTATCTATACTTGCATCGACCATTGTGATGTATTTTTCGCGAAAACGTGAATTCATTGCAGATACTGGTGGGGCAGACTTGGCTGGGCATCAAAATATGATCAATGCACTTAAACGTCTTGGACAGGTAGAGCCCGAAGCATTACCTGAGCAAATGGCTGCATTTGGTATTAATGACAAAGGGGGAATTATGGCACTGTTCTCATCACACCCCCCCATTGAAGCGAGAATAGAAGCTTTAGAAAAAAGAGCGATGGGTATTTCATAGAGCAGGGCCTCACATGTCTATTCAAAAAAGAAAAAGCCCAATACTTTAAGGCATTGAGGTACTATCTTAGATACCCAAATCACCTGAAGATGCAGCAGTTTCACTTCCCGTCACTCCCGCATGCTTAAAGCGGGAGTCTCCTGCTTTAAGCAGATCCCAGCTAGAAGCATACTGGGATGACGAGTAAAAAACCTGCATCCTGAATGATTACGGGTACACACGAAACCTCAGTACTTCGCGGTATTGGAACAAATTAAGAGGTAAGATTCAGAAGAACAATGAAAATACCAAAACAAATCCAACCTCTTTATGATGACGGCTTAGTCGATGAAGTTCTCAGCCGATTAATGAGCGGTAAAGAAGCCGATGTCTATGTTGTAAGATGTGGCACCGAAATACGCTGCGCCAAAGTTTATAAAGATGCAGTCAAACGTAGTTTCAAAAAAGCCGTGCAATACCAAGAAGGGCGAAAGGTTCGTAATAGCCGTCGCGGTAGAGCCATGGAAAAAGGCTCTAAATTTGGCCGTAAGCAACAAGAAGAAACATGGCAAAATGCCGAAGTCGATGCGCTCTACCTTCTCGCAGGTGCAGGGGTTCGAGTTCCTCAACCCTATGACTGCCTTAATGGCGTGTTATTAATGGAGTTGATCACCGATGAGGATGGTCAAGTAGCACCTCGGCTCAATGATATATCGATGACTGCTGAGCAAGCACTGGAAGATCATGAAATCGTCATGCACTCTGTGAAGAAAATGCTTTGTGCAGGGATAGTGCATGGTGACTTGTCAGAGTTTAATGTTTTAGTTGATGAAAATGGACCTGTGATTATTGACTTGCCTCAAGCCGTGAATGCCGCTGCAAATAACAATGCTCAATCAATGCTAGAACGAGATGTGCAGAATATGACGCGTTATTATGCTCAATACGCTCCGGAGTTAATCAACAGTCGATATGATAAAGAAATATGGGCACTGTTTGAAAATGGACAATTGCTGCCAGATACCGAACTCACTGGCTATTTTGCAGAAAATACACAAGCAGCCGATGTCGATGGTGTCATGCTTGAAATTAAATCAATCTTAGCTGAAGAAAAAGAACGACAACAACGTTTGCTTGAAGACGATGATTGATAAAGCTTGGGCTTCAGGGTCTAGCTAATTCAGGTGGCCGATGTTACCAACGATGAAAGCTTTCGTAGTTTTTTCTGCTCGGCTCTTTTTATTGAGTATGACTCCGTGATTCACAGCTTCAAACATTAAAACATAATGTTAGCTCTATAAATAGCATTCAACATCAGTAACAACTATTTCCTCACATAGGCTATTATTACTTTAACTATCGCTACTCTGATTTTTAAGCTAACTGCTTGGCATCACTATTGACTTGCTGAATGAATGTTATGAGGACCTACCTGTGAATAATTTTAATTTTTATAATCCCACTCGAATTCTATTTGGCCAAAACACGATTGCAGAAATAACTGATTTCATTCCTGAACAAGCACGTGTATTAATTCTTTCCGGAGGAAAAAGTGCTCGTAAAAATGGAACTATAGACGAAGTAGTTACTTCACTAGGTGAGCGCTACGTAGAACAGTTTAGTGGCATTGAAGCCAATCCTAGTTACAGCACCTTAATGAAAGCAGTACAACAAATCAAAACTAATCGGCTTGATTATTTGCTTGCTGTAGGCGGAGGATCGGTCATTGATGGGACGAAATTTGTTGCTTTAGCCGTGTCGAGTGATGGTGATGCTTGGCAAGATATATTGGTAAATAAAGCTCAAAGTATCAGTTCAGCGTTACCCTTTTCTTGTGTTCTCACTCTGCCTGCTACAGGCTCAGAAATGAATAAAAACTCTGTCATCACACGCTATGAAACACATGAGAAAATGGCCTTTAGTAGCCCACTTGTTTATCCTCAGTTCTCGGTACTTGATCCTACTAAAGCAGCAACATTACCTCCTCGCCAATTGGCTAATGGTGTTGTCGATGCGTTCACTCATATTATGGAGCAATACCTTACTTATCCCGTTAACGCCCGAGTACAAGATCGTTTTGCAGAAGGCCTGTTAACAACATTAATTGAAATTGGGCCAGCATTACTACAAGATCCCAATGATTATGAGTTACAAGCTAACTTCATGTGGACAGCCTCTTTAGCTTTAAACGGTTTAATTGGTGCAGGCGTCCCTCAAGATTGGGCAACCCATATGATCGGCCATGAATTAACCGCATTGCACGGACTTGATCACGCTCAAACATTAGCTATCATTTTACCCAGTGTGATGAATGAGCAACGTGAGCAAAAACATGACAAGTTAATTCAATATGCTGAGCGGGTTTGGCTCATTACTGCAGGTGATGATGAGAGCCGTATCGATCTAGCTATCAGTAAAACACGTGACTTCTTTGAACAAATGGGTGTTCGGACACGCTTAAAAGATTATCAGATTAACCTTGCCGATATTCCAGCAATGATTAAACAGCTTGGTGAGCATGGACTCAATCAACTGGGTGAACATGGTGATATCAATCTCGATAAAAGTAAAAGAATACTTGAGGCAAGCCTTTAACACTCTTTTAGTAACATTCCTTAAATAAAATAAGCTATGCTTAATCAAACTTTCTATGCCAAAGAATATAATCAGCGGCTTGAAAGTAACTTCTCAAGCAAACCAACACAGAAATGCCAATGCAACAACAATCGAAGGGCTTAATCTTAGCTATTGCAGCCTATAGTATTTGGGGGTTCTATCCTCTTTATTTCAGCTATCTCAATTCAGTATCTTCCGTTGAGATTTTAGCTCAACGTATTATCTGGTCTTTAGTGGCCACGTTATCTATTGGTTTATTACTTGGTTACGGTAAACGATTGCTTATCGCTTTCAAAGATACAAAGCTTATCGCTTGGTTAGGTTTATCTGCATTGCTCATCAGCCTCAATTGGTTGGTTTATATTTGGGCAGTGGGACACCATCGTGTCATTGAAGCAAGCTTAGGTTATTTTATCTCTCCGGTTGTTAGTTTGATTCTGGCAAGATTATTTTTTAATGAAAGACTACATCCTCTTCAGCTCTGGGCTGCCATCATAGCGACTATTGCCATTCTCTGGGAGTTCGTCAGTATTGGTCAATTGCCCTGGGTTAGCCTCGTCTTAGCTTTTGCATTTTCTTTATATGGTGTTGTCAGAAAGCACTGTGCTATCGATGGCATCAGTGGCATGACAATTGAAACAATGTGGCTACTACTCCCTGCTCTATTATGGGTTAGCTGGCAATCTATAGAACCATCAATATCATTAAGCTTTGGTTCATCTCAAAACACCACGCTTCTTTTAATTGGCGTTGGTTTTGTTTCAGCATTACCTTTGGTTTTATTTGCCATGGCGACACGTCGAATTGATCTGTCGATTGTCGGCTTTATTATGTATATCAACCCAACCATGCAGTTTTTAATTGGTGTCTTTGTTCTTAAAGAAAGTTATCCACCAGAAAGATTGATTACCTTTGCCTTGATTTGGTTAGCTTTAGTTCTTTTCACGATGGGATTATTTAGACTACAAAAAGCTAAGATAACTAGCGACTAATCACTGAACATATTCTTGAGACAATCAATACTTTGAAAACATTAAAGGTGAAGGGAGTACTTTTTAGCTTAAGTTGCTTCTAGTTAAGTCACTTTTGCGTTAATGGCCTCGCCACTAGTTTGACTTCAAACTCAAACAGTAAAAAAATATGCCTGCCTAAAACAAACTTAGTAATTGATTAAGACCCTACTATATAAAGGTTTTTACCTGTAGAGCGCATCCTGATTACTTTTCATCCCCTGTTAAATAGGGCATGTAGAGAGGTCAATGTTCATATAAAGTAATAAACTTAGGTATAATCCCATTATAGTCAGCTCCACAAGGCCGTGTTAAGCTATTTTTCTTACAACTAAAGATACTAACATTACCTTTATGAAAGCACTCTTTTTGCCAGCAATTAGAATGATGAACACACTGAGCTTCCCTCGGAAATTTATTGTGCTTGGCGGGCTATCACTGGTTTCTCTCATGATTGTTTCAGTTGTGCATATGCTGCATATATCAGAAACAATTAATGTTGCTAATCAGCAGTTAAAAGGCCTAAAGCAAGTTCAGGTCACTTCACAACTTATTCAATCGTTACAGCTACATAGAGGAACTTCTGCTGGTGTAATTGCAGGTGTTCGTAATAATACAGATAAACAGTTAGTAGCCAATAAAGAAACCCGTAAACACTTCACTCTCGTCAATGACTTGTTACCTACGGAACTAAAAGAATCTCAAGAATGGTCAACCATCAATGATCGATGGAAGTATTTGAATGTAACAAACGTGACGATGGGCCTCAATGATAGTTTCCATTCTCATACAAAACTACTACAACGACTGTTTACTTTTCAGCGTCGCTTAGCTGATTATTATCAGCTTCCTCTTGTGAATGAGCTTGATACTCACTATTTAACACATAGCTTTTTATATCCATTACCCGTCACATTAGAACTTTTGGGACAAATTAGAGCAAAAGGGTCAACCTATCTCGTACATAAAAGCAGTGCAGATAAACAAAAGATAAAGTCTTTGCTATTCAGGGTGAGCATTCCATTTCAAGATTTTAAGGAAAGCATTCAAAAACTTGAATCAGTAATAACACCAGATGGTAAAAATGTGGCTGAAGTAGCCCAGACATTGGTTCAGGATATTGATCGCCACCTTTCTTACATTTCGAGTGATATTCTCTTTGCTGAGAGTAATATAAGTCCTGATGAATATTATAAAAAATCTACCAAAGTCATCAATCGTGGTTTTTTATTTCTGGACGAGACACTTTCTTCAACACTAGAAAATTTACTTAAGCAACGCTTAGAACAAGCTAAAAACCAGCTTACCATTAGTCTAGGTCTTGCAGCCATTTTATTTCTACTCGTTTTGTATTTCTTAATCGGTATTTATTTATCAACTAAAAACACCATTAAGACTCTAACAAATGCGACTCATGAATATTTCAAAGGAAATTTTGAACAACGTGTTGCGCTTTCAACCGATGATGAATTGAAAGATATTGCTGTTGGTTTTAATGAAATGGCTGAGGGATTTCAAAAACTACTCTTAGAAAAACAAGGGATTAGCGATCAATTACGAGCTATTATTGATAATTCCCCGGTAGGAATATGGTTTACAGGCTTAGATGGTCACTATTATTTTGTGAATAAAACATTTTGTGATTTAGTCGGAACAGCAGAAAAAGAATTTCTTAACACCGACTCTGCTCACTTATCTGAAGTTCTAGGTAAAGAAATAGCTCAAAAATGTCTCACCTCTGATAAAGCTGCACTCAAACAAGATTCGCCACATATTTCTTATGAAGAAATACTTGGCCACAATGGTAAGACTTACCTACTTGAAATCACTAAAGTGAAGTTAAAAAGCCCTCAAGGTGAAGTCTTAGGTTTAATCGGTATTAGTCAAGATATCACCGAGAAACAACAACAACAAGATGAATTAAAGCTTGCTGATATGGTGTATAAAAACAGCAGTGAAGCCATGATGATTACAGATAGTCATAATAAAATTATTGCTATCAATCCCTCTTTATCAGACATTACAGGCTATGCTGAAAACGAACTAATCGGGCAGGATCCGAAAATACTACAGTCTGGCAAACAATCCTCAACTTTCTATCAAAAAATGTGGGAAGAAATCACCGTGACTGGCAGCTGGCATGGTGAAATATGGAACCGGAAGAAAAATGGTGACTCCTTCCCAGAGTGGCTTTCGATCAACACTATTTACGGTGCTCATGGCGAAGTTTACCGACGAATTGCACTGTTTTCAGATATCTCAGAGAAAAAACAAGCTGATGAGTTGATTCTAAGACAAGCTAATTATGACAGCCTAACTAATCTGCCGAACCGAAGAATGTTTAATGATCGCTTAAATCAAGAAATCAAAAAGTCTCATCGAGTGAAATTGCCACTAGCTTTGATTTTCCTTGATCTCGATAACTTCAAGATCATCAACGATACTCAAGGGCATGATAATGGTGATTTATTATTAATTGAAGCAGGTAAACGAATTACTAACTGTGTGCGAGAAACAGATACTGTTGCCAGAATAGGGGGGGATGAATTTACAGTTATTTTGTCTGAGTTAAATGATCTACATCATGTTGAGACTGTTTGTCAGAAGATACTTAAAGCTTTAAGTGAACCATTTTGGGTTGATGATGTTCAAGTTTATATCTCCGCCAGCTTAGGTATCACGCTTTATCCTTCGGATGCATCCACCGTATTAGAATTACTTAAGAATGCTGACCAAGCAATGTATCTGGCTAAAAACCTTGGACGGAACCGCTTCTGTTACTTTACTCCTTCAATGCAGGAAGAGTCTCAAAATCGCCTAGCTCTAGTTAATGACTTGCGTCATGCAATCAGTTTAGATCAATTAGAAGTCTACTATCAGCCTATTATTGAATTACAATCTGCTCATATTTTTAAAGCAGAAGCATTATTACGCTGGAAGCATCCAACTCGAGGCATGGTCAGCCCTGCTGAATTTATTCCACTCGCAGAAGATTTTGGTTTAATCGTTGAAATAGGTGATTGGGTCTTTAAACAAGCTGCAAAGCAAGTAAAAGTCTGTAAAGAACAGCTTGGGCTCAATATTCAAATTAGTATTAATAAGTCTCCAATACAGTTTAGAGAAGCTGAAGATCATATTGATTGGTTAGCCTATTTAGATAAGCTACAGCTATCAGGTGAAGATATCATTATTGAGATCACAGAAGGTCTCTTAATGAAAGATAATGACAAGATCTTAACGCAACTCCACCAGTTTAGAGATGCAGGCATCGAAGTAGCAATGGATGATTTTGGCACAGGCTATTCATCACTTGCATACTTGAAAAAATTTGATATTGATTATTTAAAGATAGACCAGTCTTTTACTAAGAACTTAGCCTCTGATTCTGAAGATATGGTTTTATCTGAAGCCATTATTATCATGGCACATAAATTAGGTTTGAAAGTCATTGCAGAAGGAATCGAAACTGAAGAGCAGAAAAAATTACTGCATGATGCAGGTTGTGATTATGGCCAAGGCTATTACTTCTCAAGGCCTGTGCCAGCAGATGAATTTATCGCCATCTTGAAAGAGAATCAGTAACACTAAGTTTTAATATATAAATTCAAACCTATCTCTCAAAAGAAAAATATAAAAGCCCCTATACTTCATCGTGTCGGGGCTTTTTATTGCGTTGGACCTCATAGCTTTATTATTTTCGAACCATGCCCGCACTATCATTGTCTTATTCTTATGAGGCTGACTATAGTCCTTTTTAACAAGGGAATTAATGATGAAGTTTTTAATGGTACTAAGTATCACTTTATTAATAACTGCATGTAGTGGCGTAGAAACAAGAGTCCATTCCAATACCAACCAATCTGTTGAGTTTAATCAATATTCAAACTTTGGATTTTTTCGCCCCTTAGATACCGACTCCGATTATGAATCATTAATTAGTCAGTATTTGAAAGAAGCGACCACTAATGAAATGACAAAACGTGGCTTTGTCTTAAATAATGAACAGCCTGATTTATTAATTAACTTTCATTCTAATGTAGAAAACAAGCAATACGTTCACCATGTGCCAAGATCGAATCATGGTGGCTATTATTCTTATCGCGGACGAGTCTATTATGATGCATGGCTAGGCTATGAAACTTATGTTGATAACTACACCGAAGGCACCGTTAATATTGATATCGTTGATCGACAACAAAATAAGATGATCTGGGAAGGCATCGCCATTGGTCATTTAACTGACAAAAAACAACAAAATATGCAGTCGACATTACAGCAAATAGTGATAGATATTTTTTCTCAATTCCCTATCACCATTACACCGTGAGTGTCTTCTATAAATATATCAACCTATCATTTCTGCCTAAGAAAGAAATAAGTCAGATCTCAAACTTGTTCACTAATTGCCGTAACTGATGAGATAACGATGTGAGTTGCTCACTAGCACTAGCCGTATCCATTGCTCCTTGTGACACTTGGGCAGAGACATCTTGAATCGCAGAGATATTGTTATTACTTTCATCTGCAACGCCACGCTGACGTTCGGCTAATTGAGAGATACTTGCACTCATATTACTTATCTCTTCAACTGAAGAATGTATTATTTGTAAACGCTCACTTGTCATTTTAGCCTTACCTATACTATCACTTGCCTGCTTACGCCCACCCTCCATTACCTCGACAGATTTGCGTGAATCTGTTTTAAAGATATCAATCATTGCACTGATCTCTGTTGTTGCTTGATCTGTACGCCCAGCTAAAGTACGAACTTCATCTGCAACAACAGCAAAACCTCGTCCTTGCTCTCCTGCTCGTGCTGCTTCAATCGCTGCATTTAATGCTAATAAATTTGTTTGTTCTGATATACCTCTAATCACTTCAACGATAGAGTTAATATTTTCACTTGCACTCTCTAAATCTGAAATAGTTTTTGCAGCACTATTAATTTCACCGTCAAGCACATTCAAAGAATCAACCGTTTCTTGCATCAAATTACTACTATCAACTGTCTGCACTGTGACATGTTTTGATTTTTCTGTTGCCGACACCGTATGGCTAGCCACATCATTAACTAATGACGTTAATTCCAGCATGACCGAGCTAACATGCTCAGCACCTTCTTGTTGCTGCTCTACGCCGCTCTTTGTTTGCTCTGCAATATTAGATGTACGCTCAGCCGTATCAGCAAGTTGCTGACTGACAACTGAGATTTGACTTACCGTGCTCTGGAATGTGTTCAACATAGCGTTAAAGGCTTTGCTCATTCGGCCAATTTCATCATCTGATTTAACCTCTAAGCGGCGTGTTAAATTGGCATCTTTGCTGATACCTTCGATCATGCCGCGTAAATAATTAATAGGAGTAATGACAACATGCTTGACAACCAAAGCCATTAAAAATAAACCCAAAACAAAAATAATGCTGTTAATGGCAATACTTCCCCACATGGCATTATCTATTTCACTATCCATATGCTCTAATGAATAATCTACTCGAACAGCACCTAATACCGTATTTTCAGGCACCATATGACACTGTAAGCAGTTCGACCCACGTGTATTAGATGTTGCACGAATAGGTTCAATAACACTTAAAATACGTCCATCACTCGTCTTTTCAACCCAAAACTGCTGCTCACCCGCTGTGCCTTTCTGATCTTGCTCATCAACAGGCGCATCTCGCTCCAAACCTGAACCAAAAATATCTGAAACAGCAGCTGTTCTCATTAACCGTAATGATGTGATAGCAGGGTCTAATAACATCTTATCGCGAATAATATCGCGATTTGCAATCGTCCCCGTCATCATCATGGTGTTGAGGTTATCAAGGTAGTTGAATGCCATACTTCGAGCTTGTTCTTCAGCAATATTGAGTATCTGATCTTTTTGCTGACTCGTAGTAAAAATAGTTGAAACTGACAATGCAATTAAATAAATAACCGCCATAGTCAACAGTACTCTGAACTTAATCGATGTATCTTTTAGACCTTCAAACACCATTCTTCTCCAATTTTATTTGCCAGCTAATGAATTAGAATAACTGGCAAGGTTGTCGACGCCCGCATTCGACAGCCCCCTAACCATAGATTAGGGACGTTGCCATCTCGACATGCATACATTTTACCTACAAGATAAGCAATATCCTTACCAGCCAACTAGCTGCGGTAAAATTAGCACTTATTCCATTAACACCATGACACCCCATACAGCCATTGATATCTCCTGACTGTTAGCTATATCGCCAGCTAAAGTCATATTTCTTTAAATTAATACTGTACTTAGAAAAATAAAAATTGTTTTTTATTCATCATCACTGTCCTTTAATTTACTGGCTATTCTTGCCGCTTAAACCTAAGCAATAGACTAATTTTCCTTTATAACAGTCTTTTTTATAATTATATTAATAACTTATCAAGTCATTATCAATCGTAGGGCAACAATCATAATTGTTCTCTGTAAGTGTCGTTGATGAATGTGAGTTAATATATGTCAACCCTGACAACTGCTTTACCTGTACAGCAGTAATTCAGAATATGATTCACAGTAAAGGCAATCTAATGGCAAAAAAGTTTTACGTAGTATGGCAAGGAAGAGAAACGGGTATTTTTACAGACTGGGATTCGTGTAAAAAACAGGTTGATCAGTTTGCAGGTGCAAAATATAAATCATTTAAAACTCAACAAGAAGCAGAAGCCGCTTTTCATGGACAGTCAGTCTCGACTACAAAGTCAGCATCTCATTCATCTCCAATAAAAAAAAAATCGGCATCTAATTCCGTCAAAACCTATACTGCTGATGAAATCTCGGCCATGCCCATAGAGGTTAAGATCTTTACTGATGGTGCTTGTGTGCCAAATCCAGGTAAAGCTGGCACAGGTATCGCCCTATATCGAAATAATCATATTAGTGAACTTTGGTATGGTTTATATAATGCTAATGGCACTAATAATACTGCCGAATTACATGGCTTAAACCAAGCTTTAATCATTGCTCAAACTGAACTAGCTCAAGAAAAGTCCGTCGTCATCTTTTGTGACTCCAAATATTCCATCCAATGCATCACCCAATGGGCCGTGAACTGGGAGAAAAAAGGCTGGAAGAAAAATGGAGGCGATATCAAAAATCTAGAACTTATCAAAGAAATATTTAAACGCTATCAGACACTGAGAAATAAACTCCATATTCTGCACGTCAATGGCCATGTCGGAGTTGAAGGTAACGAGCTAGCAGATCGTATGTCAATGGTCGCAGTCGAAAAACAAGAAATAGACTTTGCTATATATCGTGAAGAAATTGATATTGCAACTATCCTGGCCATGAGACAAGGTTAGCATTAGAACGACTATAAAAATCAAACCTTCTAACATCCATCACAACACTTTGCATTGTTATAGATAATTTGATACAAAAGACTTATAA
>ENA-OSET01002891-OSET01002891.1-sediment-metagenome-genome-assembly--contig:-NODE-2891-length-16179-cov-3.288536_pt1 | contig 16179 bp, 13 predicted proteins | sample MGYA00237882_ERZ534229 | MGnify/ENA primary metagenome ERZ534229 (study PRJEB26408, sample SAMN06266212) | sediment metagenome | isolation source: Hudson Canyon methane seep mesocosm | place... | reverse complement strand
GTACGCGCTTGTTGTCGGTAATTTGATCAACTATTAAATGGATGCCTTTTGAAAATACGTGATGGTGGTCAGTAGATTGTTGAGTGACTTGGTTGTGTTGGTCAACATAAGGGCCGCAGGCATTAATTATTGCTTTTGTTCGAATATTAAAGCAATCACCCGAGATGTTATCTTTAGAATTAATTGTCCAAAGACCGTTTTCTTTGAGCGCACCACAAGACTCAACATAGTTTGCAGCAATACAACCAAAATTCAAACTTGAACGAATAAAGTTAAACACAAACCGTGCGTCGTTATCATATAAGTAACAGTCTGAATATTCAAAACCGGCTTTTGCCGTTTTAGTATTGACGACTGATTCTTCAGCATTAATACATTTTTTTGTAAGATAACGCGGGGCTTGCGTAAAAAATCGGCCAATAATCCAATAAAAAACAGTACCCAAAAAAACAAATAGTACTGGCATCCGAAAGCCTTTTTGAATTGTGGTAAAAAACCGGATTTCCTGTACGGTCGATGGGTAACTTTTCATTAAATGGTTGCGACTTTTACATAACTTATTTACTAAAAACAGCTCAAGGTTTTCTAAGTATTTTATACCGCCCCAGGCAAGGTTAGATGAGTTTGAACTGGTAAAGCCAGCAAAATCACCTTTATCAATTAGGGCTACTTTGACACCTTTGGCAGAGAGTGCTGCTGCTGACACAGCACCGTTAATTCCGCCTCCTAGGATAAGTACATCGAATTCTTCTTTTCGTAGTTTTTCTATATTGGTGTCACGTAATGTCATGATGCTTTGGCTTTATGGTTAAACAATTAAATATAGATCAAATTTTGATATTGGTCCTGTTTAATGTTTTTAAGTTGGCTTTGAAAAATTCAAGGTGATATTTAAAGATCCCCGTCTATACTTTGTTGAAACGCTTTTTTAAATATTTGAAGGGGTGCCTTATGGCCGACAATAAATTCAGGTTAATAACTCGTAGTGATTTTGATGGTTTAGTGTGTGCGGTGCTATTAAAACACCTTGATATGATTGATGATATTAAGTTTGTCCATCCAAAAGATATGCAAGATGGCAAAATTGAAGTTACCGGCAAAGATATTTCTACCAATCTGCCTTATGTGTCAGGTGTTCATTTAGCCTTTGACCATCACTTGTCAGAAACAATACGCAATGAGAAAGTAGATAACCATATTATTGATCCTGACGCACCTTCTGCAGCACGTGTTGTTTGGGATCACTATGGTGCTTTAGAAGCATTCCCTGCTAGCTGGGTTGATATGATGGAAGCGGTAGACCGTGGTGACTCTGCACAATTCAATAAAGAACAGGTGTTAAATCCTGAAGGTTGGGATTTACTGAACTTTTTAATGGATGCTCGCACAGGGCTTGGGCGTTTCCGCGAGTTTAGAATCTCTAATTACAACTTAATGATGGATTTGATAGATTACTGCAAAAATCACACGATTGATGAAGTGATGCAGTTACCCGATGTAGTAGAAAGAATTACACTTTATAACGAGCAAGATGCTTTATTCAAACAGCAGTTAAAAAATTGCGCAACGGTACACGATAACCTTGTGGTTCTGGACTTACGTGACCAGGAAGTGATTCATGCAGGTAACCGTTTTGTGATTTATGCGCTTTATCCTCAGTGCAACATTTCTATTCATGTAATGTGGGGCTTTCAAAAACAAAATACGGTTTTTGCGACGGGAAAATCTATTTTTGACAGAAGTTCGAAAACCAATGTGGGTGAATTAATGCTTAAGTATAATGGCGGTGGTCATCAGGCTGCAGGCACGTGCCAGATTGAACATGACAAAGCTAGCGAGACTTTAACCGCGCTTATTAAACAAATTAATACTGACGGATAATATTATTCAGACCTATAAGGTTGCTGGAAAGGTGAAGTAAATAAATTAGTTAAAGTACTTTATTTATACTTTTCAGCGATCTCATAGAATAAATGCTCATTATCCAAAAAAACCTGCAGCATGACTGGGTCAAAATGTTGCCCTCTACCTTCTTCCATGATTTCTATAACTTTTTCATGAGGGAAGGCGTCTTTATAACATCGCTTAGACATCAGTGCATCATAAACATCAGCAATAGCCATCAATCTAGCGGCAAGCGGAATTGCGCTTCCAGCTAGATTTTCTGGGTAACCGGAACCATCCCATTTTTCATGGTGTGAATAGGCAATATCTTGGGCATAACCTAAGAAACTGTTTTTTCGGTCTCCTGAAAGTTCGCATGATTTTCTCAGTGCATCCCCGCCTAATACGGAATGTGTTTTCATTATCTCCCATTCTTCGCCTGTCAGTTTCCCAGGCTTTAATAAGATATGATCAGGTATGCCAACCTTGCCTACATCATGCAGGGGGGCAGTACGAAAAATTGAATCTATTGCTGTGTCGTCAGCTAGTTCATTATTGTACTCAGGAAGCATTCTGATTAACTGTGCTAATAATTTCACGTAATGCTGCGTGCGAATAATATGGTTTCCCGTTTCTTTATCGCGTGCTAATGCAAGGTTGGTGAGAGCGCTGATGATTACTTCTTGGGTATAGCGTATTTCTTCTGTTCGGTCTTTTACTTTTTGCTCAAGCAATATATTTTGTGCAGATAATGCCTGCTTGGCACTACATAAGGTTAATTGTGTTTGAATACGGGCTCTAACAATAGGCGCTGAAATGGGCTTGGTGATATAGTCAACCGCACCACGTTGTAATCCTTCTGCTTCATCTCCTTCCTGATCCATTGCGGTGACAAAAATAACTGGAATATTTAGCCAGTCAGGGTGTTCGTTCACCACATCAAGAACTTCAATACCTGACATTTCTGGCATGTTGACGTCGAGTAAAATTAAATCTATTTGATCATGGCGTTGCTCTAATTGAGCCAATGCTTGCTTACCACTGGTAGCTACACGAAGATCATAATCTTGTTTTAGAATTTCACTTAAAAACTTGATGTTGATTGGTTCGTCATCAACGATCAAAATGGATTGCTTGCTCATTCACTTAGCCCTTATTTCTTATAAAGTCCCTGAATTAAGTATGCAGAGCAAGACGTTAATGTCCAATTTTAGCTTTGAAATAAGTTAATCTCTTCCTTATTTAACGCTCTATATTCACCAGGTAAGAGAAATGGATCCAAGGCTATACTTCCGATAGCTAGGCGATGAATTTTGAGTACAGGGTTTCGAAAGCGACCAAACATACGCTTGATTTGATGATACCGACCTTCAGTTAAGCTTAACTCTGCTTGAAAGGAATTAATGATTTCTAGGTTTACCGGTAAAGTTGTTATATCTTCATAAGGAAAGTACATTCCCTCATGAAAAGCATTGATATACTCTTCAGTGATTTGGTTTTCCACCGTGACTAAATAACGTTTAGAAACTTTATTATCAGGTGACATAAGTTTTTGAGACCATTGGCTGTCGTTTGTTAGCAGGATTAAGCCTGTAGAGTTAAGGTCAAGCCTGCCTGTAATGTGCAATGAATGTTTAAATGGGTGTGCTAACAAGTCGATGACTGTTTTATGTATTTTGTCTTTTGTTGCACTGACCACGCCGAGCGGCTTATGCATCATTAAATAGTATGCTTGGTTTTCTTGCAGTATTTTACCGTCGAGAGATACTTGGGAAAATGGATGAATGATTTGTTGTATATCATTTGCAATCTTACCGTCCACCATGACTCTTTTTTGGGCGAGAAGCAGGCGAATATCGCGTTTATTAATATCAAGTTTACGGCTGATAAAACGATCCAGGCGAGTTTTACTTGTTAATAATATGTCACTCAAAAGCTAGGTTTTCCGCGTAAGGCTTTGGTTTGCCCTCGTTGTGTTTTGCTATCAACACGTCGTCTTTGAGAGCCTTTAGTCGGCTTGGTTTCACGCCTTACTTTCTGTACAACTGTGATGCTTTGAATTAAAGCCTTCAAGCGTAGTAATGCATCGGCTTTATTTTTTTCCTGAGTGCGAAATTGCTGCGCTTTAATAATCAGAATACCATCTTTATTAATACGTTTGTCTTTGAGTGCTAATAAACGCTCACGGTAAACTTCTGGTAGGGAAGACGACTTTATATCAAATCGTAGATGAATGGCTGATGAAACCTTATTGACATTTTGGCCACCCGCACCTTGGGCGCGAATAGCAGAAAGTTCAATTTCTTCATCTGCAATTGAAACAGATTGGGTAATGACTAACACAAGGCGTGTCCAAAGGATTTATTTAGCTGCACTGAGAAATTTGCCCCATCTTCTTGGCAGCCATAATGCAACCTCGTTCACTATCACTGGCTTTTTTGCAGCTCTTCATAAGCTCTTTGTAACTGGGTGACATACTACCCAGAACTTTTTGTGCATGTTTCACGACTTTATTGCATTGCGCTACAGGGATAGGGTCGTAACTTGAGCAGCCTTGTAGCATCATGGTTGTGACTAGAAAGCCTAAACTTAAAACAAATAACTTATTAGTTTTCATACATAACCTCAATAGTTGGGGGTATTCAAAGAGTGCTAGATAACTGAGTTAATAAGCTTAGTTGAGAATTTAGATAAGTCATCTATCGCACTCTATTACTGGCTAGCCTGTACTGCTGTTAATGCAATTGTGAATACGATATCTTCAACCAGAGCACCGCGTGACAAGTCATTTACTGGCTTACGGAGACCTTGAAGCATTGGACCAATACTAATGACATTTGCACTTCGTTGTACTGCTTTATAAGTGGTGTTGCCGGTATTTAAATCTGGGAATATAAAGACGGTGGCTTTGCCTGCAACTAAACTATTAGGTGCTTTCTTTTTAGCGACGTTTTCAATGGCTGCAGCGTCATATTGTAATGGGCCGTCAATTAATAGCTCAGGACGTTTTTCTTGAGCTATTAATGTTGCAGCTCTTACTTTCTCAACATCAGAGCCCGTTCCACTTTGACCAGTACTGTAACTTATCATGGCTATTTTGGGGTCAATTCCAAAAGCACGCGCCGAGTCGGCACTTTGAATTGCGATATCTGCAAGTTCTTCTGCGTTAGGGTCAGGGTTTATGGCGCAATCACCATAAACAAGCACTTGTTCGGGTAAACACATAAAGAAAACTGATGAAACTACCTTTGCATGAGGCGTAGTTTTTATTAATTGAAGTGCTGGGCGGACGGTATTTGCGGTCGTATGTACTGCACCAGATACGAGACCGTCGACTTCATCTAGCGCTAGCATCATTGTTGCAAGTACAACGTTGTCTTCGAGCATGGCTAGTGCCATTTGAGGTGTCATACCTTTGTTTTTACGTAACTCAACCATTGGTGAAACGTACTTTTCTCGCACTTCATCTGGATCAATAATTTGAATATCATCTGCCAGTGTCAGCCCTTGAGAATTGGCTACATCTTGTATTTCAGACGGTTTTCCTAAGAGTATACAATTTGCTAAATTCCTTTGATGGCATATAACAGCGGCATTAACAGTTCTTGGCTCATTACCTTCAGGTAAAATAATTGTTTTATTTGCTTTACGGGCATTTTCTGAAAGCTGATAACGGAAAGCGGGAGGAGAGAGGCGTGTGGCGCGCTCTTTCTTACAGTGATCTTTAAACCATTCAATATCAAGGTGTTTGGCGACAGTTGTCATCACATCCTCCATACGCTCTATATCATCAACTGGTACTTTATTACTTAATTTTGAAAAGCTTACCGAAGTCTGAAAGGTGTCTTTCGAACTCATTAATAATGGCAACCCTGCTTTTAATGCTGACTGGCATAAGCCCATAATTTTTTCTTCAGGGTGGTAGTTACCTGTTAATACGATACCAGCAAGTGGAATACCATTTAAAGCGGCCATGCATGCCGCAAGTAGTACGTCTGTCCGATCACCAGGTGTTACGACCAGACAGCCAGGCGTAAGCGCATCAATTAAATTAGGCACAGTCCTGGCACAAATTGAAATTCGTAGTACGCGTCTATCACTCAGCTCTCCATGGTTAAGGATCTGTAAGTTACACTCATTCGCGACATCAATTGTTCTAGGGGCGAACAAATGTTGATCAAGTGGGATTTGGCCTAATAATTTAAAGTGATCAGTAAAAACTCTGCAGTCATTTATGTAACTAGGCATCAATTTAGGGTTTATATGTTGTGAGTTATGCTCGGATGCGTTGTCATCACTTAAAAGTAGTGGGCTATCTTTGTTATCTTGTGAAGCTGATTGACCAACTTTATTTAATATACAGCCAAGAACATCAGGGTCTTCTGAGGATGAAAATATTTGAGCAGCACTTTTCAAGTGTTTATCAAGCTCAGCGCTAGTCATATCTTTGGTGTCTGTAACCAGAATGACTTCCGCATTTAAATTATTAGCTATTTCTACATTTAATTGGTTGGCAAAAGGTACGCTTTGCTCAGGGACCAAACCTTCAACGATAATAATATCGTAATGGTGGTTAAATGCATGAAAACGGCCAACAATTTGTTCCATTAACAGACCTTTGTCACCATGATTAAGGTAGGATTGAGCTTGTGCAATTGTTAAAGGGGCAGGGCCATCGATATTACAAATATCTTTAGCAAAATGAATGGATAGGTCAGTCTTACCCTCATTAATGGATGCTTGTGTAATGGGTTTAAAAAAACCAACACGAACCCCTATCTGATCAAGTGCGCGAACTAAGCCTAAACTAACTGAGGTTAAACCAGAATTTTCGGTGCTAGGAGAGATAAAAAGAGATTTAGCCATTAATAAGTTCCTGGGATTAATTCTAGGGTGTCGTTAACAATCATAATTTCTTCATCTGTAGCAATTAGCAAGATTGTTTTGGTGTCTGGTCTGCTGATTATAGCGTCAGGACGTTTAGTACTATTACTTACTAGATCTAATTCAAAGCCAAATATGCCAAGTTGCATGATCGTCTTTTCTCTTACCAAAGCTGAGTTTTCACCAATACCACCAGTGAACACTAATGCATCAAATTGATTTAAGGAGACCATCATAGCAGCAATGTATTTAGCTAAACGAAAACAAAAGATATCAATTGCTAATAAGCAACGTTCATGGCCTTGTTCAGCTTTATCACACAAGGTACGCATATCATTACTAATGCCTGATATACCAAATAAACCACTTTCCTTATTCAATATTTTGGAGATATTATCTGGAGTTATTTTTTTAGAAATTAAGAAATCAAAAAGTCCTGGGTCAATATCGCCTGAACGTGTCCCCATAACCAAACCTTCAAGAGGGGTCATTCCCATGCTGGTATCTACACTTTTGCCGTTGGAAATTGCGGCAACACTGGCGCCATTGCCTAAATGAGCTGTCACTAAATTAATAGACTGGAGCGGTTTGTTTAATAGTTTGGCTGCTTGAAGACTTACAAAGCGATGACTTGTTCCATGAAAACCATAGCGCCGCACGCCTTCTTTTTCGTAGAAACGGTAAGGGATTGCATAAGTGTAAGCATGAGCTGGCATTGTTTGGTGAAAAGATGTGTCAAAGACGGCGACCTGGTCAAGTTTGGGGAAGTGTGTTGTCAAAATACTAATTCCAAGAAGATTGGCTGGGTTGTGTAATGGCGCCAGTGGAATGCAGTTTTCAATTTCGTTGATGACTTGCTTGTTTATAATGACCGACTGTTTAAAGCGGTCGCCTCCATGCACAATACGGTGGCCAATGCCTACAAGTTGCGCATCAAGATCAAAAGATATTTGTAACTCGGTGATAATCAGTTCAATGGCGTGCGCATGATCTTGCGTATCGCGTGATATTTTCTTTGGCGCATCGAGAGCACATTCTTCATGGAAAAACTGTTTGATATGTAGTTTTGCTTGCTCAGAGTTAAGTGATTCGGCAAGCCCTTCCATAAGTAAATAGTGCTTTACGGTGTATAAAGCAAATTTAAGAGAGGAACTGCCACAATTAATGACTAATACAAGTTTGGAATTCATGGTGTATCTTGCTTATTTATAAAGGAAAGTTAGATCCTAGACAGACTTAACTAGAAGCACAAGCTTTTAAACTTGGTTATCCTGTAATGATAAAGCAAGGGATGAGCATTCAAAGTATATATTATTGATAGTTTTGGCGTTTAATCCGAATTTTCCAAGTTTAACCCAGTCAAGTTTATGCCAAAGTGATTGCTCGAAATATACGGTTGTTTTAAGTGCTAAACCGGCATCGCCATTATGGGAAAGTAATGCGTTATTTATATTTTTATCAAGCAAAATATGGCTAACGATATCTTTTATATCCTGGTCGAAGAAAGCATCGAGGCATGATAATAAACCCACGGTGTAAAACTGTTCTTTTTCGCAAGGGCTGATGAATTCTGCTAGCTTTTCACACATGAGTGCGCGAACAAGTGCTAAGCGGTGGAGAGCTTGAGGTTTATCATCTAGCTTGCTTAATGCTAGTAAGCTAGCAAAACTCTTTATTTTATCAATGCCTAGTAAGGTAACGGCTTTGTGGATTGACTCTATTGTATTGCTACGTTTGAATGCTGCAGAGTTGATTAGTTTTAATAACTTAAAGCTAAGTGCGGGGTCTTTAGTGATTATTTTTGTGAGCCCATCCATGTCAATTACAGGTGCTTGTATTTCAGAGATTAAGGCGAGAACAGATAGTTTTCCGGCAGCTATTTTTTTTCCCTTGATGATTTCAGGTTTGGATAAAAAATAACCCTGAAACATATCGCAACCAAGCTCAAGGCAGCGCTTGAATTCAGCTTGTGTTTCTATTTTTTCAGCTAGCAATTTTACATTGTATTGCTTGAGTGTCGTGATGGTGGTTGAGAGTTCTTCGTCAGTCATCTCAGGAAGCTCAAGTTTAATAATATCCACAAGTTCTAGAACAGGCCTGTATCGCTCGTCCATTATAAAATCATCTAAAGCTAGGGTGTAACCTTTCTTCTTTAAAGATTTCAGACTTTCGACAATTTGATCTGTTATCTCAATGTCTTCGAGTATTTCAATTACAATAGTTTGAGGATTGAATAATTGAGGGCTATTAATTAATTCTGCCGTAAAGTTTACAAAGGCAGGTAGGCCACCTGTTACCGATGTAAGGTCTGTTTCGGTAAATAAACTTAGTAGTACGCGGGAAGTCGCTCGGTTGCCATCAAAGTTAGCCATCTGAACCGCACTCTCTTCACGAAAAAGTAGTTCGTAAGCGGTGATTTCTTGTTTTGTATCGTAAATAGGCTGGCGAGCTAAAAGTATGTCCTGTTTTTCCATATGTTAGCCTATTTTTTATAAAAAGAGTTTTTCATCATTTAAGGTCTTTTTGCTAGTATTTTTTATACTAAAGACAATAGGAATAAGTGTAGTAGAAAGCTTGGGATAAGGAATTTAAAAAAACGATAAGTTTGTAATGATTTATAAAGGCTGGGCAGAGCGGAAAATATTTAGAAGTTTTGTTTTAAGCAAGTTAGATATAACTTGAAGAAAAAATGGCGTCCCCTAGGGGAGTCGAACCCCTGTTACCGCCGTGAAAGGGCGGTGTCCTAGGCCTCTAGACGAAGGGGACGCATTGGCTTCTCCGTCGAAGTGGCGTGCATAATATGGGAGAGCATTTATGAAGTCAACGATTAATTTGAAGCGAAGGAAATAATTTATTGAATCTGGTTTAAACACGCTTTTAAGTTGTTTGCTGTTAAGTCAAAAGCCGCTAATGTGCCTTTGGTTTTTATTAGCTGGTAAAAATTAATAATCATTGGCTTATAGCGAGCAGGGAAGCTATCTATTAGTTGTTGGAGTGTTTTCTGTTGGTCTGTTAATAAAATAAGCTCGTACCTGACTTTGTTTTCACCAGAGCAGAAATAGTAATCATGTGACCTTAAGTCAACGGCAGGCTTTCCTTTTACTTGATAAACAAGTGTTGAGCAGCGGGTGTAATTGGTATTAATGTCGGCGTAGGCATTCAGAATGCCTATTTTTTTTGCAAGATCATAAACATATTTAACACGCTTTTTAGCTGCGCGCGTAATACGGGGTAATGATTTTATTGCAACATCTCTTGGTAAGCCTCTTTGGTAGAGTTGTAGTGCCGTAAGGTGTTCACTGCTAATAATGGAACAGGATAAGTAGCTGTGCTTAAAGTTCTTTTCAGCTTCGTTTTGCGGCGCCGCATAACAGACCTTAGTTAAACTCAGAGTAAATAAAAAAATTAAACAGTACTTCAACATATTAGCAATAAGGGCCCTAAAGTAATTCATAATTAAAGCTTAGAGATTTTTGCACAACTCAAGCTCTTTGTCATTCCGGTATGCTTTTAGCTAGAATCCATTGTTTTAGTCATAAAAGGGCTCCGGTTAAAATGCGCTACCGGAATAACGACATCGTTTAATTAAATCAATTATAACGCTTCTTATTCATTGAATATGCCGATCAATGATCAATTCAACCGCGCTTGCTAACTCTGCTTGTTCGCCTAGTGGTGCAAGTAGTTCAATTTCTATGTTGTACTGAGTATGAAGTTTTTTTAGTTGTTTCGGGATGTCATGTCTTAAATGTTTTCCTTTTGCTAGAAATAAAGGAAGTATGGATATGTTTTTATATCCATCAGTAACTGCATTACTAACAACTTGCTCCAGCGAAGGTTGGCTAAGTTCCATGTATGCCAGTTTGGTATTGGTGTATTTTGCTCTAGCACTTTGCGTAAAATGTTCAAAAGTGGCGGACCACGCCTCATCACGACTACCGTGCGCGAGTAAAATAACTAAGTTATGCATAGGAGCCTCTGTTGTTGAGCTTTCAAAGCGATTGATAGTAACCGATTTAGCATAAATTTTATAATTGAACTCACTTGCGCTTTCCGTTTTGTATAAAACTAGAATATACTTCTAGTTTTATACAGTTGATCAATCTTACGCAGATAAACAAAACAGGTACTTATCATGGGTTTTAAAGGCACCAGCGACTATATCGCAACTAGCGACCTACAAATGGCGGTTAACGCGGCAATTTCTCTTGAAAAACCACTACTAATCAAGGGTGAGCCTGGTACAGGTAAAACAATGCTAGCTGAGCAAATAGCTGAGTCATTGGGTGTAAAGTTAATTCAATGGCACATCAAATCAACCACAAAAGCTCAGCAGGGCTTGTATGAGTATGATGCGGTATCTCGTTTACGTGACTCACAGCTTGGTAACGATAAGGTACACGACATTTCCAATTATATCGTTAAAGGGAAACTTTGGGAGGCTTTTGAAGCTGAAGAGCGTGTTGTCCTACTGATTGATGAAATTGATAAAGCAGATATAGAGTTTCCCAATGACTTATTGGTTGAAATCGACAAAATGGAGTTCTTTGTGTACGAGACCCAAGAGCGTATCGTAGCCAAAAAACGCCCAATTGTTATCATCACCAGTAACAATGAAAAAGAACTTCCTGACGCATTCTTGAGACGTTGTTTTTTCCATTACATAAACTTCCCAGATAATGAAACCATGCAAAAAATTGTTGAGGTTCATTACCCGCACTTGAAGGAAAACTTATTAAAAGAAGCATTGGATGTGTTTTTCGATGTACGTAAGGTGCCAGGTTTGAAGAAAAAACCCTCAACTAGCGAACTAATTGACTGGTTGAAGCTATTAATGGCAGACGAATTGTCCGAAAAACTACTGCAAGAGCGTGATCCAAGTAAGGCGATTCCACCATTGTATGGTGCCTTATTGAAAAATGAACAAGATGTACATCTGCTTCAGCGTTTAGCTTTTATGGCGCGCCGAAAAGGCTAAATTGTAGCTTGGAGTTATAAATGTTAATCGATTTTTTCCAAAAAGTACGCAAAGCTAAAGTACCTGTGACTTTAAAAGAGCTTCTGGATTTAATGGAAGCACTAGAAAAAAGACTGATATTCGCCAATGTGGATGAGTTTTATTATTTAAGTCGCTTGTGTCTTGTTAAAGATGAAAAGCACTTTGATAAATTCGACCGTGCTTATGGCGCTTATTTTGAAGGTATTGAAGTGCTTGATGATTTGTTTTCTGAGGCGATTCCTGAGGAATGGTTGCGCGCTGAATTTGAAAAAAGCTTGAGTGATGAAGAAAAAGCACAAATAGAAGCAATGGGTGGGCTTGAAGAGTTGATGAAGGCTTTCAAGGATCGACTTGAAAATCAAAAGAAAAAGCACCAAGGCGGGAATCGGCAGATCGGTACGGGTGGTACTTCGCCTTTTGGGGCAAACGGCTATAACCCAGAAGGGTTTCGTATTGGGCAAAAAGGTGGTCGTCAGGGTCGAGCAGTCAAGGTTTGGGAAAAACGTGGTTACAAAGACTTGGATGGCGATGTCACATTAGGTATTCGGAATATCAAGGTAGCGCTTCGACGCTTAAGGAAGTTTGCTCGCCAAGGGGCCGCTGAGGAGTTGGACTTGGATGACACTATTCGCTCAACGGCTCGAAATGCAGGGTTTCTTGATCTAAAGCTCGTTCCGGAGCGTCATAACAGCATTAAAGTACTTTTATTTTTTGATATTGGCGGTTCGATGGATCCGCACATAAAAGTATGTGAGGAGTTATTTTCAGCCGCGCGTATAGAATTTAAACATATGGAAAATTTCTACTTCCATAATTTTATATATGAAAGTGTCTGGAAGAATAATGTGCGACGTATAAATGAGACAACTTCCGTCTACGACATACTGCACAAATATAGTGCTGACTATAAAGTGATATTTGTTGGTGATGCGTCAATGGCGCCTTATGAAATAACCCAGCCTGGTGGCAGTATTGAGCACTGGAATGAAGAAGCTGGTGCGGTTTGGATGCAGCGCTTGACGGATCATTTCGATAAAGTCATATGGATTAATCCTTTGCCTGTAGATTATTGGGGAGAAGGTGGTTCATTAGGTATAGCAAAGCAGCTTTTAAGCGATAACATGTTCCCTATGACGGTTGAGGGACTTGCTGATGGTATGCGTTATTTAAGTCGTTAGTATGTTTGTTTTGTTTCTTACTAAACATTGTCAAAAAAATGGCTGAAATTTAAATCAGGCTTGCTAAGTCATTGATTGAATGATGAAGATTATCTTTCAAAAAAGTGAATTAGCACTGCTTTATTCATTCGTTATTGATGTTAATATCTTGTTTCAGTAATCACTTCACTCAATCGCGATTGATTTTAATATGCTTGTACGACGCTTTTTGTCACCTCTTACAGTTTGTATCCTTTTAATTTTAACTTCTGTCTCGCTTAATGCCGTTGAGCCGAATACACCTACCGCAAAACCTAAAGCAATTGATAAAGCTTTAATCAAGGAAGCGGAACAACTTAAAAAGCAGCTGGTGGAGCTAAACCGTGAACTTTACCAGTTTGAAGAGGAGTTGCTTTATCCAGCCAATACCCAGCTAGGGGTGTTTTTATCTATGGCACAAGAAAATACTTTTTTACTGGATTCTATTGAAATTCGTCTGGATGATAAATTAATCACCTCCTACCTTTATAATGATAAAGAAATTTCGGCACTTAAAAAAGGCGGAATCCAACGTTTATATCTAGGTAGTTTGTCGGATGGTCGTCATAAATTAACTGCCAGATTTAATGGTCAGGGGGCAAATAATCGTTATTTTCGTCGTAAAAAAGCTTTACCCTTTACCAAGGGGCCTGATGCGAAGTTTATACAGTTAGTGGTAACAGAAAGCCAAACAACGCGAGAACCTTTGTTTAAAGTTAAGCAGTGGTAAAGGTGGTGAATATTATTTTCTCTCGTGTTTTTTCAGGCGTTTTGAATAAGTTAAGCGTGTTTAAGCTAAGCCTTATTACGCTAAGCTTAATGTATAGCGCTAACGCCTTCTCCATGCCTAGCGAGCTATACCAAGGTATGGTTCAATATGAATTGCAAAGTGGCAATCATTTCAAAGCTTTAACCTTAATGAATCAGGATTATCAGCGAGATCATTTGGTTAATAAAATTGTTGCCTTGAATGGTTTTAATATCAATGAAGATGTTGAACAGCTTTTAGAGGCCTTTCATCAGCAAGAAAAAAAGAATAAAAATACAAAAAACTCAAGTCATAATTCAGCTGACTATTTTCAGATAGGGCGCATGGAGTATCAAGCAGGGCGTTGTAAGCCTGCTTTGAGAGCGTTTAAAAAAGTTAAACGCAAACTCTCTATTGATGATAAACAAGAGTGGGCCTTCTATCGAGCCAATTGCTTTATACTTTTGGGTAGTAATGTGCGTGCTGCTCAAGTTTTAAATGATAACTTGAGTGGGCCGTGGGCTGCATATGCTTACTATAACTTAGCTCAGTCATACAATGGCGCTAGCCGAGATAAAACCAAAGCACTAGTCGCTTTACGTATTGCAGATTCTCTGATTTCCGGTAAAACAAGTGAAGAAAAAGCACTAAGCAATCAAATTAATTTAGCTGCTGGTTCAATGTATTTGAACGAATCGAAACCTGATTTAGCAAGTGAGTTTTTCAAAAAAATATACCTTGACGCAACGATCGCTCCAGAAGCTCTTTACCTCAATGGTTTGTCTAAATTAGAGCTGAACGATTTTCGTTCTGCAACTCAATCATGGTTTAGTGTTAAAAAATATCCACTCATTAATCAAAGTGTTGCCGAGGCATTGCTCGCGATTCCTTATGCATATGAGCGTTCTGGTTATACTAGCCAAGCGTTAGAAGCCTACCTGGAAGCCACAGCTGCTTTTAAAAATGAACTGGAGATCATTGATAAAATTGATCGTTTATTAAAGAAATATGGCGCACAACAACTACTCATTGAAGAAAATACGATTGAAGGCCTGGAGTGGTTTTTAGCTAAGGATGTAGTTACAAATACTATGAAGGCAACTTACTATAGTTATTTTATGCAAAACTCGGCTATATATGACTCGGTTGAATTGTTTTCTGAGCTTAAAATGTTAAGCGACAGTATGCAGTTCTGGTCATCCCAGTTGCAGGTTTTCGATCAATCACTTAAGAAAAAACGAAATAACTTTAGCAAAAAAAGCCAATCTTTTAATGCAGAAACAGTACAAGCAAAGATTAAAAAACTTAGTGAAAAAGTTAAATTAATCAAATCTAAGAAGCAAGTGACACCGAAACATGCTGAGCGATTACAGCTTGATGATATGCAAAAAAGTGCCGTTTTTTTAATACAACGGCTTGAAGCGCTTCAAGCAAAAGTATCAAACGGTAAAGAGCGTTTAAAATCACAATTAGCGCAAAGTAGTCAGCTGAATATAAAGTCTAAACAATCAAAGTCGCAATTGAATATATTAATGGCCAAATTGAACGAGCAAATTACGGTCATGATTCGCGATCAACTGGCTGAATTAAAGAAGCAAATGCTTACGAATTTTGAACGCTCAGAACAAGGGCTTGATCATGTGTTTGAAAGTATTGCAGAGAGTAGCCACCTTCAAAAAAACCGTTTAGATGGACGCTTTAAATAATGAACTATTTGCGACCATTTTTTATACTATTTCTGACACCATTCATCTGTCTTATTTCAAGCCAAAGTTATGCAGCTGCGAATGATCCCTTTATAGTAGATTTGAAAACCGAAGCTAAGACGGTTGGTGATATTCGACCTGTATTTATCGTTTACAAAGACAAAGAACTACCGAAGGTTTCTATTAAATACGTGCTTAAGCGCTATATTAAATTATTTGAAAAAGCAGATTCGCCAGCGGTAAAAATTGACGCTTTAAACCGCATTAATAATTTAAGAGTTAAATATCAGATAAAAAATAAAAACCTAAAGATTGATAAAATAAAACAAAGCGAAGTTGTTTTGAAAAGTTATGAACGTATTATCGACTCAGATATTTCCTATCAGCGTTTAGATGAGCTTATCTACCAAACAGCCAAAGCCAACTCTTTTATCGGCAATGATAAAGAAGCGATTAAGCGTTTAAAGCTGTTAGTGGGTTTATACCCAAGGTCAGAACTGGTTGATGAAAGTATGTTCAGAATGGCTGAATCGTATTTTGATTTGGGTGAGTATGCAAAAGCAGAAGCCACCTATAAAAAAATACTGACTTTTTCCCATGAAAACACTTTTCACCCTCAGTCTCGCTTTAAGCTTGGTTGGTCGATTTTTAAGCAAGAGCGCTATGCAGATGCGGGTAAATTTGCTATTGATACCTTAGATCAGTACCCAAACTTGTTAGATGCTATCAATATTGAGCGTGTGGCCGAAAGCGATCAGGATT
>ENA-OSET01002890-OSET01002890.1-sediment-metagenome-genome-assembly--contig:-NODE-2890-length-16179-cov-102.612843_pt1 | contig 16179 bp, 12 predicted proteins | sample MGYA00237882_ERZ534229 | MGnify/ENA primary metagenome ERZ534229 (study PRJEB26408, sample SAMN06266212) | sediment metagenome | isolation source: Hudson Canyon methane seep mesocosm | place... | reverse complement strand
GTCGCGCCACCTGCAGTGTTTAGCAGTGCGTTTAAAAGAGGCCAGTCAGAAACAGCGCTGGAGCCATCTTTCATTGCTTCTGTTTCGCGGTTCGGACTTGCCACAGAGCCACTATCAAGATGATCTCTACCGATAACAATCGGCGCACTCAATTCACCCGTTTTAACCATGGCATTAAACGCTAGAGCCAATCGATGTCTATCTCCCAGACCAACCCAACAAATGCGTGCGGGTAACCCTTGGAACTCAATTCGTTCGCGAGCCATGTCTAACCATTGATGGAGGTGCTTGTCATCAGGGAGTAGCTCTTTCACTTTTTGATCAGTCTTATATATATCCTCAGGATCACCAGATAATGCTACCCAGCGAAATGGTCCAACGCCACGGCAGAATAAAGGACGGATGTAAGCTGGCACAAACCCTGGGAAATCAAATGCATTTTCAAGACCCTCATCGAAAGCGACTTGTCGAATATTATTACCATAATCAAGAGTTGGGATCCCTTGATTCCAAAAATCGAGCATCGCTTGAACATGTATCTTCATCGATGCATGAGATGCTTTTATGACTTCTTTTGGTGCAGAGACTCGTTTGTCTCTCCATTTTTCTAAACTCCAGCCTTGAGGTAGGTAGCCATTTAATGGATCGTGGGCGGATGTCTGGTCGGTTACGATATCAGGGCGCACGCCACGGTTGACCAGCTCTGGGAAAATATCAGCAGCATTGGCGCACAACCCAACTGTCTTAGCTTCACCGGCTTTCGTCCACCTTTCGATCAGCGTAAGCGCTTCGTCTAAGTTTCCTGCCCTTTCGTCTAAGTAGCCTGTTCGAAGCCTAAAATCTATGCTCTCAGGGTCACACTCAACTGCAAGGCAGCAGGCTCCGGCCATAGAGGCGGCAAGCGGTTGGGCTCCACCCATACCACCCAGACCCGCAGTGAGAATCCAACGGCCAGATAGATCACCATTAAAATGTTGTCGACCCGCTTCAACAAAAGTCTCATAAGTGCCTTGTACAATGCCCTGGCTGCCAATATAAATCCAAGACCCAGCTGTCATCTGGCCATACATCATCAAACCCTTTTTATCGAGTTCATTAAAATGATCCCAATTTGCCCAGTGGGGAACAAGGTTGGAGTTTGCTATGAGAACTCTTGGCGCATTTTTATGTGTCGGGAATACACCTACCGGCTTACCTGACTGAACCAGCAAAGTTTCCTCTTCAGTCAGTATTTTTAGCGTTTCAAGAATTTTATCAAAATCCTTCCATGTTCTAGCAGCCTTTCCTATGCCACCATAGACCACTAATTCATCTGGATTTTCCGCTACCTCTCGATCCAAATTATTCTGAATCATTCGAAACGGAGCCTCTGTTGCCCATGATTTGCAGGTAAGTTTGTTGCCTGTAGGGCTCTTGATATTGCGTTTGGTGTTTAAGGCTTCGCTCATAGTGATCCTCCTGAAGAGCTCTTAAGGATTGTTTTGTTAATGTCTTGAAGGATGTCAGACAACACACTTCGTAAGGACGACGCTTTATCAGTATCGTAGTTAAAAGGAGGCAGCTCGGTCTCTAGATAGGTTCGCTGAGCTAACTCCATTTGAATGGTATGAACGCCATCTTGGGGCCGCCCGTAATAGCGGGTTGTCCATCCACCTCGAAATCGGCCATTAATAACATGAGTGTGGCTGCTAACATTGCGGAGAATATTTTGAACACCATTGGTAATGTTGCTGTCACAGGATTTTCCGTTGTCATCTCCAACATTCAAATCTGGTAAGCGATCATCAAAAAGGTAAGGTATTTTTGACCGAATAGAGTGACAGTCATAAACAACAGCCACCCCGTGAATGGACTTAACTCGTGTGATTTCGTCATTCAATAGTTGATGATATTTTTGGTGGTAGGTTTCCAGCCTTTGCTGAATAGCAGCTTCTGTAGGTTTATTTGCCCAGATAGGCTCGCCATCAAATGTAAACAATGGAACCAAAGAAGTAGAGTTTTGGCCTGGATATAAGCTTGAGCCCTGGGGGTCACGATTAGGGTCAATCACATAACGATTAAAATTTGCTTTTACTACTGTAACGTTGTCTACCAAACCCTCGTAGAGCTTTGGGATATGCCAGTCGGTATCTAATAATTGGCGTCCAATGTCATTTAGTTCACTGAATATCTCATCAGGAACATACGTCCCTGAATGCGGCTGGCCCAATATTATTGGGCTATCACCTTGAGTTACCTCCACAAGATTCATGCCGATATATCCAGTGCTAGGCTATCATCACCAAGTTTACTAAGCTCATCGGTCTGATGAACCAAAGCGGCTAATTTAATAATATCGGCACTGACCATTCTGTCATCTGTTAGGGATTGGCACTTGGTTCTAATTGTTGATATCGCCTTTGTTAAATACTCGCTGGTTTTAAGAGGGGCCCGAAGGTCAATGCCCTGAGCTCCAGCCATCGCTTCGATGCCCAGAATAGCTGAAAGATTTTTGTTCATCTCCAGAAGTCTGCGTGCCGCGTGGCAAGCCATTGACACGTGGTCTTCCTGATTTGCTGAGGTTGGCGTTGAATCGATCGAGCGAGGATTGGCCAAGGCTTTGTTTTCACTCATTAGTGCAGCAGAAGTAACTTCTGCAATCATCAGCCCAGATTTTAGCCCTGGATCAGGGGCTAAAAATGCAGGCAGACCAAAACTCAGAGCAGGGTCGACTAAAAGCGCAATTCTGCGTTGGGCAATACAGCCAATTTCAGAGACAGCAATTGCAATTTGATCAGCTGCCAAGGCTACTGGCTCGGCATGGAAGTTTCCTCCAGAGATGATATTGCCATCAGACAGAACAAGTGGGTTGTCCGTTGCTGCGTTGGCTTCTATTTGCAGTGTCTTGCCAGCCTGACGCAATTGATCCATACAAGCACCGATCACCTGAGGGGCACAGCGCAGACAGTAGGGGTCTTGTACTCTCTCATCACCAGTTTTATGGCTGTCACGAATTTCAGATCCATGGAGCAATTGGCGAAGTCTTTTTGCACTATCAATTTGTCCGGGATGACCTCGCAGTTGGTGAATTTCATCGTGGAATGGTGCACTTGATCCCATAGCCGCATCTATCGAGAGAGCGGTGGTGGTGATGGATGTTATTGCTAGGCGCCATGCATCAAAAAGGCCGGCCAAGCAGAGGGCAGTTGACACCTGTGTGCCATTTAATAATGCAAGCCCCTCTTTAGCCTGTAATACAATTGGCCTCAGCTTTTCTTGCTGCAGAGCTTCAGAGGACAAGATTTGTTCACCTTTATAGAACACATCGCCCTCGCCAATCATAGCGGCCGCCATATGGGCCAGTGGTGCAAGATCACCTGATGCTCCAACGGAACCTTGTGCAGGGATAACTGGAATAATGTCTGCCGAAACCATATTTTGAAGTAGCTCCACTACCTCTATTCTTACGCCAGATGCACCGCGACCCAAAGAAAGGCATTTTAATGCCATGACCAATCTAACGACGTTAAGGGGTAAAGGTTCACCAAAGCCAGCGCAATGAGAGCGAACTAGGTTGCGTTGCAAGCTGGCTAAATGAGTCTCATCAATTTTAACTGAGGCAAGTTTGCCAAATCCGGTATTCACTCCATATATAGTCTCATTACCTTCAAGTCTATCTAAGAGCCGAGAAGCGCTTTTTTCAATAGCTTCAAAAGCGTCAGGAGTCAGCTTAAAACTAACCTCATCACGATAGATGGTTTCTAGCTGTGCTAGATTCGCTCGACCTGGCGCGAGTGTAATTATCATGACAATTCCCTATGAGAAATACGTTTATGGAGGATTGATGATCCAACCCAATAAGATAGCTCTGCAGGGTGCGTTGCATTCCAAACTGCAAGCTCAGCCTGAGCTCCAGGCTCAATTATTCCGTAATTACCCTGCAACCCCAGTGCCTTTGCTGCACAGATTGTCGTTCCCTTGAGGGCCTCTTCAGGGGTCATGAAAAATTGAGAGCAAGCCATGTTCATTGCGGTGAGAATTGATGAGATTGGAGAGCTGCCAGGATTGCAATCAGTGGCAACGGCCATATCAACGCCCGCAGAACGTAAGGCGGCTATTGGGGGAACTTGTGTTTCTTTGAGAGTGTAAAAAGCGCCGGGCAGCATCACCGCGACCGCGTTAGATTTAGAAAACTCTTTCACATCCTCCACTGACAAATATTCTAGATGATCAGCAGATAGGCCGTTGTATTTGGCCACCAGCAGAGCGCCATTTTGATTCGACAATTGTTCTGCGTGCAATTTGACCGGTAAGTTTAAAGATTGAGCGGCATTAAATAGTCGATCTATTTGGCTTGGTGAGAATGCGATGGTTTCACAAAAGCCGTCAACTGCATCAACGAGGCCTTCTTTTACCGCCTGCCGTAATCCTGGAATGGCAATCTGATCAATATAGTCATCAAGCCGGTGTTCAAATTCTTTCGGGGCAGAGTGTGCTGCAAGCCAGGTTGCCATAATCTTTACAGGACGAAGTGTTTCTAGATGCCGAGCAATTCGAAGCATTCGCAATTCATGGTCAATTGTTAACCCGTAGCCTGATTTAATTTCTATGACTGCAACGCCTTCACTAATCAGGTCATCTATTCGTCTCAGAGCTCCTTGAATCAGTTCTTCATCGCTGGCTAATTGCGTTGCCTCAACTGTCGAATTTATACCGCCCCCAGCGTTTGAAATTTCCTCATAGGTTGCGCCATTCATCCGCATCTCGAATTCATGGGCGCGATTTCCACCAAAGATGAGGTGAGTATGACAATCAATGAGCGCAGGTGTAACAAGGCGTTGGCCTAACGACTCTATTTGCATACCTTGATAAGAAGCCGGTATAGAATTTTCATCTCCTACCCACTCTATACGCCCGCTACGAACGGCAATAGCGGCATTATTAATTAAGCCGTAAGCAGCTTCATTAACTTGCATTGTTGCTACAGAGCATTCCGTATAAAGCATTTCGTTTTGCATACGTATTGTAATACCCTTATTAACATGGTTATTATGTATGCACATAATACTGTTAGATTGAAATAAATGACACTTAAAATTTTTGCAAAACAAGCTTTAACTTCTTCGGGGTGGCAGCAAGATATCTCTGTAACGGTAGATGACTTTGGCCGTATTTCGGATATTTCCAAATCAACAGCCGGTATTGATAAAACAGTAGGCATTCTTTTGCCGGCGCTCTCGAATCTGCACAGCCATTCTTTTCAAAGAGCTATGGCAGGGTTAGCTGAGCAAAGAGGAGCCACTTCTCTTGATGATTTTTGGACGTGGCGCAAGGTTATGTATCGTTTTTTGGAGATCCTCTCTCCCGATGATATCCAAGCCATTGCTGCGCTAGTTCAAATGGAAATGTTGGAATCAGGCTATGCAGCATCTGCTGAATTTCACTATCTACATCATGACTACAACGGCGTTGGCTATAGCAGTCCAACAGAATTATCAGAGCGTCTATTTCAAGCATCGTCTATATCGGGCATTGGTTATACCCACTTACCAGTTTTGTACATGCGAGGCAGCCTAGACAACCAACCACTGCAGGTAGGACAGCGTCGTTTTGGTTGTGATCTTGATCAATTCCAGGCTCTGTATACATCGCTCAGCGAGAAGATGGCAGGGTTGCCTCAGGATTATGTCTTAGGAGTGGCACCCCATTCACTAAGAGCTGTGTCAAAGGATGGGCTCTTATTAGCGAGTGCTCTCAATCAGCAAACCCCAGTTCATATTCATATTGCTGAACAGCAAAACGAAGTCAATGATGTCGTGCAAGCATTGGGAGCGAGACCAATTCGATGGCTATTAGACAATGTCGAGGTTAATGACCGCTGGTGTCTGGTGCACGCAACCCACGCTGACCAAAAAGAGCTAATAGATTTTGCAAAATCTGGAGCCGTTGCCGGCTTATGCCCAATTACTGAAGCTAATCTTGGTGATGGCATATTTAACGCATCTCAATTTATTGAGCATGGTGGGCGGTTTGGTATTGGATCTGATTCGAATGTCAAAATTGGACTGAGCGAAGAGTTGCGATTGCTTGAAATATCTCAACGCTTGCGTGATCAAAGGCGTGTTGTTCTTAGTAGTGATGCTATACCCTCCAATGGACGCTTCATGTATGAAAATGCGGCCAAGGGTGGTGCGCAAGCACTAGGCCGTGATGCCGGAGCAATAAAAGTCGGCGCGCTTGCTGATCTTGTTGCGCTAGATGATGGGCATTACTCTCTTGTTAATTTAACCAATGACAGGATTCTTGATGCATGGATATTTGCATCAGATGATGACATTGTTAGCGATGTTTGGGCGGCGGGTAGACACATGGTTAGCGAGGGAAGACATATTCTGCGTGACGCCATTAGCACTCAGTTTTTAAAAACCATAAAGCGATTACGAGACGAATTATGACAACTAACTCTCACCATAAAATTAGGCAAATGCTAAAGGGGAGAATTGAATCTGGTGAGTGGGAGTTAGGTGCTCTTATTCCCAGAGAGCTTGCGCTGGCAGAGGAATATAACTGCGCGCGTACAACTATAAATCGTGCGCTCCAAGCGCTGGCTGATGAGGGAGTTGTTGTTAGAAAACGAAAGGGCGGAACAAGGGTTTGCCGGATGCCGGTGCGGCATGCAAAATTTGGTATCTCAATTTTACGTGAGCAGGTTGAGGTCACTGGCAGTAAATATCGTCATCAAAATGTAGTCACTAAATTGAAGGTACCGCCCAAGTCTGTGAGAGCTAAATTGCAGACTTCTGAATCCCAGGAGGCGTTATTTTTGCAAACCATCCATTTAGCAGATAACAGCCCATATGCCTATGAAGAACGTTGGGTCAATGTTGAGGCGGTCCCCGAAATTCTTGATGCCCCCTTAGATGAAATAAGTGTCAATGAGTGGCTTGTAAGAACAGTTCCATTTTCCAGTGGTGACGTGATTTTTTCTGCTGAAAATGCAGACCAAAGAGTTGCCGGTGCACTTGAATGTCAAATCGGTGATGCCCTTTTTGTACTCGATAGAACAACTTGGGTAGGTGAGAAATTCATCACCACCATTAAGCTCTATTACAGAAGCGGCTATCAATTGTACTCATCTCTCTAAATTTCAGCTTGGTTGTCAATTTGGACTTTATGGCCCCTGCCAATTTTTGAACGTCGGTAACGCAGCAATAACCACAATAAAGAGCGGGCTAGCTGCAGACATAGCATAAAGTTCTATGCCTTCTGCAGGAATGACCTGGACAAAAACACCCACGATTACTAGGTGGAATAACACTCCGTAACTGCCCAATGCGAAAGCACAGACTTTAGCGCTAAGCGACCCTTTAAACAAAGGGCCTGAAGCTATAATGGCGAATACAGCATACAACCAAAACCCAAGGTAATCGAAAGAAGTAAATAAAGAGAAGGGTACAGAGACGTTAAGTAATAACAGCAGGTTGTTGGCTAACTCAGCATTGATACTACCATTGACTATCGCACTGGTTTGCAAGGGTATGGACCATATGGCAATAAACTTGGGGATAATAAAGGCAACAAAAGACGTTAATATAACCATGGCACCTAGAATTCCGCGCAGCGGATACTGCTTAGATATTTGCCAAGCCATAGCAAAGAAAAGGCCGGTGAGAGCAGCCATAGCGGCAATTTGAACAAGCCAACCAGCAATGAAGACACCACTATTCACGCTTAACCAAGCTATTCGCTCCGTATGTTCCGCGCTGACACCAGCAGGAATATCTAGAGGTAAAAAAGTAGATAGTACTCCAGTAACTATGAGTGTGACGGCCGACCAAAAGCCTAGCTTGGTCAATTGCATATCAAGCGATTGAGTTGTATTCACGGGGTTCTCCATATTTTATGTTAATGAATTCCATTACCGCCTCGATAACTGTATCGTCTTCGCTGGCCCATCGAGCGTCCTTCCCTGTAAATAGTGTGGATCCTTCAATAAAAGACATAAGGGCGAGGGCTTCAGGTCTAGGAGATGGACTTCCTGCACGAGCTATAGCGTCTTCAATAATATGTAAGTAGTTGGTGTAGATATCATCCAAGAGTTCTTTCATAACAGGCTCTACTTGAGACATCGCCCAAAGTTGTGGCCAGAGCCTATCCGAGTTAAAGGAGTCTTTTGGAGGGTCATCTAGCAAGAACCCAATAACTTCTCGAACATTGGGAGCTCTTGTGGTTGACCGATATGATTCGAAAGAACGCCGATACATTTCTTCAATGTAGGCAGCCAGTCCTCGTAGCATGTCAGCTATAGTGGCAAAGTGGTACTGAAGAGCGCCAAGGGTAATATTATTAGCACGGGCCAACGATCGCATAGTAAGGTTGGCATAACCCCCGTCAGCAATGAGCCCAATGGCCACCTGCAATATTTGTTGTTTGCGGTCATTCACGATTTTTATTCCAGAAAAGATGCATAGTCGACTCTTCCTTTAAGGCTATGTTATCATAGTTTGCCTGTCAACTGACATGTAAATTTTTTGGAGGTTATCGTGACATCTGATATTACTCGTCGGGACTTTCTAAATGGCGTCGCAATCGGCACTGGTGCTAGTTTGTTGTTGCCCCCACACGTCTTAGCACAGGCCACTGGATGTTTAGCTGAGTCAGTAATTCCCAATGATTATTACCCGCCAACACTTACAGGAATGCGCGGAAGCCACAAGGGGTCCTTCGAAGTTGCCCATGCCTTGGCGTGGAAAGGAGAAAAGCCAGATCAATATCAGGATCTAAATGAGCATTATGATCTTGTGGTCGTTGGTGCAGGGCAGAGTGGCTTGGCTGCAGCTTGGTACTATCGAAAAAAAATGGGGCCTGCTGCGAAAATTTTGCTATTAGACAACCACGATGACTTTGGAGGGCATGCGAAGCGCAACGAGTTTCATTATAAAGACCGGATGATTTTAAGCCTGGGTGGTGCTCAAAATATAGAGCCCATGTCTGGTTACAGCGACACGGCTATTGGATTATTGGAGGATATAGGTATTAATGAGAAAGCTCTTGAATTAATGGCTTCTAATACCCCTGATAATTTTGCCCTTGGTGGAAAAATGAATGCTGATAATGGCATGACTGTTCCTACTGAGTATGGGCATAAGACCGTGAAAGGGAATTGGGTACTTTCAGTGATGCAGGGAGGCGAAGGATATGACAAAGCTGTGAGAGAGCTGCCTGTGCCAAGTAGTGAACAGGATAAATTAATTGCTTTTTTCGCGGGTGAAAAAGACCTTTTAGCTGACTTGTCTTTGTCGGAGCAATATGACTATGTAAAGGCTACTAGTTACAACCAGTTCTTAGTCGAACGTGTTGGCTTGGCGGAGGAAACTCTGCCAATACTTAATGCTTACTTGCGCATTTTGATGGGCCCCTCTGGGTGGAACCTGTCTGTTTTTGAGGCGATCAGCTATGGCTCTCCAGGCTTAACATCAATGGGTTGGGTGACAAGTCTTATAAGTAAATTTGTTATGGCCTCTGCTGGAGATTCTCCTGTGGCCTATATGTTTCCTGATGGCAATGCCTCTGTGGCTAGACTTTTAGTGCAAAAGCTCATACCAAGTGTTGCGCCTAAGATGAAGGGGTTTGAAGATGTTGCAGTCGCACGCTTTAATTATGCCGTCCTTGATCAACAGGGAGGTCCAACTCGCCTTCGACTTAATAGCAGTGTGGTTGGTGTAAAAGAAGTTGGCTCAAAACGAGTGCAGGTGGATTATGTTCAAAAAAGTAAGCCGTTACGAGTCAGTGCCAGCAGTTGCATTCTTGCCTGCTATAACGGCCTTATTCCACATCTTTGTCCAGAGATGACTAAGCAACAAAAAGAAGGCTTGAGCTATGGCGTAAAGGTGCCTTTCATTTATGCCAACGTCCTGCTTAACAATGGACGCGCTTTTTCTAAGCTTGGAGTTACCCTAACGCAATGTCCCTATGATCCATTCCAGTGGGTTAGTGCATCACCAACTATGTCTACTGGAAGTTATGAGCCTCCACGGAGTGTTGATGACCCGATGGCAGTATTCATGATGGGTTCGCCTACGCCACCAGATGTAAAGGGCGCAAGTGGCCGTGATTTATTTCGTTTAGGCCGGCATCAAATTTATTCAACATCTTTTAAAGACTATGAAGGCCAGATAAGAGAGCAGCTACAAGGGATGCTGGGCCATCATGGCTTTAATCATGAGAATGATATTGTTGCGATCACAGTTAATCGCTGGTCACATGGCTATGCTTATGAATATTTGGATCTGGATGATCCTGAGTGGGAAGCGGGTCAAGCTCCCCATGAACTTGGGCGGTCACAATTTGGTCGAATTTCGATTGCTAATTCTGATTCTGAGGCTATGCCATTAATGCAGGCCGCTTTCGACGCTGCGTGGCGAGCGGTTGAAGAGCAAACTACAAACAAGGTTTAAGTGTTTTTGTTAATGGTCTTATTTCAGCAGCTATCTATCGATACCAAGCTCACTCCATAACTCATCAACCCGCTGTTTAATGGTTTCATCCATCACAATGGGTTCTCCCCACTCGCGGCTAGTTTCTCCAGGCATTTTATTGGTGGCATCCATCCCCATTTTAGAGCCGAGACCTGACACGGGGGATGCAAAGTCAAGATAGTCGATGGGGGTATTTTCAATCATCACTGTGTCTCGCACAGGGTCCATTCTAGTAGTCATTGCCCAAATGACGTCTTCCCAGTTGCGAACATCAACATCATCATCGGTAACGATGACAAACTTGGTGTACATAAATTGGCGTAGAAAAGACCATACTCCCATCATTACTCGCTTAGCATGACCGGGGTATTGCTTTTTCATGCTGACCACAGCCATACGATACGAGCAGCCTTCGGGGGGTAGATAAAAATCTACGATCTCAGGAAACTGCTTTTTCAAGATAGGCACAAATACTTCGTTTAGGGCCACACCTAAGATCGCGGGCTCATCTGGCGGACGGCCAGTGTAGGTACTATGGTAAATAGGGTTTTCACGATGGGTAATACGATCTATGGTGAATACTGGAAAAGTTTCCACCTCATTGTAGTATCCCGTGTGATCGCCGAAAGGACCTTCTTCAGCTTCATCACCATGTAAAAAGCCTTCAAGAATATATTCAGCACTTGCAGGTACCTGTAGATCGCTACCGATGCACTTGACCACTTGAGTTTTCTCGCCACGTAATAAACCAGCAAACGCATATTCGGATAGAGTATCAGGAACCGGCGTTACTGCGCCAAGAGTCGTCGCTGGGTCAGCACCCAAAGCGATGGCGACTGGGTAAGGCTTGCCGGGATTTTTCTTTTGAAAGTCACGGTAATCTAAAGCACCACCGCGGTGAGCTAACCAGCGCATAATCAATTTGTTTTTGGCGATTTTTTGCATCCGATAAATGCCGAGATTTTGTCTCTCTTTTTCCGGGCCGCGAGTAATAGCCAATGCCCAAGTTACCAGAGGTGCGGCATCTCCAGGCCAACATGTTTGAATAGGCAATTGATCAAGATTAACCTGATCACCTTCTAAAACAATTTGCTGGCAGGGCGCTTTCTTCACTACCTTGACTGGCATGTTTAATACTTGCTTAAAGTCGTGGCGCTTTTCCCAAAGATCCAATAATCCTTTGGGTGGTTCTGGTTCTTTTAGGAAAGCAAGTAACTCACCCACATCTCGCAGAGCGCTAACATTCTCCTGACCCATGCCAAGGGCAACTCGTTCGGGGGTGCCGAATAGGTTGCAAAGAACGGGGACGTCGTAACCTTTAGGATTCTCAAACAGTAGGGCGGGGCCTTTAGCGCGCAGAGTACGGTCGCTAATTTCTGTCATTTCTAGGTAGGGATCAACTTCTTGTTTGATGCGCACTAGCTCTCCTCGTTGCTCAAGGAGGGCGATAAAGTCGCGCAAATCAGAACTTTTCATAATTAATGTGGCCCGTGCAAGCTAGCCTGCCCGAAGCAGGGTTACTTGCGCTTCATGGCGCCAAAGAATTCAGCGTTGTTCTTAAAGCCTTTGAGTTTCTCAACAACAAATTCTGCAGCACCTAAATCTTCCATATCGTGAAGCAGTTTACGCAGAATCCAGATACGCTGGAGTTCTGACTCTTCGATCAATAAGTCTTCACGACGAGTTCCAGACCGACGCACGTTGATGGCTGGATAAACTCGCTTCTCAGCAATCTTACGGTCAAGAATTAGCTCCATATTACCGGTGCCTTTGAATTCTTCATAGATGACTTCATCCATTTTTGATCCAGTCTCAACCAGAGCAGTGGCGATAATAGTCAAGCTACCACCGTGCTCAATATTCCGTGCTGCTCCAAAGAAACGCTTGGGCTTCTCAAGGGCATGGGCGTCTACACCACCTGTCAGTACCTTACCTGAAGATGGGATAACTGTGTTGTAGGCGCGGGCTAGACGGGTGATAGAGTCAAGCAAGATGACCACATCTTTCTTATGCTCAACCAAACGCTTGGCTTTTTCGATGACCATCTCTGCGACCTGAACATGACGGGTAGGCGGCTCATCAAAGGTTGAAGCAATAACCTCACCACGGACAGTACGCTGCATCTCTGTGACTTCTTCCGGACGCTCATCGATTAGCAGAACGATGATGTAACATTCTGGATTATTGCGAATAATAGATTGCGCAATATTCTGCATCATAATGGTTTTACCCGCTTTCGGCGGTGCCACAATTAAGCCGCGCTGCCCCTTACCAATGGGGGCTACCAAGTCAATGATTCGACCAGTGAGATCTTCCGAGGAGCCATTGCCTGCTTCTAAAGTGAGGCGTTGATCAGGGAAAAGTGGTGTCAGGTTAACAAAGAGAATTTTATTGCGGGCATTTTCCGGTGCGTCATAGTTAATCTTATCGACTTTAAGCATGGCAAAATATCTTTCGCCATCTTTCGGTGGTCTTATCTTCCCGGCAATGGCATCTCCAGTACGCAAGTTAAAGCGTCTGATTTGACTGGGCGATACATAAATATCATCTGCACCTGCAAGATAGGAGGCGCCTGCGGAGCGCAAAAACCCGAATCCGTCCGGTAGTATCTCGAGCACACCGTCTCCATAGATATCTTCGCCGCCTTTTGCGTGTTTCTTAAGCAGTGCGAAGATAATGTCATTTTTACGGGAGCGAGCTAAATTGTCGAGGCCGAGGGCTTCAGTCATTTCAAGGAGTTCGCCAATAGGTTTGTGCTTTAATTCGGATAGGTTCATAGATAGGATTTCAGAGTTGTTGAATGATAAATTGAAAAGGGTTAGCTTTTTAGCTGATATTACAGAAAGATGGATTTAACGGCCTAGGGGCCCAAATAGTTAATTTCGATGTTGTCAGAAGATGCTAGAAATTCGTTGATAGGAACTGAGTATAGCGTTACCTATAGAAAGCGCAAGATTTTTTTCGGCCCTGCGAGCAGAGCCGAAAATGTCTTTAGATCAATCCATCCACAAATTCAATGAGTTGACCTTTGGATAATGCTCCAACTTTGGTCGCTTCAACAGTACCATTTTTAAATACCAGCAACGTGGGGATACCTCGTACATTAAATTTCGCCGCCGTTTCAGGATTACTATCAACGTCTACCTTACAGATCTTCATTTTTCCTGCGTATTCATCCGCTATTTCGTTAAGGATTGGTGCAATCATTTTGCAGGGTCCACACCACTCAGCCCAAAAATCAACCAAGGCCGGGGTGTCAGATTGCAAAACATCTGTTTCAAAACTTGCATCAGTAACGTGAACAATATTTTCGCTCATTGCGCGGAATCTCCAAATAGGTGTTTATAAAACGAGTATCATCATTGTATAGCAGAATCATAACACTAGCTTTAGTCAGGCTTCAAACGATATACGTCCATAATGGGTACTAAGAGGATGAAATGATGATCACCTCAGATTATTCTCTTTATCGGCGGCGTCTGCTTCGGCCTGAGGCTTTATGTCCAGGACCAGCAGCTCCTCCGGCGATAGTCAAATCACCACCCATTTGAGCTTTTGCACCACTGGTAATAACGCCTAACTCTGACTCTATTCGAGCCAAGTCCGGGGTATCCCCTTTTTCATGGCTATCGATTACTTTTCGCATTTCTGCTACATGTTTTGGAGAAGTACCACAGCAGCCACCAATTATTCGAGCTCCCGAATCAATGGCCATCTTGGTGTAGATAGCCATTAACTCCGGCGTGCCGCTATAGCAAATTTTCCCATCGATCCACTCAGGAATACCACAGTTGCCTTTCGCAACCAGTATTGGCTTCACATTTGCTAAATCTGCGGCTTGTTTCATATTGATTATGCCTGCTATAACTTCAGCTGCGCCGAGCCCACAGTTAGTTCCATAGGCGGCAAGTGGAGTGCAAAGATCATCTTGGAGCTGTACCAGATCAGATGGTGTAATCCCCATCATTGTCCGGCCATTTGTTTCGATACTTAATGTCAGCACAATAGGCAATCCGGTCACGCTTGCACCACGAACCGCTGCATGACATTCCTCAATAGATGACAATGTTTCAATCCACAGAATATCCGCGCCACCTTCCTTAAGAGCCATGGCTTGCTCAGCAAAAGCAATCTCTCCTTCCTCTATAGTCATTAGCCCGGCGGGGGCAAAGATCTCGCCGGTGGGCCCCATGGAACCTGCTACTACAATGTCTCGTCCACTGGCGGCCACTTCAGATACTAAAATTCGCGCTGCCGCGCGGTTAAACTCAACCACTCGGTCTTGAGCATCATGAAGTTTAAGACGATAACTATTGCCGCCGAAGGTGTTCGTCAGAACAATATCGGACCCCGCATCAATAAAAGAGCGATAGTGGGAAGCTACGCGTTCTGGAAAATCTGTGTTCCAAAATTCAGGGGAGTCACCGGACTGCAAGCCCAGGGCAAATAGGTTTGTTCCCGTGGCACCATCGATAAGAAGTGTTTGTTTTTCATCGAGAAGTTTTAAAAAAATGTTTTTCATTAATTTCTTATATCGTCTTTATTCAACCAATCTCCATCATATATTGCGCGCTCGCTCATATAAAGAGACCAGTTGAAAGATTAAACCTATTTAGGTATCTACTCCAAGCCTCACTCACAGGCCAAAAACAATCTTCTCACTTTTTAGTAGTCGTTCCATCCCGAATATTAAAGCCAGTGAAATAATTAGTGTCGAGAGGCATGAGACCGCCAACTGCAGTAGAGGAATTTCTTTTCCTTTGGCTAAATCAATCAGCGCCTGTAGTTGCCCAGATACCGGTGCCCAGCGAAGTTCTTCTACGGCAAAGTCCAATGTTGCCGCATAAGACATCGCTATGGGAACGAACATAACAAAGCTTATGTAGGTTTGTGCTTCTTTAAAACTCTTGGCCATAAAGGAAACAAACAGCTGCATACTGGCGGCGAAAATGGCTACAGAAAAACCCGCCAATAGCGCCCCGAGTACAAAACTACCGGATATGTCGACACTAAATCCTAACTCTTGCCATGGCACAAATGGATAGACAAACTTTGATACGATTATCGTCAAGATAAGTCCTAGCATTCCGAAGATACTCACAGCGACAGTTTTGGACATCACTAACTGCAATACCGAAACGGGATGGCTCAGAAGCAGAGCCAGTGAGTTGCGCTCTCTCTCCCCTGCACTGGTATCAATCGCTAAGTTCATGCCGGCGACAAATACGGACAATATCATCAGCATTGTCATCACACCCATGATCTGACCACCTTTTGAGACAGCGGTGGCTTGGTCTTGTATATGCACTTTTACCGGGTTAATAATATTAGGATTAATGCCTCGACTGATTAGTCTGAGGCTGACCATTTCCGAGCTATAACTCCTCAGTGCTTGCTTAATTCGGGCAATCGCAGTTCTTAGGCTGTCCTCCGACTGATCTGCAATCAAGGTAACTTCTGCAGGTTCTGCACGATTGAGTTGCTTGGAGAAATCAGTACTGATGACGAGTTCGATATTCTTTAGTTTATCTGGATCATCCCCTTGGCTAATACCTCTATCACTGAGGTAGTTGACCAAGTTAGAGGCCTCAATTCCGTTGGTAATGGTAATCTCTATATCTTCGGGATTGGTCGCTTTGTTAATGACAGCTGTCAAAACAACGGCAAGTAGTACGGGAGTAAAGAAGGCGTAATAAAGGCCCGCCATCACCGAGCGCTTATC
>ENA-OSET01002887-OSET01002887.1-sediment-metagenome-genome-assembly--contig:-NODE-2887-length-16184-cov-7.473955_pt1 | contig 16184 bp, 19 predicted proteins | sample MGYA00237882_ERZ534229 | MGnify/ENA primary metagenome ERZ534229 (study PRJEB26408, sample SAMN06266212) | sediment metagenome | isolation source: Hudson Canyon methane seep mesocosm | place... | reverse complement strand
ACGGGTTATATCCGTGTCGCATTATTAGCACTCGTATTAAGTACCAGCCGATCAACTATTTGGCGGTGGGTTAAAAAAGAGGCATTCCCTCAGCCTATCAAGCTAAGTGCAGGTGTAACCGTTTGGCGTGTAGAGGATGTTAGGGCGTGGATTGAAGCAAAAGAGGTCGCTTAATGTTGACTCATTCAGTTTCAGGCAGTATTATTAGCTTGCCCTTGACACATTCAGGGGACGGGATTGAAGCCCCGCAATTAGGTCAATATAGGCCACTTTTCACAGTGGTTTTTTTATGTCCATTCAAAAGTAATACGGCATTACACCGTGTTAAGTCCTTTATGGTGGGCTGTATTGAGCAATCCTTAATTGGGTTGGCCGTTCCTTTGTGCGGTAGTTCGAACTTGATACAGTCCGCCGCCCAAGATTTCGAACTCAAAGGCAGTGGTTTATTTCCTCAACAAAGGCATAAATCAATGAACACTCAAAATCCGTCTAACCAATCCGTTAGCGAAATCCAAAACAAATTATTAGATATTAGCCATACTATCGGTGCGTTGAATGATTGCAACTGTCATTTTATGCAAGTATTAGCCCAGCATTTACAACGAACAGGGCAGCAGGTTGAGCAACTCACCGTTGCTGAATTAATCACTATCATTAACCGCGTTACTCAATCCTACAATAACGAGGTGTCAAAATGAGCCTTAATCTAAAGCATCGCCACGAAACCTACAGCACCAACAAACCGAACCTAATTAATGCCTATGATGATGTGGTTGTCATGGTAGAGCGTGGGCAATCTATTCTGCATTTAGTGCAAGGTCAGTTAGTTGAAGGTCAAACCGTAGAGGATAATGTTTTATTTTCTAGCCTATGTGCTGTAAGCAATGAACTATCAGACATTGAAGCATTGTTGAAACATTTAGTTGATGCACATTTAGATAACCGTAAGGCATAAAAAAGCCCCATTAATTAACAATTAAACAGGGCTTATTTACTGATACACTCACACAATACAGCTTCATTTTAACATGAGTGTATCGGTATTGCCCTAAGGATAAGAGCAAATGAAAAAATTATCACAAGCAGCACGCGTATTAGCTTACCTTAAGCGACATGGCAAAATCAGCACCGTTCAGGGCATGACTGAATTATGTATTATGCGTTTATCGAACTGTATCGTTCATTTACGCAAGCAAGGTCATGATATACGCACGACTCAAAAAAATGGCAATGGTATAGCTACTTATAGTTTGGAGGCTCACAATGAGTAGCCAATTAAGTATGATTGTTGCAGCGATTGAGGCCAATACAGGTAAAAAAGCCCGTTCAGCGGGTAACGGTTATCGTGTTGTTTGTCCTTTGCATGGTAAAAGCGATGCCAACCTAAGCATTAGCGATGGCGACAGCAAAGTATTATTGCATTGCCATAGTCACCATTGCGATCCTAAAGATATTTTAGAGTCGTTAGGCTTTAATATTCGGGATATTTACCACGAACAACTAAACCCGCAACAATCCAAGCACCACGCGATTAAAGCACAACGCAACCAGATCAGAGAAAGTTTACAGGTGGAGTTATTGATTTTATTACAATCGTATAGTGACTTTTATAAAGACCTATACGCGGATCAGGGGGCTGATGGTAAACGTGTAAGGCTTGCTGTTAGCCGTATTGGTAATGCGATGGACTTTTTTAAAAAGGAGGGCATTTCATGAGTAATATCTTAGACTACAACCATCCCCCAGAGAATAACGTGCCTACATGGGGCGAACCGTTAGCCATTAAATCAATCATGCCTGACGTACTTGCACTTGATGAGCAATTAATCCCTGAACCCTACCGCGATTGGTTAGCCGATATAAGTCACCGTATGCAAACCCCTGCCGACTTTGTAACAGTGAGTGCGTTAGTAGTAACGGCAAGTGTAATCGGTTCAGCGTGCGGTATAAGACCCAAAGCCTTTGATGATTGGGAGGTTATCCCTAATATTTGGGGGGCGTGCATTGGTCGACCATCAGTGGTACTTAAAAGCCCTAGTATGGGTGAAGTCATGAGGCTAATGGATAAACTGCAAGCAAAATATGGTGATGACTTTGAGCAGGAGCAAAAGGACAGTGAATTTGATGAGCTTATGCGTGAGGGGATGCAAAAGGATATTAAAAATCAAATTGCTAAAGTAGCCAAAGGAAAAGGCAAGGATTCTGTTATTGATCCAGCAGAAGTCACTAAGCTTAGAGCCGATTACTTAGCGGCATCAGAAGATGATGAAGCACCTAAGCGTAGGCTATTCAAAACCAATGAAACCAGCATACAAAGCATGACTATGTTGCAAAATGAGAACCTACGCGGCTTACTAACATTCCGTGATGAATTAACGGCTTTATTAGTGAAGTGGGATAGGGAGGATCATCAAGACGAACGTGCCTATTTTTTAGAGGGCTGGAATGGCAATGGCTCTTATACTGACGTCAAAATTGGACGGGGCTTAACCGATGCTAAAAATATCTGTATTAGCCTATTAGGGGGCATTCAACCTGATAAGTTAAAACGGTATTTATACCAAGCACAACAAGGTAGCAATGATGGTTTAATGCAACGCTTACAATTAGCGGTATGGCCTGATGAGCCTAAAGGCTGGAAGAATGTAGACAGCCGACCTAATGCCAATGCAAAGCAATACGCCTATAACATTATAGAAGCCTTAGCAGGTGCTAATTTTATAGAGTACGGTGCAGAGCAAGGCGAACATGACGACCGCCCCTTTTTTAGATTTAGCAATGCAGGGCAACAAGTCTTTAATGATTGGCTGATTAACTTGCAAACCGTCAAGATTAAAACAGAGGACAACCCCTTGATGGTTGAGCATTTGGGTAAATTTAGATCATTAATGCCAAGCCTAAGTTTAATTTTTCATTTAATAGAGATGATTGAGGGTGGTCCATCCGCCCCTGTTAGCGATAAATCAGCACGGTTAGCGGTTGCATGGTGTGACTATTTAGAATCCCATGCACGGCGTATTTATGCCATGTCGGAAAGCCCAGAACATGAAGCCGCTGTGAAGTTATCTGAAAAAATAAGCACTGGTAAATTATCGAGTCCTTTTACAACTAGAGATTTATTACGTAAAGGTTGGCATGGATTAAAGAATAACGCAGACATAAAAGCGGCTTGTTATATTTTAGTCGATGAGAATTGGCTAAACGAACTGATAAAACCAAAGCCTGAAACAGGTAGACCAACTGCCGCAGAATTTATTATTAATCCTAAAATTTTTAAATAATCGCACTAACACCTACTGACAAAACTGACTAAACCCCTTTTGTCAGTTTAGTCAGTTCGTACTAAGGCGATTTTAAGTAAAAAATTAATTACAGATTATAAAAAATTGGAAACAAATAAATGAAATTAAGAGCAATTATTGATGAAGCAAGCAAAGAGTACTGCAAGCCGCTAAAGGATTTAACTGTACTGTCTAGTAGTCGTGATCCTTACCGATTAGATACACCAGCGAACCATAAACTAGGCGAATGGTTAAAAGCTGCTTACCATTTAGTGAATCCGAACAGTAAAACCACACACCTGCGAGGGCTTCACTATATGCTAGTGGGGCGAGTTGATAAACCGAACGGCGAGCAATACACCAATACCGATGATAACTGGCAATGGTTTAGTAGCAAAGTAGCAAAAGCAGCACGTTGGTTAGGCTATATCCCTTGGGAGTTAATCCGTGATGCTAGAAATGCCCCGCCACAAATATTCACACCAGAATATGATGAGCCAACATGGGTGATTAAGATTGCTGATATTGAACTGTCAATCCCTGATGAGCTAAAGCCCCGACTTGCTATTGATGGTCATGTATTTAGACAGCCTTACCGACAAGTTATCATTGCAGAAAAACAAGGCGTTCAAGATGTACTGCAAGGGGTATGCTCTCATTATGATGCAAGTATGGTATTACCCGCAGGTGAGATTAGTGACTCATTAGTATATGGAATATTAAAAGCAGCCGCAGACGATGGGCGGCCACTTGTTATACATCAGCTAGGTGATTTTGATCCGTCAGGTAATCAGATGGCGGTATCAACAGCAAGGACGGTACAAGGGCTAAGGGATAGTTTATTCCCTGATTTAACCGTAATTGTAAATGCTATCGGCTTAACGCTTGAACAGTGTGAGGCGTGGAACTTACCGACAACACCCTTGAAAGAAACTGAAAAACGGGCTGAAAAATGGATAGCATTAATGGGGCGTGAACAAACAGAGCTAGATGCGGCAGTTGCCTTAGTACCTGATGAGTTTAGCGATATGGTGAAAAGTGCTTTAAGCCAATATTATGATGATGAATTATTCCTACGCTCATACCGAGAAATTAAACGCCTAGAAAATGAAGCCAATCAACAAACCCATATCTTTAATGATGAGCAGACCAGCCAGCTACATACACAGGCAAGACAGAAATTAGTGGGTATGCAAGAGCAGATTAAAGTGATTAAAGTGATTAATGATGCATTAAAGGTAGATATTGGTGAAGTGTCCGCCCCTTGTGAACTAGATATTATCTATGGTGACGTTAAACCAACATTAGCACCTTTACTTGATACCCGCGAGAGCTGGATTAAATCAACCGACCGAATGATTAAGCGTAAGGCTTTATTGCAAAGTGCTTAGTAGGGAGTAGCAGGCAAAGGTGAAAGTTTTAGTGCAGGAATTGATGCAGGCGGCTTAGTTTGTGGCTGTGGTAAATTCAGTTATGTGTAAGTGGGGCGTGGTCGTAGGTGTGGTTATGTGTCTCACCTCATATCAGGCTGGGCGAATGATAGGGCTAATTTTGTCACATTGATTGTCACAGTTCATCGGTTTATTTTTCGACCTAACAAAACCTAACATTTTAAACTTAAATTTTCGACATGATAAAACATGACATTTAAACTTAAATTTTCGACCTCATATAACATCACTTTTAAAATCAAATTTCAGGCTATAAACAACAAACAAGCCAGACTAATCTAAATAAATACACTATACTGGTGTGAAATTATATTCACAGGAGCATAAAATATGGATTACGATGGACTAAACCCGCTGCAACCAGAAATCGCTAAGATTATTAAGTGCAGCCCCAAAAGTCAGAGCTTAATTGCTAAAGCCACCAAGCAAGCAAAGCAAGCCTTAAATATCCCACTCAAACAACGCAAGCTAAGCCAGCAACAACGCGTAAAAGTATATAATTACCTTGTGAACATACATTCACAGACTGATACAGAAAGCCCTAAAGCACCTAACAATATGCCTGTGAACATACATTCACAACCTGATAGTGCTATTATTGATCCGTTTAGCATTGTAAGAGTCGCATTTTATTTACCACAAGATAACAGCCGCCAAAGATCCGTAGTCGCACTTGATGGGTTTTTAATCAACGCATTAGCGGCTAAAGGGATTAATCGTGAGAACATACCACAATGGCTAACAGATCAACTTGAACAGTGGGGAGAATTTAACCCAGCTATAGGCATTACAAGGCAAGTACGCTATTTAATCACCCTCACCACCACTAACAATCATTAATTAATGTTATGAAATTAAACGCCCAACACCACCAAGCCGCTCAACTATTAGTAAGTGGGATCAGTGCAAAGATAATAGCCGAACAATTAAGCGTTGATCCTGTAACAATAAGCCGATGGAAAACAGATTATGACTTTAAGGCATTATTGAATAGCCTGCTTAGTGAAGTACAGCAAGAAACCGCCGACAAATTAAGAGGTTTAGCCGCCACTGCCTTAGATACCATAGAGTCGTTAATGGCTGATGAGCTTACACCCGCTAAAGACAGATTAACCGCCGCCTTAAAGGTTTTAGAACTCACAAAAACAAGCCCTAAGCATATTGGTAGTACCAACGCCGCAGTATTAAAGCGTGATGCAGAACGAGATGCCGCACTAGAAAGTTATGGACTTTAAAATAGCCCCTGAAAACGTATTAGCGGTAAAAATGGAGTGTGACCGTATTCACTTGCTACCAATAAGTGGAATGGGTAAAATTGAGCTATACAGTGGAATATTGAAAGAACAGAGGAATGATGATTATTTGACCTTAACTGAATGCCGTTTAATAACTGCATTACTGATTAAGAAAATTAACACGATTGATTAAAACGGCTACTGATACGTATTTTTAATAAATACTTCAAATATTCAAGCGGCGACTTTTGTTGGTATTTTTGTTGGTATCGAAAAACCAACAGCCACTAAATATACATTAAAAACATATAGTTATGTCCTTAATGTGATGTCCCCCGTCTCCACCAAGTTATTTCGTTTATCAAAAAATTCACAACTGTTATTCTCTCTGTCAAACACTCTCAAATATTTTCTTCAACTTTAAAAAATAAATCAAGAAAAACAATCGTCTGCCGCTGTATTATACAGTCTTTATTTAAATATTTTTCAAGGGGAACATTATGGCTTCTTTAGCCTCTGCAGGTATTGGTTCAGGGATTGATATTCCTAGTTTAGTAAGCAGTCTTGTTGATGCAGAACGGTCTCCTGTAACTTCACGGCTTGACAGGCAGGAAGCCACATTACAGGCTCAAATATCAGGATATGGTACTTTAAAATCCGCGCTATCTTCTTTTCAAGGTTCGTTGTCGGAATTGAAATATTCAAGTACCTTTAGTTCAGTGACTACCTCATCAACAGATGAAGATGTGGTGACAGCGTCTGGTTTGAGTATTGCCGATAGAGGAAGTTATGATATTGAGGTAACACAATTAGCCAAATCACATTCTATTAGTTCAACAGCTTTTGCTGCAGTAGATACCACAGATAATTTAAGCACAGGGACATTAACTTTTTTATTTGGTTCAGATGCTGATCGTGAATCGGGTGGAAGTGCATTTGTTGCTCATAGCAGCAAAACGGCTGAAACAGTAACCATTTCAGATGCTGATAATAGCTTAACGGGTATTATGGAAGCGGTTAATAAAGCAGAAATTGGAGTAACAGCAAGAATTGTTAATATAGGCAAAGATGCAATTACGGGTAAAGATACCTTTAAATTATTGTTTAGTTCTGATGAAGCAGGCGCTGAAAATTCATTAAAAATTACAGTATCAGAAGATGTAGTGGATGGTGATGATTCTGTTGGTTTATCACAATTTGCATTTGATCCTTCAGTTGCTGATGCCTCTCAATATATGGCAGAGAATGTTAAAGGAAAGGATGCCAATCTGAAGTTAAATGGTTTACTTATTACGAGCACTACTAATTCTGTTAGTACCGCTATTTCGGGTACTAGTTTTGAATTGAAAACATTGGGTACAGCGAGTATTAAAGTTTCTGATGATAATACTAAAGTAACAGAAGCGGTAACAGAATTTACCGTTAAATTTAATGAGCTTGTTGATACTTTTGATCAGTTAGGTGATTATGATTTTGATAAGCTAGAAGGCGGGGCGTTATTAGGCGATTCTGTTTTACGCGGGATTGAATCAAAAATACGTCGTTTATTGAGTAGCTCGATTACCGATGCGGATGGTAATAATGTATCGTTATCATCAGTGGGGGTTAAAACCAATGATAAAGGGAAATTAGTTGTTGATAGTACAGTACTTGAAGCGGCAATCAAAAAAGACAGTACATTATTAGGTAAGATTTTCAGTGCACAAGGCTCAACCAATGTGTCACAAGGTAAATATGTCACATCAAGCACGACAACAAAAACAGGCTCTTATGCGGTTAATATTGAGGCGCCGGCAAGTAGAGCAACACTAACGAGTACGACAGATATTAGTGGTCTTTTTACATCAGGTTATACACCCGTAAATGGTAATGAGTTTTCTATTAAGGTTGATGGTATTAGTTCTGGAACATTAAATTTAGATAGTGCAGCTACTTATAATAACGGCACTGATTTTGCGGCGGCGATACAAGCTGCTATTAATGCGGATAGTAGTTTAAAAACAGGCGGAGCGAGTGTGTTAGCCAGTTACGATACCGGTAGTAATACACTTTCCTTATTATCTGCTTTATATGGCAGCAAATCGAGTATTGAGTTATTTGATTTAACTGATTTTCCTGCCTTATCACTACCCACAACTCAAGTGTTAGGGGTTGATGTGACAGGAACTATTGGCGGGCGTGAAGGTAATGGTTTAGGTAAATTATTGACCGCAAATGGCGATGCATCAGGCTTAGTTATGGAGTTTGCGAGTACGGAAACAGGTAATGTCGGGAGCGTAGCATTTAATAGTGGGATTGCCTCTCAATTAGATTCGATATTAACGGATTTTTTAGCGGCAGATAGTTTGATTGAATCTCGTTCACAGGGCTTAACAAGTAATGTTGAGCGCATTAATACACAGCGAACGGCCTTAGCTGACAAAATGACCGTTTTAGAAGCACGTTTATATAAACAATTTAACACCATGGATTCTATCGTAGCTAAATTACAGTCTACCGGTGATTATTTAACGCAACAGCTAGAAAACCTACCTGGTGTAGTGAAAAAGGAACAATAAACAAATGAATGATAAAACAAAAGAAGCATTAAATAGTTACAGTGAGTATGGTGTAAAATCAGAAATTGATGTAGCAGACCCGCATCGTTTAGTGCAAATGCTATTTGATGGTGCATTAAAGCGTATCAATATGGCTAAAGTAGCGATGAATGCCAAAGAAATTGAAAAAAAAGGTAATCTTATTGGTGAGGTTATTAGTATTGTTGGAGGGTTAAAAGATACTTTAAATATGGATGAAGGGGGCGAGGTTGCTGAAAATCTAGCCGCTTTATATGAGTATATTGAAAATCGTTTAACGATGGCCAATGCGATGAATAGCATCGGTATATTGGATGAAGTTGCTGAGTTGTTAGCAAGTGTAAAAGATGGTTGGGATGGTATTAATCGTCCTGCCGGGGTAACTGAAGAAGTCGCTGAAAAATTAGCGGTTGCTGAGATAATCACAGAAGAAAAAAAAGCCGCTGAAATTATCCCACCTAAATTAACTAAGCCGTTAAGCAGTCGTTCTAATCGTGCTTTAAAGGCATATGGACGTTAGATTACGTGATAACAAAAATTGTTGAACAATCACAAGCGATGCTTCAGTATGCTAAAGATGAAGCTTGGCAATTGTTGGAAGAGACACATTTAGAACAAACATTGTTATTGCATGATTTTTTTGATAATCTTTCTCGGGATATTACTGAGAAAGAACATCAGGATTTATTGTTGGTTCAGCAATTAAGTCAGATTATTACAAAATTATTAGAAAAAAATAAAGCAGATGTGAGTGGGCAATTGCTTAAGCTAAAACACGGTCAGTTAAAAGCCAAGTCATATCAAGAAAATCCTTAGTCTTATAATTAGAGAGTAAAAATGAAAAAAATTTTAGTTTTATTGGCGTGTTTATCGTTTAATGCTTTTGCTGCCCCTGTGGATATCAATACCGCAACCGCAAAGGAATTAGCGACTAATTTAAAAGGCATTGGTTTAAAAAAAGCACAGGCTATTATTAAGCGTCGTGAAACAGAAGGTAAATTTTCCAATGTAAATGAGTTGGCTAAGATTAAAGGCATTGGTAAAAAAACAATTGAGGCTAATAAAGCAAATTTTAAAGCGTTGAAAGTGGCTAAAAAGAAAAAATCTACAAAAAAGAAATAAGCGGCTAAAAATAAATAAATTAACGTTATCCGGAGTGTAGAGACTTAGTTAGTTTATGCTCCGAATGATTCCTCTGCTTCATTTCATGCTTTACCATCAATTTCTTATTTTAAAAATTCAATGAATAACGATTTATCTATTCTGCATTTAATTGCAGAGGCCAGCCTGGTCGTACAAATAGTGATGGCATTACTATTGATCGCTTCTATCATATCTTGGACCTTTATTTTTAGTAAACGCAAACAGCTCAAACAGGCTGTTAAAGTGATGGATGCGTTTGAACATCAATTTAAAAATAGCGGTGATTTAGAAAGCTTATATTATCAATTATCGAATAAAGGTCATGACACGCTTTTAGGCGTTGAAAGAATATTTGTGGCAGGTTATCAAGAATTTTTGAAAATGTATGAATTACCTCAAACCACTGGGCAGGAAAAAATAGAAAGTGCTCAAAAGGCAATGCGAATTTCTTTAACCCGTGAATTAGATAGTTTAGACGAAAGTTTACCTTTTTTAGCAACAGTGGGTTCTACGAGTCCTTATATTGGTTTATTTGGTACGGTGTGGGGGATTATGAATTCATTTCGTTCTTTGTCTGGTGCAAAGCAAGCGACTTTAGCACAAGTTGCACCGGGTATTGCGGAGGCGTTGGTTGCTACGGCGATTGGTTTATTTGCTGCGATTCCAGCGGTGATGGCTTATAATCGATTTTCAACATCAATTGATCGCTTAGGCAGTCGTTATGAGTTATTTGTTGATGAGTTTGGCGTTTTATTGCAATATCAGGTACGTTAATTAATGGCTCAACGTAAACGCAGAAAAGTGATGGCAGAGATTAATGTGGTGCCGTATATTGATGTCACATTAGTGTTGTTGATTATTTTTATGATTACGGCACCGATGGTTCAATCAGGGATTGATGTTGAGTTGCCGCAAGCGATGGGTAATGCAGTCACTGGCGATGATTTGCCATCGCCGATTATTATTACCATTGCAGAATCAGGTGAATATAGTATTGATTTAGGCGATGGCGAGGGTGAAGCCTTGGCAACAGCGGAAGAACTGTTATTATTAACCGCTGCAACCCGTCAAAATAAAGCGAATACACCGGTTTATATTCGCGGTGATAAACGCGTTGCTTATGGAAAAGTGGTGGTGGTGATGGCCGCATTAAAAAATGCAGGGATTGAAAATGTGGGTTTGATGACTGAGCAGCAGCCTTAAATGTCAAAATATAGTCTTTCATTTTTATCCGCGTTAAGTTTACATGCTGTTTTAATGGGTTCTTTTCTGCTTGATTTTAGTGAAGAACACGAGGCTGTTAAAGTGACAGTAGACAATCCCCCTGAAATTATTCATGCGGCAGTGATAGCTGATGAGTGGGTAACTGCAAAAGCATTGGAGCTACAAGTCGCTCAGCAACAACGTGATACGGATAAACAACAAAAAACGCACGCATTAACGCAACAAATACAGCAACAAGAACAGCGTTTAGAGCAGATTAAAGCTGAACAATTAGCGGTTGTTGAACAGCAAGAAAAACAACGTTTAGATAATATTAAACAAGAACAGGTAGCGGTAGAACAGAGAAAACAAGCGGTTGCTGAACAAGCACGTGTCAAAAAAGCACAAAAAATCGCCGCTGAAAAAGTAAAACAACAGCAGATAGCAACGCAAAAAAAAGCGGTAGAGCAGGAACGTAAAAGAGTCGCTGAAGTGGTTCGCCAGAAAGCAGTTGCCGTAGAACAGCGACGTGTTGCAGCGGTTGCACAACAAAGAGCCTTAAAAATCGCCGCTGAAAAAAAGGAAAATTTACGTTTAGCCGCGGTAAAACAACAAAAAATAGCAGTTGCGAAACAGCAGCGCCAACAAGTATTGCAGGCACAAAGAAATGCACAATTAGCAGCTGAAAAAGCGGCTCGCATTGAGCAAGGAGTTGCAAGCGCCAGTAGTTTAATCAAGCGTAAAGTGAACCAAAATTGGAACCCGCCTATTGCTGTTAATAAAGGCTTGGTCTGTACGATTAGGGTTGATTTAATTCCGAGTGGTGATGTAATGTCAGTGCAAGTGATTAAAAGTAGTGGTAATCAGTTGTTTGATGATTCCGCAGAACGTGCTGTTTATAAGGCATCGCCGTTACCTGTTCCTCAAGCCGCTGATGTGTTTAAGAAATTTAGACGGTTTAGTTTTATTTTTTCTCCAGAATCCTAAATTAAAGATAATCATGTTAATAAAAAAAATAGCCACTTTAATGCTGAGTGTGAGCCTATCGATTTATAGTTTAGGGGCACGGGCAGAGCTGACCATTGAAATTACGGAAGGCATACAGAGTGCTTATAATATTGCGGTCGTGCCTTTTGGGCAGCCAAAAGATAATAAGCTAGAGGTCGATGTCGCATCGATTATTAGAGGTGATTTAGCGGGAAGTGGTTATTTTCGTTCCTTAGATCAAAGTCATATGCTGGCATTACCGCATCAGCCTGCACAGATTAAATTTCGTAATTGGCTAGCTATCGGTCAAGATTATGTGGTGATTGGTAATATAAAAGCAGAAGGTTCTCGTTATCATGTCGATATGAGTTTATTCGATGTGGTTAAAAAAGAGCAGTTAAAAGGCGTGCGTGTTACGGTTGAAAAAAATGCCTTACGGCAGGCAGCTCATCATATTAGTGATGCTATTTATAAGCGTTTATTAGGCGTGAAAGGCGTTTTTACCAGTCGTATTGCGTATATAACCAGTCGCGTAATCTCTAAAAATAACCATGAATATAATTTATTTATTGCGGATTATGATGGCGCGAATGCGGTGTCAATTGCGAAATCCAGTGAGCCGATTATGTCGCCTGATTGGTCGCCGAATGGTGAGCAATTAGCCTATGTTTCATTTGAAAATAAAGTCTCTGAAATTTATGTGCAGACCTTAGCAACAGGAAAACGTAAAAGTGTCGCAAAATATAAAGGGATTAATGGCTCGCCTTCATGGTCGCCTGATGGTAAAAAATTAGCACTTACTTTGTCAAAAGGCGGTAATTCAGATGTTTATATTTTAAGTTTAGATAAACTTTCATTGCGTCAGTTAACAAAGTCAAGAGCCATTGATACCGAGGCAACATGGTCACCGGATGGCAAAACCATTTTATTTACCTCAGATCGAGGTCGCCGACCACAGTTGTATGTGATGCCGAGTAATGGCGAGGGCGGAGCAGAACGGATTACCTTTGATGGACTTTATAATGCGCGGGGACGTTTTTCAGCGGATGGAAAATTGATTACTATGGTGCAGGCAAAACAAGGAAAATACCATATTGCGGTATTAAATTTAGAAACAGGTGTGGTATCAGCCTTAACGGACGGTCCTTTAGATGAATCACCTAGCTTTGCTCCGAATAGCCAAACTATTATTTATGCACGACGTAAAGCGAATAAAGAAATTTTATCAACGGTGACGGTAGACGGCGTGACTAAACAGGATATAGAATTTACTGAAGGTTCGGTAAGAGAACCTGCATGGGCAAAATAAGCTTTTATTCAAATATAATTTCGAATTTAACTATATAAAATATTATGAATTTAAAAAATACAGTAACGATTATATGCTTGGCGGGTGTTTTATCGGCCTGTGCAACAGATGAAGCATTAGAAGAGGGGCTTGATGTTAATCAAAATATTCCCGCTATTAATGTTGATAATAAAGGGGCTTCGGGGCAAGGTTATAATGCGAGTACCGCAAATGTAACCGGCTTAGAACTGAATCAACAATCAGCCTATGACAATAATTTATCTGCAGCAGAAAAATTAATGCAAAGCTCTGATTTTAGTGATCCGAGTAGCCCTTTATCGACACGAACAATTTATTTTGAATATGATAGTAGTCAAATTTTGGATAAATTTGTGCCGATTGTTGAGGCTCATGCATCTTATTTAATGCGGCACCCGAATCAAAGTTTAGTGTTACAAGGTCATTCTGATGAGCGAGGCACGCGAGAATATAATATTTCGTTAGGTGAGCAGCGTGCAAAATCTATTTTTAAAATGATGCAATTATTAGGGGTGATGGCAAGCCAAATTAATGTAGTCAGTTATGGTGAAGAAAAGCCGATTGCCTTAGAACATAATGATGCGGCGTTTAAGTTAAATCGCCGTGTAGAAATGGTGTACAAATAGTAAACAACCCCTAAGCTAAATATTTAGGGGCTTTTAAGAGATTAAGACCCCATGTTTACCAGACAACTTATAGGAGATTTTAAAAGTAAGTAGCCGATAGAATTGATACAGATACCCTTGGTTGTCGCAACAGACTGAGGCTCTATCGCTGGGAAGTAGATAATACTGTGAGGTAGGTATTTGACAACCCAGTGGACAAAGCAGTTTTATCTTGTCGAGTTGAAGCCGGATTTATCATTAACTCTATTAGTGATAATACGCATAACCTAACAAACGGGAGTTTAACGCTATATGTTTGTATACGTCATTAACAAAAATGGTGAACCATTAATGCCATGCAAACCTGCAAAAGCAAAGCATTTACTTAAAGCAGGTAAAGCGAAGGTGAAACAGACTCGCCCTTTCACTATTCAGTTATTATGGGATTGTGAAGATAATAAACAACCTGTTATTGCTAGTATGGATACGGGAAGTAAGGTGATCGGAAGTGCTGCGATCACCAATGGTCAGGTGATTTATCAAGCAGAAACACAGATCCGTCAAGATGTTTCTAAAAAGATGACACAACGTGCTATGTATCGAACAACCAGACGAGGAAGAAAATGTCGCTATCGTCCTGCCCGTTGGCTTAATCGTGCTAATAGCCATAAGACGGACAGATTAGCACCTTCCATTCGTTCAAAAGTGGATAGTCACTTGAGAGAAAAGAAACAGATTGAAGCAAAATTGCCTGTGACTGAATGGAAAGTAGAAACAGCGTCATTTGATATTCACAAGATAACAAATCAAGAGGTTAAGGGTATTGATTATCAAAAGGGCAATCAAAAAGGATATTACAATGTGAAAGCTTATATTTTAGAGCGTGATAATTATAAGTGCCAGTCAGGAAGAAAAACGAAACATTCTGAAAAACTACACATACATCATATTCAGTTCAGGCGTAATGGCGGTACGAATACACCATCAAACCTAATAACACTCTGTGAGTGTTGTCATTCTGACTTACACGATGGAATATTTGATTTTAAAGCGAAGAAGAGTATGACTAAACATGCGACTGAAATTGGGATTGTTAAATCTCAATTAAAGAAAGTATGGGATTTTACTGAAACATTTGGTTACGAGACTAAATTCAAGCGTGAACAGGTTTTACATTTGCCTAAGACACACTATAACGATGCGGTAGCCATTGGTTGTGAAGATGACGAATGGGTAAAGCCTTTGGAAGTTATCCTTCATAAGCGACATGTTTCTTCGGGCGATTTTCAACAATTTAAAGGTGTAAGAAGTGAGAAAAAAATCCCCACAGGAAAACTTTTTGGACTGAGAAAGTTTGATTTAGTAAAGACCAGTAAAGGAATAGGGTTTGTTAAAGGTAAGCGAAGTTCAGGCTTCTTTGCCTTGATGGATATTTTAAATAATACGTTAACTACTTCTGTCAACGTTAAGAAAAATTGTGACAGACTCGCAGCCAGAAGTACAACATTAATCGGAGGATGGCAATTCCTCCCCGAAGCTAAAGACTTCGGGGTTTCTTTGCCACAAAATTTATGAAAAAATTAGCAATTGCAATAATGGCTTTATCTGCATTACAAACGGTACAGGCTGAAGTGAGACCATTACCGCCGGTTATTAATAATTCAACCTATATGGATGGTAGCCAATACGTTTCAACACGGACACCGTCTAATAAACCGATGTTAAATATGTTGAGTCGTATTGAGAGTTTGCAGGCTGAAATTCAGCAATTACGGGGTTTGGTTGAGCAGCAAAGCCATGAAATGAAAAACTTGATGCGTCGTGAGCAAAATATGTATAAGGATATCAATGATCGCTTTCAAGCATTGGAATCGGTTGCGACAGTCCCTAGCAGTGTTGATGTTAATTATGCAAAAAAACCTAAGATTAAATTAGGTGAAAATTTAGCCATTCCTTTGGCGGAAAGACAAAATCAGCAACGTCTTGAAGAAAGTGTACGCTTACAAGCAGAACGGGTTGCGAATAACAATAAACCTGCGACGGCTAAACCGAATGAAAAATCGGCATTTGAACGTGCTTATAAAGATATTAGGCAAGGTCGTTACCCTGAAGCGATTAAATTATTTAAGCAGTTTTTAGCTAAATACCCTGATGGACAATACAGCGATAATGCGTTGTTTTGGTTAGGATCGGCTTATAAAGTGACGGGGCAATTTAAACCTGCGAAACAGGCTTATAATCAAGTATTAACACAGTTCCCAGCGAGTGAAAAAGCGGCATCGGCATTATTAAAGTTAGCCGATATTAGCTTGGATGAACAAAAGAAGAAGCAGGCGATTAATCTGTATAAAAAAATTACCGTACAGTATGCTCAAA
>ENA-OSET01002886-OSET01002886.1-sediment-metagenome-genome-assembly--contig:-NODE-2886-length-16185-cov-35.649367_pt1 | contig 16185 bp, 9 predicted proteins | sample MGYA00237882_ERZ534229 | MGnify/ENA primary metagenome ERZ534229 (study PRJEB26408, sample SAMN06266212) | sediment metagenome | isolation source: Hudson Canyon methane seep mesocosm | place... | reverse complement strand
GAACGCCTGCAGATTTTAGTTGCTCACGAAAAATCAGTACGTAATCAGCCGTCTTACCTACCTGAATTACAAAAAGAACTGCTCGCAGTGATTAAAAAATATGTGCAGGTTAATCAAGAAGATATCGCAATTAACTATGAAAGTGATGATGACCAAGAAACACTAGAATTAAACATCGTTCTTCCTGACAACACATAAGCCTTACTTTGATAAACAAAGAGCCCTTATTCTGGCTGTGAAGAAAAAATAGAGTTTTGCAAAGAAACTAGCACAACCTATTGATAGCATAGCAAGGACTCCGCTATATAAAAATAAAGTTTTGCAAAATTCATTAGAATTTTCATTTATAAAATAACAAAAGTGAAAATAGAGTTTTGCAAAACTTACATGCCTTACTTTCATCACCTTTCTGCATGATGCCTGTATTAAATTCTGGTAATTAGCTAAGCACTGATAACACTTGATCACATAGTCTAAAAGTAACCTTCATAATGGATATTCAGCAATTCAGGACTCGCCAAATAAATAAAACGCTCATTTGTATCAAGTAGTTAAATTGCAAGAACAACTTAACTACTTGATACTCTTGAGTAGACCTTTACACAAAGCTTTTTTACCCACGCCCAAGACGCGACTATCTAAACTGTAATATTATGCAAAACAAATATTACACTGCATCTAACGACACCCGTAATTGTTTAAGCGTATCACTCACTTCCGTATCAAATTTAAATGCCTGCAATGTAGACGGCAATTCTTTTAATAATTCAGGGTTTCCTTCGCGCCATTCTACTCCGACAACCCCATCCCAATATCCTTTGTTATTTATATCTAAAAAGCAATCACGTAAATTATCTAATTCTTGCTGACAAAACGAACCAAAACCAGATGCTTCAAAAATACCATAAATTAAATAATGTTCAAGTACTCTAATATCGACTTCTACCTCTTCAACAACAGCATCTTGTTTATTAATTGGACTTTGTTCTTTTTCATTAATAATATTTTTTGCGGCATTAAAGGCAATATTAGCAAATGGATTTGAACCAATAATAATTTCAACTACATCTTCCGCAGAAACCCCTAAAACTTCCTTACGTTTTTCGCCATTCGTTAATAATTTAACGCCATGATTCGCATATTGACATAAGCGTTCTAAAGCAGGTTCTCCGCCTGAATAGTAATTGTCGATGATTTCAATATCTACCCCAATTTTTTTACGCGATTCTGAACGAGTTTCGCTTCCTACCGCACCTAGAATCAATAATTCAGCAACAGGACGGGCAAAGCGTAAAAACAAGGTGTTTAAGCTATGTTCTAATAATTTAATGTATAGCTTTTCATCTTCAATCAATTTTTCTTTAACCCGCGAGCTATTCCATAACTGTTGTTCTAAATCTTTAATTAAAGATGAGGCCTCTTGTTGTAATTCCAATGCTAAATTATTTGCTAAAGCTTTAAGCATTTTACGAACATCGCTATGCAGCTCTTCACGCCATGTATAATTCGCTTTAGCAGGATCAAAGACTGGGTTACTAATACTGTCAAAAATTTGCTGCCTTTGTTCTAGTTGCCGTGCTGGTAAAGCAGCCATAGTTTCTTTGACTAATTCTTCATACCGTGTACGAAATAATTGTCGATTTTCTATGGAAACTTCATTTCCATCTTTAAAACGATTATTGACATCAGCACTGATTTTTTGCCAGCGTTTATGCCACCATTGGCTAAATTCAATGTGCTGTTGGTTTTCTTGTGAGCGTTTAGCTTGTTCAGGATCTTCGGGATAAACAGCGGCAACGGTCTGATAAATATCTCGCGCTGTCTTTAGAATGTCGCCAATCATACCGTCACAGCGTTTTTTTAATAATGCGGTGCGTTCATTATCTAAATAATTTTGAATTCGTGACTGTAACTCATTAATTCCGGTCGATTCTTTTAATTCTTGTTTTGATGTTAGCCCTGTTAAACTTTGCATTTTTTGTTGCGTCTGCTCTAATGAGCCAACTTGAGCAATTTCAAAACCTTGTAAAACTAAGTGCGCACCTGCTGAACCACTTACTATCCGATGCTCTGGAATGTCAAACTCCGCCCATTTTTCTAATAATTGCTGCCAATTATCTTGTAAAACTTCTTTTGAGGGCTGTAAATCAACTTGCCCCCAAAATACAAACAGTTTATCAGCAAGTTTTAAATAGGGGTCTCCTGTTGCACCAAATTTAATTAAATCTTGCTCGTGAGCTTTTAAATCAATATCTCGGCGTTGAACTAGAATAATGGCATCACAATCTGCCAACATTTCTTTGGATTCTTCTATGTGTTTAGCTAACCCTGAATCAAGCCCTGGTACATCATAAAATACTACCCCATCGACTGCGGCTAATTGCGAGGTGTAAAGCCGTGCTTCTTGCATAGCATGAGCATAACGCTCATCGGCAACATAACGGCTTAAATTGCTTTTAATATCTTCTAAGCGACTAAAGCTATGTGTTTTTTTACCTTCATTAATGATTTCGCGCAATGTGGCATTATGTTGATCCATGACTTTCAAATCATTTTCAGCTTTTTGTGCCGCGCTTTTATCTTCACTTTGAATTTGTTCGCGTAAGTCTGCTTGATAGGCCTGATATTGTGCTTCAGTTTTGGGAAGGGTTTCTAGTCGTTGTTCATTTTGATCTTGTACGGAATAAATTTGTGTGGTGGTAAAGGTGCAACGAGCGGTTTTAGCGGGTAGTAAATCGCTGTTTAACCACGCATTAACAAAGGTACTTTTTCCTGCTTTCTCTAAGCCGACAACTGCAATGCGAAATTCGCCATTTTGTAAGCGGTGCATGAGTTTTTCAGCGGGTACTCCCGCTTTTTGCAAAATATCTTTTTGTTCTAAGGTAACTCCTACTTGTGCGACTGGAGCTAGCTTAGCTAGATCTAAAGCGTGACGACGCACCGCTAATGCAGATTTAAGTTGGTTAGCGTATAAGGTTGACGCGGTTTTCCAATCCATAATAATATCCTAGAATTAAATGGTATAAAAATCAGGAATTGAACGAAGTATTCCCATTTTTTTTAATGTTTTTATTTGAACCGGTTGATTCGGTTTTATCGCCTCTCTAATACCTAATTTGTCACGTTTTTTCGTAATTTCAGGCTTAGCCGATAAAGAAAGCTGTAAAAATACCCTGCTTTCAGTTTGATAACTAATAGGTTCTTCTGAACAATCAATAGCATTTAAAATTTTTCGCCCCTCTGCATTATTCTCTGCAAAGCAATAAGCCCGAATTGTATTGGAAATTAACTTTTCAACATCATTTTTAGAGATAGTACTACCTTCAGTTAATTTATCATCTAACTGAATTGCTGGAACTATAAGAAGCAAATTATATTGACTATATCTTGGTATTACTTGTTCTGATGAACGAGAGTATGTGACTGGTTCCTGTTTTGCTGCATTTTTATTAGGGGATTCCCTACCTGCTTTTACTTCAGTTCTAAACTTTTTAATTCCTCCACTTACCTTATCAGCAATAGTTTCCTTTTCTTCACAGCTACTCTTTCTCTTATTATTCTTATCATAACGATACACATACAAAGAAATTGCAATAAGTGCTAATACTCCTGTAGCAATGGTAATTTGTGTATTTAATGTCATTTTATTTTCCTCGTCACTAAGTTCTGCAATAATTTGGTTATTTATAGCTTTAATTAATTGTAAAAAATCATCATCGGCTTCCCAGTTTTTTTCATTACTTAGAATCTCCTTTTTCAAACCACTAATAATCTTCTTGAAAGATACATCATGTACCCATGAATAATTAGATTTTTTCTGTTCAGCTACTATTTTAATTTGTTCAACTAAACCTGATCGTCCTGAAATATTCCTTATATCGTCATCAAGTTTGCTCATAGATAATGCCTTATATCCACCAGTTGTGATAATTCGCTCTTTAAATGCTGAGACTGTTCATCTAGTGACAACCAATCATTAACCACTTTTTCATAATCAGTTTGATGTTGCTGACGTGATTTTTCCAACTTTTCATTAAAATCTTTTAAAACTCTTGTCTGCTCTTCAAGAATCGTTTCAGTTAGGTCTCCAATATAGCCCTGAATCATGCTATAAAATGGCTCAACTAATAAATCTAATTGCTGACTTAGTTGTTCACGGCTATTGTGATAAATAGCGTCTGAATCTGGTAAACTTTTATAGGCTACTTCGTATTTTTCCACATATGACTCTTTATAACTTTCTGTTTCAGGCATAAGCCATAAAGAATACCAACGCCTAACTCTTCGTGTTTTATCTCTATACTCGATTTTACTTTTAGTCTCAAATTTTGTTTCAACTTCTGACTTTAAAAAAGAAAGGTTTATTTCTGGCATTTTAATATCATCAATCACATAATGACCAATTGTTAAACCCCATTCTGGCGCAATCTTCTCTATACCTTGTTTTAAATAATTAAGATAATGTTTCATTATTAATTCTACAATATCATGAATACGCGAATTTTCTTGAGTTACTTGATTCGTTAAAGCGCCGTAAATCACTTCACTGACATCATATAAAAAATTATCTAATTGTTCATCAAAACAAGACTCATCATTTTTATCAATTGCCATTGAATAATACTCACAACTCATACTTAACCGCTTTTGTTGGCGCTCAGATAACTTATCTGCTCCAGTATTAAGAAAATCACGCCTTTTGCTATCTAATGATTGCTTAACACCTTCCAATATTCCTATGGAACTTTTTCTTAATTCTTCACGCCAGCTAGCTAAAGGAAGTAATTTATCTATTGTAATTTTCCCTTTAAATATGTCTGTTTCAACCAAATCTTCTGCGACTACATCAAGTAAATACCCTAAGTCATTATCATTTTTTTTTAACCCGTCAATTAACTCATTAAATGGCTTAAGCAAAGTTTCTTGTGAGTTGCTCAGAAATTCACACAACTCTGAATTTTGTTTTATTAATAATGCACAGGCTTGCTCATATTTTTCTTGTGAACTGTTTAATTCACTGTAACAAGTTCTAATAATTTCACCTACAGCATGATTTGCTTCTTTCTCAAATCGCTGCACAATAGTAGGGATCACTAAAATAGGAAAGTGGTCTTGAACATGATGATCTAGCTTGCTGAAAAATTCAGAGCCATAGCTATTTTTCCATACCACATCACTTATACGTTGAAAGTCACGATCTTTCCATGCACTAGTTCTTCGCGGAAGGTCGTCTATCAACTCGGCAGGAATCAAGCTATTAAAATGGGTATCCAACTCATCAGCCGCGTGAATTCGGTCATTACCATTCTTAATATGTTGAGCATGCAGTGCTGGTAATGAACTCAATGGGCTGTAAGTCAAATTATCTAAAACATCACGATGTTCGGGAAGCTCTTTATGTAAAATGCCTTTAATTTCATCCTTAACCTTACTGATATGCTCATCTCGTCGGCGGTCTGCTTCGTGGTCGCAAAGAAATGCATCAATCCGATTTAATACAAACAGCATCCGCGTAGGTGAGCCCCCCATGTGTTTAATTTGTTCTAGAATCTGTTGAACCAACTCTAAACGGCGGTTTTCATCCGTTTCCTCCATATTGTAAGCAACAAGGCACAAAGCATCGCGACAATTTTTAATTACTTCGGCATTGGTATTATCCTGCTGATTACGTAATCCAGGTAAATCCATAAGCTTAAATTGAGTACTTTTAGGAATACTTGATAACGCTAATAACTCAGGGTTATTAAAACAAGCAAGCGGATAAGTCAATTCAATATGCGGCGTAGCAGGTTGATTAACACCTTTACTTTTATTAAAGCTATCCATTACCTCTGTTAATCTAGTACGAATCTCCGCATCAGATAAATCGTACCATTCGCCACACTCCCAAATCGCATCATCAGTCCCATGAATTTTTAAATAGCGCTCATTTTGACTGTGATGAATATAAACCACTCCAGCACTCATCTCTTGTGCCATGCGGGGCATTAAATCAGCACCACACAACAAATTAACAATCGTACTTTTACCGCTACTCGTTGTCCCTGTTGTCGCTAAAATCAAGGTAGGGCTTTGTAAGTCGTTATATAGTTGCTCTAGCGCCTCTTTAAATTTATCATTTAGGCTGCTAAAGTGATATATGTCTAAATGAGGATAATCTGCGCTGACATCACAAATACCTTGAAAAATAGTTGTCCAATGCTGTTCTATTTGTTGCGCTTGTTCAGTTAATTGACTGAAAATATTAATGGGCTGTTCCGTGTTATTCTGCTTCATTTTTTTCCTTTTTTTAGCGTGGTGCTTCATTCTGCTTACCCTTAAAAAATTAAACCGCATCTGATTGGTATTACATACCATTTATTCTACAAGTAAAACTTGATACAGCAAGTCTACTCACTTTTTTCAACTATCCTCCCCCATGACACAAGAGATTTTTATAAGGGTGGCACTATCTTAATTCTAGAATTTTAATTTTTTAAAATTCATATGTTCCATCGGTTATCTTTATATCACACAGCTTACAGTTAGATTATTCCATTCCTTTTTTTCAGGTAATTCTGACCGACTACTTACGTCTTTTTCTCATAGGAAAATTTCTATTTAAATAGCTGATTGCTAGCAGCCTTACCACTATTAAAAAATATATCTAATTTTACCGTTGCCCTTGTCATACAGCAAAATAAAAGGTTTTCCTGCTGTTTATTTAAAGGCTTATCAAAGTCCACATCAACCAAGATCACAGCAGGAGACTCTAACCCTTTAAATCGATAAATACTATCGAACCGTAACTCTCCATCTGTCATTAGCTGCTGCCCTTTATCATCATACCTTCCTGTAAAATGGCTTAGGAAAAAACTACCTACTTTATCCAACTTACCAAAGATTGATTTTTTAGCGCCTTTACACGACACAATATAAATATCATCTAAACTAAACCCTTGTTTTATCAATTGATGTACAAGATGCGCTACTTGTTTGGGCTGTTCATTTTCGTCTTGGTAAGCATGCGTATCAACACCCAAGCCAGGCAAAAAATTTCCTATTTCAAATTGAACCGGAAGGGTTTTTAAAATGAAGCGAGCGATGCTTTCTGGAGTGCGATAATTTATATGGCAATGATACTTAACAAAGCTATCTAGCTCAACTGATCGCTCAAGCACTAATTTTTGCCTACTATCTTCAAGCCATAAGATAGATGCATTATCTTTTAAAAATAGTTTAGCTATCTCATACCAATCATCTTGAAAATCTTGACCTTCATCTACCACTAAAGTATCAAACTGCCAAGCTTCATCCATCTTCATAGACATAACTAATTCAAGTACCTCTTGCCAAAAACTATGAGGCTCTGTATACATTCTGTCATAATTAAGAGGCATCCCCTGACTATTTAAAAACTCAATACAAAACCCATAAAAAGTCTGAATAATCGAATTATCACTATGGGCAGATTGCCAAAGAGCTCTTCTTTTTTCTGCTAATAAGCGATTAAAGCATAAGAATAAAATTCGCTTGTTCTGCATAGCTTCTTTTTCCATATAGCTTTGTACAACAAGGCTTTTCCCTGATCCGGCTGTCCCCATGATTCTTAACCTAAAAGGGTTCATTTCCAAATTGGACAATATGGAAACTAAAGATCCTGACTGCCTTACAAAACTTTTATCTAATTTATCCTTATGTGCATGAATATCTGGAACAATATTAAAAGATTGATAAAAAAAAGACTCCAACTTCTTATAATTCAAAGTCTCATTTGCTACGCAAGAACACAAATCTTGAATGATTGTCGCTAGTTGATCTTTTTTTGATGAGTCAACTACGCGAGTTATATTAATACCCGCCGCATTAACACCTTTCACTAGGTAATCTGGACAATAAATAAGGTAATCAACGGAGAGCTTAGCGCTTTTGCCATTTGACCATTGGAATTTTTCTCTTACCTTATCAATTGATCTATGTATTTGATCCGCGACATCCTTACTATGAGCTCCATAAAACTTGACTAGCTTTCCTCCTAGCTCTTCAAGTGGACCATTTTTCTGCTCAATAAAAAGAACTTTGCCATTTTTATTAAGAATAACAAAATCTATTTCTCCAAAATGTGTCCATGACTGGTACTCATGCGACCAATGTACCCCATGAAATACTGTGTAATCACTTGGTAAATGTTTTTGTAAAAATGCAAGTGTTTCAAGTTCATACCCACTTCCATGACTAAATTCTATTTTTTTTATATCTGAGGGAACTATATATGCCATTGTATCTATACTCAGTTTTACTTGCTATTAATTAGGTCACAATCCATTTTGTGAGTCGCTGCTTCCATGCCTCATGTCGTAATTCAACCTTATCCTGCTCCGCTGCTCTCGGTGGGTGCTTAAACCTCAAATATTCTTGCATTTGATATTGCTTAATTATTTTATTAATATCTTTTTCTTTCCAATGCCCAGAAGCTTTTATTAGCCTAACGATCAGTTCATTAAAAAACTTCACCCTTTCTTCTTTTGAAAAAGCTAACTGCCGTTTAAAAATCAACGTTGAAAGTGCTTTATCATCATCGGTCTGAACTTCAACTAAATAGCAAAAATGTTTATCTGTTTTAATAATTAACAGTATTGCTTGGCGAGTATATGGACCTATTAAGTGAAACTTATGCCTACCGACTCTAGGCAAAAAGATAACATCATAACCTTTGTCCCACCTATTTAGTTCACATATGGTATTTATCTCCTCAATAAAGTGATCAAGGTGAAAATTAATAATTTCTGGATTATGAATACTATCCAGTTCAAGTTGCTTTTGCTTCCCACCATCAATGCTTTCATCAAAGCCACCTTTGGCACATGAGGTAACTACAGCAGGGTATGCACCTTTTTTATTTTTATCTCCAACAGGCATTACTGATCTATCAATACTATATTTAACTGGATGAGAATAGCTCAACTCAACTTTTTCTACATCTACATATGCTACATTTTTAGTTTCACCGACATCATCACTATCTATTTGTACACCGTACTCACTATAAGCATTATATGCGCCTATATTAGCAGATTCACCTCCGCTACCCCCTCCTGACTTTTGATACCTATTTGCATAAGGGTGAGTGAAGATAGTATTTTTTTGAGGCATTGGCAATGCTTCAAGCCCTAATATTTCATCTACATAAAAATGCCTTAGACGCGACTGACTATATCTAGCTGTTAATTTTACATTTTCAAGATTAGGTGGGCTAAATTCAAAAGTAAATTTTTGTGAATCTGAGTTTATGGTGCCATTTTGTTTACTCATTTTAGTAAAACAAGACGAAAATGAACTTAATACATCTGGTTGGCTATAAATCCAACTAAGGTGTTTAAGTAAAACACTGTCATCTAAAATATTCATTGGCACATCAGGCAAAAAATTTATTTTAGTATCCTCATAACTCTCCGCATCATTATAGGCAAAAAGACTTAACCCTGTTGCCTGAAAAGCATGACGGGTTAAAATAGCTTTTTTAAAAAATAATATTTTTGCAAGTTCAAGCTGAGGAATATAAACCGTACTATTCTCTAATTTAACGACAAATAGGTTTTGTTCTATTAATGCTTTTTGTTTATGGAAAAAAGGGCACCGTTTTAAGTAGTCAGAAACTTTTGCAACACTCCACTCACTTGATGGGGGTAAAGAAAAAGTCATTACATTTTCAGATTTAGGCATTCTTGGAAAACCATTATCAAAAACCTGCCCTAGCCTTAAATCTCCAATAGTAGAAAATAAAAACTCAATTTCTTCTATTTTTCCTTTTTCGTCGAGCATAAATACTGGAATTTTCCATTTTGAACCTTTCTGCCTAACCAAATCACCAAACCCAAAAACTTTAAGATGCTTACCTTTCAGCCGTTGTCTTTGCACATAACGTATATTTGACATTAACGTTTCCTGCATTCATTATCTCCAACCTTGATATTAATTGATGCACTTCTTCGGATGCATTTTTTCTAATCGCAGCTTTTCTATATAGCTTCCACGCTAAAATTGTCTCATGATCTTTTAATAAAGCCAGATAAGCCCTCCATACACGGCGACATTGATATTTTGTAACTGATTCAGTATATCGCCCAAACACCAACTGACACAGAGGTAATTTTTCTTTGTTTTTTTCAATTAAAGCTTGTCTGCCAATGATCTTTGATAATAAAGTCTTTGTGATTCGCGGGGAATTATCATCCGAAGTTAACCTATATACTTGCGTTAATAGTTGCTTACATACGGCATAGTCTCGACTATGCCAATTTACTCTTTCTTGTGCATTATTACCAATTTTCTCCACCTTAGGACTGTGTTGCTTCAACCACTTTGGAGATTGCCGATACAAGCAAGCATAAAGCGCAGAATTTAATTTTCTTAACTCTGTAACTCCAGCACGAGGGCTCCTATCAATTAAATTAATCCACTCGTTTTTCTTGACCTCAAGTAACTTACCATCTATTTTTATATTTTTATTTATAGCACTTGTTACTTTATCTTGCACATGCAATACAAAAAGATCTTCTAGTGGGGCTTCTGCTCCCTCAAGCGCCCTATATAACAATAAATGAAGAAGAGGATGAAAATTTGATCTGATTTTCCTTGTAAGCTTTGTAAGCCAATTATCTTCTTGAACTTCAGTTAAGTCGCAATACAAAAACTTTAATAAATCACTTCCCCAGAAATCAATTAACCTTTCTTTAAGCGCATCTTGATCAACATGTTTCTTCCCTTTAATTAAGCCATTTTTTTGTAAAAGAAAAAAATACCTTGCCTGCCATATATCATTTCTAGCAACTGCAAACGTATTTTCTAACAATAACCTTGAATCCTGTGTCAACAGTAAAAGCTTAAAATCGAATTTATGCATTAATACTTCTGAAGGTACTGACCGATATAACACTTTATCAGGAGCATGAATAAATTGATGTTTATTTTCAGGGTGAAAAGGCACCCTTGTTAATACAAGAGGCGACTGATGTATATCACACACCCAAACACTTGGTAATTGAAATAACCGTTGCCAATAGCATTCACCGTATGTCTTCAACTGCTCTTCCATACATTCAGGGCAAACCTTTAAGTACTGAGAAAAATTAACCCGACTTGCCGACAATCCTAAACTTGTATGAATTGATCCTCCATAATCACTACTCATATTTTTTCTAGCTTTCTTTAAGCGACTTGAATTTGAAAATGGTTGAAAGTAGGGAATTAGAGTTGTTTTGTCAATAATATAATCAATAGTAATTTCAGGAACTATATTAGCTATCTGTGCTGTAAACTCTGTTAAATTGGAGGGGAAATCTACTACCGCAGCATTATTAGCCGCCCCAAACAATTCATTTTGTATTTGTTTAGGGCTATCAATGCAAACATGCTTTTGATATCTAGCGACCCAGCTATAGAGCAACTCATCTGGGTATCGGCTAGGAAAGTAAAACACCATGATTTATTAACTAGGTATTATCAAGTAATCCATCAGGTAAGCCAGTAATGTCTGACTCTTTTAAGACCTGATAATTATCTGTACCAGCTTCCTTGGCGCTCTGAACTGTTTTTCGTAAATCAACATTATCAAGTTCACTAATTTTAGGTTTTTTTATTGGATCGCTTTTATTTGGTGTAGAGTCACTTTTTAAATTGACCATGACAAGATGCACTAAATCCGAAGCATCCATTTCTGAATTTTTCTCCCGTTCACTTTTCCAAACCATTTCAACAATATCTTCACTTAAGCTTAATAATTGCGACAATAATTCTATTTTCTTCTTATCAGAGATTTGGATTTCTTTTTCTGGAGTTGTCTTTTTTTCCTTTCTTGTTACTGCTGACACTTGAGATACAATCTCTGGAGGCCTTATATCATCATAAGCCTCTAATGCAGTTCTATCATTATTTTTCAAAGCATCTAGCATTGGCCTCATCATTTTAAAGCTGTCATCAAAAACTTTTTTAATCAGCCCTACAGAAAGCTCTTCATGCCCAATATCCATAGCTCGTTTCTGAGACAGTAAAAACAATATCATTAATACTGCTGTAATACCTTGTGTACAGTCGAAGAAACATTTTTCAATTTCCTCCGTAAGCTCTGCATCAGAGCGTAAAATCTGATAACCCCAAAGGACTTCTAATAAATACTTCCAGTCATCTGAATTTTCTTTATGTTGCAACCACACCATTGACCCAAGTTGCTCCGCTCGCCTTGCTTGCCTAAAATCACTCTGAAATAATTTTTGAGCTTTTAGTGTGCCAACTGTCAAGACTGGAATTCCTATAGTATTTTCCAGAGTTACAAAAAAGTTAAACATTTTCTCACTTCCACCACTTTTAGAAGCACTTAAATGTTGAATTTCATCAATAACTAAAATCCCAATAGCATGCAAACTAGCGACCACAGACATACTAAGTAACAAGTCATCAGCAGTTTTCCTTTTAGTACAATATTTGGAGTAATAGTTACCTCCCTCAATTATCCGATCTAAGGCCGTGAAAAATTCTTTACATAAGCCAAGTAATGAGCCATCTTTAGGGCAGTCAAGTTTCAACCAAACAACCTGATAAATAGACTCCTTTTCATGAAAAATTACTTGCGGATATAACCCTAAGATTCTCCCTAAAGCTGTTGATTTACCAACCCCAGAGCAACCAATCAAACTCGTACTAACCGCTGTTGAGATCGTATTATGACAAGTTCTCGCATTAATATCGCCAGCCTGAACTCTCTCATAACAATCTAATATATGTTTTTTTAAACTACCATTAGCAGGATTTCTAGCAATATATCCATCTCTAATCATTACTGAAATATTTCTTTCTAAATCGTAGTGGCGATCACATAATACAAACATCTTCATTCCACGCATCAAACAATGTACCCTGAGATGATTTGGAAGGTCTTTTTCTTTTACATATTGATCTGGTAAAAATGATACTTTTTTCTCAACATCCTGCTCTGTCATTATTGGAGGAAGAGCCTCAATTAATGGGTTGCCTTTATAGTCTTCAATTTCTTGCTCAAGGTATACTGCATTATGAATGATTACATTACTCATCAGCCTTTTCTCCCTTTTTATTTCTTAACTTAGCTACCCTGCTAGGAACTTGATATTCATCATCAGTTTTATTTAGTGAGCTAGTTACTGACTTCACTGCTGGCAATTCAGACTGATTATGTATATTTTCTTCTTTACGGTTATCTTTAAGCTCAGCATATTTATTTTCAGCTATATTAGCTACTCTCGATGCTTTACTTGTATTACTGACATCAGGGAACTTACTCTCATTTTCTTTTATTACTTGTTCAATGTTCTTATCCGTATTTAATTCGGATACAGTTTCAATTGCTTCATACTCCGAACGCTGATTTTTCGTAAAATATTCCAGCTGTTGAATCTCACGCAAGCTGAGCCCTTTGTACCCTCGACTGCGATCTGTTAGGTGAGCTTGAATAAAGCCACCTGAATTGTTTTTAAAGTAAACATAACTCATATCTCTTGTATCATAGGCAACAAGTATTTTACTTCCTCGCAACCCTCCCTCCTCAAACCAAGAGTTTTTTATTGCATCTTCAGCTGTATAAAAACAATGTTTAAAAAACACCCCTTTTCTAGTAACTCTACCAAAAGCACTAGGTAATAACTTTAACTTTAATAATTCAGGAGCTTCTTGCCTTAACAGCCCTGACCTATGCTGAACTCCCCAGTTCCACATATCTATAGGTACTGGCTTAACTCCATCCTTAATCATATCTGCTGACATATCATATCCTTCGATATAATGCTTATTGTTGTACTCCAAAACTAAAAGAAGAACAATTTTTGTAAACCCATCAATATCTATGCGCGCATCTAAACGATAATCTTTATCTAAACGAGCATTAAAATCCTTATGCACATAACTTTCAATATAAGGCTTAAATTTTTGTTGAATAACTTTAAATTTACTTTCAACTACTGGTTTCCAATCAGCTCTATAAGGTGGCGTATTCTTAATTTCAATTGCAAAACTATCACTTAATACATTTGACGCATAAGATTTCATTTCAGCACCATCACCTAAAATAGTTTGAGGAAGTCCAACAGATGGCCATTCCTTATAACTTATATCTACACCGTAAGATTTACATAACTCGACTTTATCTAATAAAGCACTAGACAGTGCTAAGCAAGCTGTTTGCCAAGATGCATTTTCAAACCCAACATAAAATCCCGTGATCATGCGGCTAAATACATCGGTAACAAAATAAATAGTAGGCCGACCTACTATTTGGCTTCGCCTATTTTTGGATACTAAATAAACATCACCAATCGTTGCATCAATTTCATACATTGCGCCTGGCCCTGAAACTTGAGAGGCTGTGGTGCTAAATATCGGTTTTATATTTTTCGTATAAAAAAGATCACCTTCTCTTTTTTTCAATTCTTCACTAATACCTAGTAATTTTTTTTTCCAATACCGAAATTGCCCTTTTGTAGGATAAGGCTCAATAAACTCCTCTTTTCCAGTAAGTTCATTGGTCTTTGAATAATATGTACTCAACAATTTCCTATAAGCAAATACAAGTGAATTTTTCTTCTCATTTAAATAATATGTATTTAATATGGATAGAAAATTTTTTTTATCGGTTTCTGTAACGTTAAAGCTATTATGACTTGTATATTTTGGGGGTCGGCCTAACTTACTCTCTCCGCTTTTTTTCTCAACTCCTGGAGCCCCAGATTTATCATATCTTGGTAGTAATGCATTTTTACACTTCCCTCTTTGCCAGTATGCAGCTAAATAGTTATAAATTGTCCTCTCAGACTTACTAAACTGAGTTACAGCTTCTTTTATGAGGCGGGCTTTTTCTTTTTTAAAATAAATCTCAGGCTCATTAGTCACTAGCTTATTTATCATGGCCCAAGCTTCATCACGTTTTTTTATTTGTTTTTCCGTAGGTTCTAATGTTGTACGCAATTGAATGTATGGATCAACAATTACTTTCAATTCATTTATTTCAATTTGATTTGCCCAATCTTTATATTCATAAATAATGGGAACGCTAGTTTTAGTATCCAATTGAATTGTACAAACAATATTACTCTCAATTGAAAACCAAAGAACTCGATATATGTTTTCAGCAGAATTCATAACTACTTGATTAATAAACATGGCAGCCCCTATTCAACAAATTAACTTTACTTTCATTAATAATCAAATCCTGTACTGTAGCCTCTGTCATCCAGCAACAAGCCTTTTTGATATATATTTGTTTATTTGCTAACAAATATTTTATTAATTTAAGTGTTGATCCATGCTCTAAGCTAAGCAAGCTGTCTTGCTGCGTGCTAATTGTGACTAGGTTTGTTGTTTTATCAGCGCTTGAAAAGCATTGAAGTAGGGATGTTACTTGTATCTGGTCAATTTTTTCAGATTTTTCGTCCATAAATGATCGACACCATTTGATATTCTTTACTATGTCTATTGGTAAATCTCGCTCTGTAACAATTCGCCACTCGACACTTTTCAGTGCCCAATATCGTCGTTCAATTTCAAATTTTTCCAAAACCCTCTTATTATCAAGGTCTTTACAGTATTTAACAGTTATTGCAGAAAATGTATGATTTCCATTCCGATCTACTAAAGTCAGTAAAAAATCCGTCGTTAAATCAATAAATTCTTTAGTGATATTATCTTGAGGGTGCTTAATTACATGTTTCCTTGCGAGATCAAGTGTAATTTCACGCTGAAGGGGGTATTGCTCTCTAATATCAATGACCTTTTCCTGCCAATCGAAAAGGTAAAAATAATTAGTTTCTAAGTCAGATAAAAAATGATGAGTTCTACCTGTCTTAATTGAATACACCCTAGTTGACCGGCCTAGTGATGCTAAATCCTGAACATTAAGCCAGGGTTTATAGTTTAAGCCATTCCCTTGACCACGATTTTCTCTTAAATAACGTTCTCGTTTTGCCTTCGTGTATGAATACTTACGCCGTCTTGCCATAACAGTTATCCTTATGAAGCCTTGCACAAGGATAACTCATATTTTTGCAAAACTCTATTAAATATGCAAAACTCTATTTTTCTTGCAAAACTCTATTTTCATATGACATCTGGCTCCTTGTTTACTAAATAATTTATTCGACTGTAACCGATTTAGCTAAATTACGCGGTTGATCAACATCCGTA
>ENA-OSET01002880-OSET01002880.1-sediment-metagenome-genome-assembly--contig:-NODE-2880-length-16212-cov-49.925008_pt1 | contig 16212 bp, 7 predicted proteins | sample MGYA00237882_ERZ534229 | MGnify/ENA primary metagenome ERZ534229 (study PRJEB26408, sample SAMN06266212) | sediment metagenome | isolation source: Hudson Canyon methane seep mesocosm | place... | reverse complement strand
GCCCATAGCTCAGCTGGTTAGAGCAGTCGACTCATAATCGATTGGTCGTAGGTTCAAGTCCTACTGGGCCCACCATTTTCAAACCTTCATTTCTTTGTCTAAATCGAAGTCTAGGTCACTCATTTGGTCAGTTTGACTCACCTTTTTCATGTTGCAACGATTAGATAACGCCCACATAAGCGGCGCGCTTTAGCGCGTCCGGCGGACGCCCAACGGGCCGGAGCATACTTAATGTGCGTGTTAGGCATTTTCTTGGTGCATAATCATTTGTGTGCTATGCCCCAACAAAAAGCCCACTAGACAGGTTGGCGTTTGATTAAACAGCAAACTGTAAGAGCCAGCGAGTTAGCAAAACTAGAGGGCTCGAGGCGTATTAAAGAATGTATTAATTAAGGGTTCAAAAGACGCTAAAGAGTCAGTTTGGTAACTGGGGTCAAATGCTGCTTGATCCCATTCATCTGTAAACTCAATAGCTTTTTTATACCAAGATTCATTCACATACTGTTTTCGTAAATCCCGTGGTTTTCCCATGTAATGATAATAATGCTCACCCTGGAAATCTTGGTGAGTTCTAATAATATTGTAAGCATCGTCACTGACATATGGCTTTATAATCTCAGCCGCAATTTGACCATGATTTGGAACGTTAATAACTTTTCCAATATCATGAACTAAACTTATCAAAATCATCTCTTCATCGGCACCTGCTCTTCTAGCCATAGTTGCCGTTTGTAAAGCATGATGTAATTGATCAGTCCCAAAGCCCAAAGTTAGCCCTGCTAATTGTTTTAGCATTGAACTAATTCTCTTAGGCATATCCTGAATATGAGGCATATGTTCTTCAGCGATATGTTGCCATTCTGCCTCAGTACTACTGTCCATTCGTGTAAACATAAATAGGCTCTCATCAAATTAAGTTAAGTAAGGAAAAGGTCTCTATTACAACTCTATATACTTCTTGCCGATTAATCTAGTTGAGTCCCAGAACGAACCACTCTGAATAAAATAGCAAAATAACAAAAGAGTGCTTTAAAGAACGGAAACAACTACACAACTGATTGAATCAGTAAATTTATAATAGGTCACTCACAACTAACTTCATACTTACTTAAACTGCCATCTCTGATATTTAAATAGTGATAATGACTGCATGATCGAATAGCGTTATAGTCAACACTGTTTTGGCCTGTAGCAATTACCTTATTAAGAGTGTTACAACATGTCTTCAAAAACAATAAATCATGCCACCGAAGCATTTAAGCAAGGTGATTTAAAGCAGGCAACTGCGCTCTTTGACAAGATTCAAAAGAAACTTACTCAGCCACAGCATTTACATGCTTGCACATTGGCCTACCTACAATCTGGCCGCCACAATGACGCACAAAAAGTGCTCAAGAAACTCATGGCCAAAGTCAAAACAAACCCGCAACTGCTGTCATTATCTGGGGATATAAACAAAGCTAAAGCAGACATCTCAGCGGCCATAGATGACTATCGTCGTGCCACAGAGTTAGCTCCACAGGTGCCTGAGTTGCACTACAACTTGGCACTTACATTATTTCAAGTTTCTAAAATTAGTGCAGCCAAGGCTGCATTAGATAAAGCACTCAAGATTAGACCAAATTACCCAAAAGCTTTAGTTTTACTTGGACGATGTCTTGCATCAATGGAACAATTCGAACGAGCGGAGCAAGCATTCAACAAAGCGATAAAGATTGAACCCAATAGTTACCTGCCCCATTATCGATTAGGCCGCCTGCACGCCCATAAGGGCAACTCAGACAAGGCGTCTGGGTCACTCGATAGGTCTTTGCAAATTAACAAGCAACTTGCACCAGCCCGAGAGGCACTTATTTTAAACAGCATCTATTCTGGGAATCACGAAAGCACTATAAACCAGATCAATACTGCCCTAAAAATGGCACCACATGATGAAAGTATCATCGCCATCGCGACAGATTGGTCAATTGAAAATGGTCAAGATGATCCCTACATCTACTATGATAAAGCATGGCGAAACCACCCCACGGCAAGTCTTTTTCAAGACTTTATCACTGGTTTAATCTCATCTTTTGACATTAATCGTGCTGAAAAGCTTCTGAGTGAATATGAAACCACACAAGGTAAAGACTTTGCGTGGGAGTCAGCCAAGCTGAAAGTGTTTGAAAAGCAAGGCAACTACGATGGAATAATTTCATTAATTAAGTCGTCACCTCACCGATCAAAACATTTGAGATATAGCTGTTTGGCTAACTTCGCTCTAGGTCATTATGGAAATAGTTACGAAATTGCTGAAAAGCTTCACCGTAGTCAGCCAGCCAACCAGTACTATTTGGCATTATTAGCAACAGCTCTTCGGTGTCTTGGTGACCCAGAGTATGAGCGACTTGCGGACTATAATAAGTTAGTTTTTCGGGCTAATTTAGAGACCCAATTTGAAAATTACTCGCAGTTCACTGATTTCAGAAAGGATCTCATTGAGCACCTCAATGAAATACATATTACTCGCCATGCCCCCCTGAACCAGTCAGTACGTGGGGGAACTCAAACGCCTGGCAATTTATTCGCACAAAGCAAAAGTCCTTTGATTCATACCTTAAAGCAATCACTAGCCGATATTTCAGAGCCATTCTTTGAAAGTTTAAATTCAACGGGGTTAGGTGAGAATCACCCTATCATCACTGAGTATCCTGACACCCCATATTTTCATGCTAGTTGGTCAATACGTACCGCTGAAGGTGGATTTCATAAATCGCATATCCATTCAAAGGGTTGGTACAGCAGTGCCTGCTATATTGATATTCCTGACGTTATTGGCGATCAGTCCGACGCTGGGTATCTGGTGTTAGGAAAACCGCCCTTCAAGACAAAAGATGAATTACACCCTGACTGCAGCATTAAACCCGAAGCAGGATCACTTGTTTTATTTCCTAGCTATATATGGCATGCAACTCTGCCCTATCAAGGTGAAGGTAACCGACTCGTGGTCGCCTTTGACGTTGGTGCGCCCAATCTATTTGTTTAAATAGTCCTTCCTAAAGCAAAATGATCATAAACTAGAATTAAAAAGGTCCGCCCTGCTCCAAAGGATTAGACCAGAGAGTTGAGTAAACAGAAGTTCCATCAATAAAATAAACCGCATCATCATCAAATACTGAACGATGAGGCCCATTATTCCACCAATTATCCGTTACCGACTTGATATGACCGACCTCAACAATCGTTGCAACTGCAGGATTATCTTTGCCCTCTAACTGAAGCATATAAAGTCTATTTTGCTGAAAATAATCATCCTCGTCTTTTCCATACACAGTTAAGGGCACAGCAAAACGGTCAGTAGACTCATCATATTGTTGGTAAGTAAACGCATGACGGTTATAGCGAGCTTCAGAATAGCTCCAACTGCCGTCTCCAAGAAGGTGTGTACCCAGGGAATAAGGCGCAGTCATATCACTTATATTAAATAACTCTAGTTTTGTTAGCCCATTCTCATCAGCACCTAACCCTAACAACAAATCATCATTTACCGGATGAAGAAAATCAGAAAATCCCGGTATGGTAAGCTCTCCAGCAATCATGGGATCTTCTGGATTGGTCACATCAATCACATACAAAGGGTCAACTGTCTCAAAGGTCACTAAATAGAGCGTATCGCCAAAAAACCTTACACCGTAGAGACTCTCGTTAGGTTTACCTATTTTTTCAGGCCTATTAGCGTTAGGTAGAGTTTCGACTAGGTTAAGCGCCAACTCTTGATTAGAGCGTTGAAGAACCGATAGCTGGTGGTCAATGGAGTCTTCGCTTCCCCAAGGCCCCGTTTGAGTAGTGGTGACAACTCTCAAGTAGCCAGCATGTTCGCTGATTCGAAAATCCACCTCTCCTCTACTCCAAAGATGCCCATCGACCGAACCTGAACCTTGATACGTTAGATCGTCTGACGCCTTAAAAGAATGCAATAATGTCCTAGACTCCTCGTCATAACCTTCCGCTTGCGTCAGATAAATAGCATTCTCGCTCGCATAGACACCTGATACAGAACCCATGTAGCAGGATGCACCAAGCATAGACTCAGATTCTAGATCTACAGCAATAAGAAATGTCATTACTGGGAAACCATAACGAGCAGATGCTTGCTCATTAGTTTTATCCATAAACAAACAATCATCCGCCTCAACTAGAAGACTCGACTCCCCGTTAATCAGTACAGTTGGCAAAACCTCAGCAGCGGTTAGGTCTCTTAGTAATACTTTATTTTCTTCTATCTCTTCTTGGGTAGAGGGGTATCGAATTAAGCCTGGGATTTCAGGCGTATGACGGGCGACCATATATACATGTTTGTCCACGCGGCGGCTGGTCACAAATCCACCTTCCATTTCGATCTGTAGTTTTAATTCTGGTTGCTCAGGCACACTAATATCGTAAATATCGAGCGCACTAGTTTGGCCTTCCCATGCCCATGAGGCACTAAACCTTTCTCCAAAGGTCCCCCACCAACTGGAACTTCTAAGCGATACCAGACTTGAATCTTTATTGTAGAGACCTTCAACCGTCAGATCGCCATCAACAGGGATAACACTAACCAATGTTGCACTCGCTTCCTCCGAGTCCGTGCTTAAAATCCGAATACCTCTCTCTGCTTCATTGGGACTGTCTGGATCTTCTTCAATTCCATCATTTGCAACTCGACTGAAATCCTCCATCACAAAACAACAGTCCATACTGCGGCTAGGAGCAATAAATAAATGATCTCCATCATATTTTACAACGTCGTGCTCATCGACAGAGGCTTCAAGCGTGTAGGTCGTCGTAAAACTCCGTCCAGAGTCCTCTGTCGCAAAAACCACATCCGCATTACCATCATTATTTAAATAGTCTTCGCCATCTTCAATAATGGATTGTGAGAATATCTCCAAAAACTGAGCTTCGTTATCAGCTGCTATCAACAATCCTGTAGGTGGCGGCTCATTACAACAAACCAAGTCTTCATCTGATTGGACTGAACCACCACTACCGCATCCAGCTTGGGCTAAAACTAGTATTAACAGCAAATATTTAGCTGATTGAGTTAAGCTCATGTGTCAAACTCCATAAATATTAAAAATGTCCTATAAAAGAGCTCGTCAACAAAATTGACCCCCTGCATTAAACAAAAAAGTCCGGTGCCAATTCAGAGATATCTAATGATGTGTCCACCTGATAACAATTCAAATCAGTGATGCCTTCCGAGGCCAAAACCTCATCATCCACATAGAAATTTCCCGTGGATTCACGACTATCTCGAGTGAGAATGATATGTGCTGCGTCCGACATGATTTCTGGTGTTCTAGATCTGGCAATCATCATGTCGCCACCTAAGTGATTTGCCACAGCTGCAGTAGCGATCGCAGTGCGTGGCCAGAGAGCATTAAAAGCAATACCATCTCTTTTAAACTCGCTGCTCATGCCTAAAACACACATACTCATTCCATACTTAGCCATACTGTAAGCAACATGATTTTGAAACCATCGTATCTCCATATTCAGTGGCGGAGAAAGATTCAGTACGTGAGGGTTATCTGACTTACGTAGATAAGGGACTGCTTTTTGAGAGCAAAGAAAGGTGCCGCGGGTATTAATGTTATGCATCAAGTCGTAGCTTTTCATACTCACCGATTCTGTGCCCGCTAAGTTAATGGCACTAGCGTTGTTAACCAGAATATCAATACCACCGAATTCAGCGGCAGTTTTATCCATTGCCTCCTGAACTTGATCCTCAAATCGGACGTCAACTATTAACGGTAAGGCTTTACCCCCCGCCGCTTCGATTTCCTCCGCAGCAGTATAAATCGTGCCTGCCAAACGCGGGTGGGGCTCAGTTGTTTTGGCGGCAATTGCAATATTAGCCCCATCAGCGGCTGCACGCTTTGCAATTGCAAGGCCAATACCTCGGCTCGCGCCACTAATAAATAAAGTTTTACCGGATAGATCGGCCATAGTTAGCTCTCTTAACTAGTCTAATGAATTCTTATGTGATCCTTAAGTGGCTTAACCCAAACCACCCTCAGTGAGTTTTGCCGGGTCTAACAGTTTTTCTAACTCAGCCCGAGGAATATCTGTTTCTTCCTCAGCTACATCCACCACTGCACGACCTTCTTTATACGCTTTTTTAGCTATCTCAGCGGCTTTCAAGTAACCAATAACAGGATTCAACGCTGTCACTAAGATAGGATTACGCCCCAACGCCAACTTTAGCTGCTCTTCATTAACCGTAAAGGTTGCTACTGCTTTATCTGCAAGGAGACGACTAACATTAGCCAAAAGAGAAATACTAGACAATATATTATCTGCAATCATTGGCAACATAACGTTCAATTCAAAATTACCCGCCTGGCCGCCAACAGTAATTGCCGCGTCATTACCAATTACCTGCGCTGAAACCATTGCTGCCGCCTCAGGGATCACAGGGTTGACCTTACCTGGCATAATTGATGAACCAGGTTGAAGTGCCTCAAGCGCTATTTCACCTAAACCTGCCAGTGGGCCAGAATTCATCCAGCGCAGATCATTAGCAATCTTCATAATTGAAACCGCAGTGGTTTTTAGCTGGCCTGACAAAGACACAACCACATCCTGTGTATTGATATGGGTAAATAAGTTATCTGCAGGAGAGAACTCTATTCCGGTCTCTGCGCTCAGGTACTTATTAAATTCAACCGCAAAATCAGGATGCGCATTAATGCCAGTACCAACTGCGGTTCCACCTTGGGCGAGTGTTTGCAATTTAGGTAACGTTGCTTTGATAAAATAAATATTTTGTTCGATCTGCGTAGCCCAACTCAGCAAGCTCTGGCTCAATCGCACAGGCATAGCATCCATTAAGTGAGTACGTCCGGTTTTGATGTGATGGTCGACTTTCTTGGCTTTTACCAAGATAACCTCATGTAAGTGCTCTAAAGCAGGCAGAAGCCGCTCTCGAACCTCAACAGCCGCGCTAATATGAATACAAGTAGGAATAATATCGTTACTACTCTGACCATAATTAATATGATCATTGGCGCTGACTGATTCACCGGTTTTTGATGAAGCTAAGGTCGCTAATACTTCGTTAGCATTCATGTTAGAGCTAGTACCAGATCCCGTTTGGTATACATCCACCGGAAAGTGGCTCATTAACTCGGGACTTTGCAACAATTCTTGGACCACCTCTGTAATGGCGTTGCCGACATTCGGTGCCAACAACCCTAAACTCGTATTTGCTTGTGCCGCAGCAGACTTGGCAACCAGCAGCGCGCGAATAAAAGCCTCAGGCATAGATTTACCGCTCACTGGGAAGTTGTTAATGGCTCGCTGAGTTTGTGCGCCATAAACCGCATCTTCAGGAACCTTTAACTCTCCCATACTGTCACTCTCAATACGAGTCTTCATTAGTTGTCCTTATCCCAAGGGTTAAATTTTAGATACTCTAGCGAACCGACTAAAGAGCGCACCGCTAAACTTGAGTGCCATATTATCAGAAACAAGGTTCATAAATAATCACTAAAACAAGATTAATGCTACTTTTTAATTACGCATAAAAAAGCCCCTAGTTCAGGGGCTTTTTTTACTCGATCATTCAGCTCTAAATATTGTGTCTATAACGACGTCTCACCAACAACAACCCTGACATGATTAACAACAGCAGCAGGGATGCATCTGTTGACCCATTAGTAGCGACGGTACAACCACCGCTAGACAACGGTTTATCTATCCCTGGCGTCTCAAGGCGCAAACGGTCAGATCGCAAACTAACACTGACCTCTCCGTTATTAATCACCACGGTCACCGGACCATTAGAAACCACGTTCCCGGCGGTAAGAATGGCGGTATATACACCATTGCCCTGTGCAGTGAACTCACTGATTTGCGCGCCGGGTAATAAGCTACTTGCTGATACACTCATGTGATCTAACCAAACTCCATCGGCATCATAAGCGTTCACTGTGATTACAGTAGTGTCAACGCCATTAGCCAGCATCTTGTAGGTCCGCAACCTAACCTCACTAAGCTCACTTGGAGTACCAATGTATTTGTCTGCAACACCACCTGGATCAACCAAATTGCCATTGACAATGCCATCAGCATCATTGGGTCCACCCTCCTCAATGACTAACTCAATACAGTTATAGCCTGCTGTTAAGCCAGGTGTATAAACATCGCTTCCTGGTGCCGGGCAAGCTCCATCAACAGCAATGGTCGATAAAATATCGTTGTTAGCGTCATAAATAAAGTCCTGCCAACCGATAATGTCATTGACATATTTGCGATACACCGCACCCTCGTTAAGCTCGAATTCCAACGGCACAACTAGCCTATAACTGTGTCCAAACTCAGCGCCGCTTAGCTCAAAATCAATAAGATTATTTGCAAATTCATAGGTCGGATCAGCTTCAAGAAGAGATGCACCGATGGCACTCTCATTTATAATACTTACCATATTTGTGCCCGCAGCAAGAGCTCTTGCTCCTAACGTAATTATCGTACCAGGCTCAGATTGAAGCACTCCAAAATCAGCTGCAATCACATTTGGGTTACTTATGCTGTCTTGATAATCTGGAATATTATCTCCATCGATATCACCCGCGCCCTCGTCTGCATCAGTCAACCCATCGCCATCACTATCTGCTTGATCTGACAAGACAGGTGCTTGGCCGATAATGTTGACATCCACATACACCGTAACGATATTGGTACCATCAGAAACCTCCGCAGCTATCTCCGTGACACCGACATCTATATCTGCTGGGTCAAAGATTAGAGCCTGAGTCTCTGGATCAACACTCGCATTTGGTATGTCATTAAGCGCGCTTGCCCAGTTAATTGTGTGTACATCATCCGCGTTAGCGTCATCAATGTCGGCAGTTGCTGTTACTAAACCTTGATCTTTAGTAACCGTTGTACCGATGACATCGCCTTGTGACACCATGAGCACAGTTTTAGGCGCTAAGTTTTCCTCGGCAATCGTGACAATCTGCTCATGTAACACTCCAAGTGATGCATTAAGTGACTCGCCGATCGTAATCACTACAGACTCTTCAGATTCGGCTATGTCATCAGTAATGATACTTAAACTAATGAGACCTTGAGTGCCGTCAGAAATTGTTACCATTCCGCTTGGATCGACCGTATAGTCTTCAGCTTCCACCGCAGTGCCGCTGATAGTAAAGGGTACTGAAACAGGATAATCCGCAGCGGTACCGCTCAATATCACATCAATAGTAAGATTATTGCCTTCGGTCGTGGTAATTGGCGTTCCTAAGTTTACCAAAGGTACCACTTTTAATATTTGAGTCTCCGTCACGGTGCTAGTGCCGTTGGTCGCTGACCAAATAATCTCGTAAGTACCTGACTGGAAAGGCCCAAACTGGTCAGGCGTAATAGCCAAGGTATTACCATCACCATCCACAGCGAAAGAAATATCTTGTGGATCAAGATCCACGGCCGTTAGGTAACCCACCGCATTCACTGTAATATCATCTGGCACAATAATTGTTATCGGTATCTCATTGACCACGACTGCACGTGTTACTGGTATTGCCGCATTACCTGCCGCATCACTCACGTTATAGATCAGGGTATAAGACCCAACAGAAGTGGTATCAACAGAGCCTGTGACCACAATATCATCACTCAGATTGCCATCAACTGTATCAGTGGCCGTAGCACCAGCGTCAGTAAATGTATCGCCAACCTCTAAGGTCAACTCAGCATCACCTAGCAAAGTAATAACCGGTGCAACCGTGTCAGCAACTATCACTATGCGTGTTACTGGTGTTGCCGCATTACCCGCCGCATCACTCACGTTATAGGTCAAGGTATAAGACCCAACAGAGGCAGTATCAACAGAGCCTGTAACCACAATATCATCACTCAAATCACCATTTACAGGATCTAAGGCCGTAGCACCAGCATCACTAAATGTATCACCCACTTCCAAGGTCAGCTCAGCATCACCTAGCAAAGTAATGACCGGTGCAGTAGTATCAACGACATTGACTGTTCGAGTTACTGGTGTTGCTGCATTATTTGCCGCGTCACTCACGTTATAAGTGACGGTATATGAGCCGACTGTTTGCGTATCTACTGGATTGGTAGTAACAATAAAGTCACTAACATCTCCATCATTATTGTCAACTGCAGAAGCACCCTGGTCAGTATAATTTTCACCCAACTCCGCCGTCATGGAACTGTCGCCAGTCAAGGTAATAACCGGCTCAGTGGTATCAACAACATTCACTGCTCTGGTGGCAGTCCCTGTATTACCTACTGCATCGGTCGCTGAATAAGTGATGGTGTAAGCACCCACGATTGAGGTATCCACTGTGCCACTTGAAGTCACCATTTCACCACCATCAGCGGTTGCACCCGCATCACTGTAGGTCGCTCCTTGTTCAACCGTTGCTGGGTTATCACCCGTTACCGTAATAACAGGCGCAGTGGTATCTTCAACAATGACTGTTCGAGTCGCGGTAGTTGTAAGATTCGATGCGTCTGTCGCAGAGTAAGTAATGGTGTAGGTTGCAGCAACAGCTGTATTAACAGTACCTGAGGTAGAAATTGTACCTTCAGTGGTTGTTGCTCCTGCATCTGTCCAAGCACTACCACGCTCAACTGTGTCTGTACCGGCTGTTACTGTAATAACAGGTGCAGTGGTATCAACAACCGTGACTGTTCGAGTCGCAGTAGTTGTAAGGTTCGATGCGTCTGTCGCAGAGTAAGTAATGATGTAAGTTGCAGCAACAGCTGTATTAACAGTACCTGAGGTAGAAATTGTACCTTCAGTAGTTGTCGCTCCCGCATCTGTCCAAGCACTACCACGCTCAACTGTGTCCGTACCGGCTGTTACTGTAATAACAGGCGCAGTGGTATCTTCAACAATGACTGTTCGAGTCACGGTAGTTGTAAGGTTCGATGCGTCTGTCGCAGAGTAAGTAATGATGTAGGTTGCAGCAACAGCTGTATTAACAGTACCTGAGGTAGTAATTGTACCTTCAGTGGTTGTCGCTCCCGCATCTGTCCAAGCACTACCACGTTCAACTGTGTCCGTACCGGCTGTTACCGTAATAACAGGCGCAGTGGTATCTTCAACAGTGACTGTTCGAGTCGCGGTAGTTGTAAGGTTCGATGCGTCTGTCGCAGAGTAAGTAATGGTGTAGGTTGCGGCAACAGCTGTATTAACAGTACCTGAGGTAGAAATTGTACCTTCAGTGGTTGTTGCTCCCGCATCTGTCCAAGCACTACCCCGCTCAACCGTGTCTGTACCGGCCGTTACTGTAATAACAGGTGCAGTGGTATCCACAACCGTGACTGTTCGAGTTAATTGCGTCGCTGCATTACCTGATGCATCACTAACGTCATAAGTGACGGTATATGTGCCAACGGCACTAATATTTACAGCATCACCACCAACACTAACCGTAGGATTTGTTACGCTGTCTTGCGCATCTGCCGCCGACGCACCAAGTTCAGTATAGGAAGTACCGCGCTCAATAGAGATGGTAGCCGAGCCATTTAAACTGATAACGGGAGTAACCACCAACTCAGCGATACCTTGCAAGTCTGCGGTAGTCACTGGATTAGCGGCGTTAATATCAGATGAAACCTGGGCTAACTCAGCGACGCTTAATGTGTTTACAGGGTCTGTGCTGGGATTTACATCAACACCCGCTAGCACCAACTGTGGAGAGGTCAAGCTAGCTAGTCCAGCAGCCTCAACCACATTAACAATATGCACCATGCCCTGCACCTCAGCAAAAGTGGCAGGCGCGCTAAACTGATCAGCATTGTCATCTATATAGCTGTTGTATTCACTCTGGTTGTCGACGGTAACATCACTTAAACCGAGGTTGGTTGTAAGCTGACCTGTAGTAAAGTCTATACCTGTTCCTGAATTATCAGCCTCGTTACCAATATCAACCAACAAGTTGACATAATCAACAACGGCTTGAATTTCAGTTGCTGTTGGCTGGGTAGAGTTTCCATAACTGGACTCATTAAACCGAGTCGTATAGTCAATACCAACCCTGGCGCCAGAGACACCCTCTAGGCTATTGATTTGAATATCTGTCGCTGCTTGGGCATTAGCGTTACCAGCAATATCTTCTATAACCTCTGAGTACGCGTTATAGGTTGACGTCCAGTTAAAGATATCACTCGCGACATTGTCCAACGCTGAAGATGTGCCGGTATATACTGCATTATTTACTCTAATAATTGTTGCGCCGTCTGCAGAAGCTGTAAACGTAGCAGAATACGTTGTTCCAGACCCCAAAAAGGCGCTTAGAGAACCGTTAGTTACGGTTACATCACTGTTGTTGAAATCGTTGGTAGCCTCACTTGAAAAAAAGGTAACGCTAATACCTTGATCATTAGTAACTTCATTGTTGCTAACATCAGCACTAATAACCATTGTGGGGTTTTCCACAATGTTAAAGACTGCAGCGACAAATGTTACTGTATAGTTAGCTCCCGCTGTGAGCGTACCTAGTGCGATTGCGTAAGTACCAACATCTTCTCCCACGACTCTACTCAACTCTCCTGTAAAGCTATCACCTGTCTCAAGTGACCCAGTTGTGACGGAATAAGTAAGAGCAGGGTCAGAAGTACCTTTGGTCTTAGTTATATCGTCCGCAGTGACAGTTAAAGCCTTGGCATTAACTGACAACGCGTACGAATCACTAACCGCGTTATAGTTGGCATCCGCTGCGCGGGTTGCGGTAATGGTTGCACTACCTGCACCGACGATGGTCACCTCACCGGTACTGCTGTTCACCGTAGCAACGCTGACAGCACTAGAGGCATAGGTCACCGCACCAGTACCTGAACCACCTGTGGCGGTCTGGGTATAGTTCCCATCACCAAAGGTCTTGCTCACATCAGCACCCGCATTTAGGGTGTCTGTGGCTTTACTGACGGTCAGAACATAGTCATCACTAACCGCGTTATAGTTGGCATCCGCTGCGCGGGTTGCGGTAATGGTTGCACTACCTGCACCGACGATGGTCACCTCACCGGTACTGCTGTTCACCGTAGCAACGCTGACAGCACTAGAGGCATAGGTCACCGCACCAGTACCTGAACCACCTGTGGCGGTCTGGGTATAGTTCCCATCACCAAAGGTCTTGCTCACATCAGCACCCGCATTTAGAGTGTCTGGGTAATTAAAGAACAAAGATGCTTGAGTGTTATTATTACCAGCATTGTCTTGAAAGCCACTTGCCGGGACAATAATACTGACCGCTGCTCCGGGTGAGCTTGCCGTCAATGTTGCGGCGTAACTTTGTCCACTACCCGAAAAACCACTGAGAGCCCCGCCGGTAACATAAAGATCGGATGCTATAAAGGACGATGTCGGTGCACTACTAGAAAAGGTTAGGATATAAGGCGAGTTGGAGGTTGCTGAGGTGATTGACATCGTCAAAGCAGGGTGGGTTACATTGTAGGCGTCTGTGGTACTAACCCGATTATGCCATTGGTTTGCGGTTTCGCTAATAGCGGTTGCTGAAGTGTCGGAGGCCTTAACCCCGCCTGCATCGTAAATATCAGCGCTGACAGACGCTGATATAAGACAAATAGCAAGGAAGCCAAAAAATTTGGCAACCGTGTTTGAAAAGAAATTTCTTAGCATTTTAGAAACCACGGATAATATTCAACCACGCATTGCTCGTTCAAGAGACACCTCCATCAAAAGCGAATGCTTCAGTCAAAAAACTCTTTAAAAAAAAATTAAGGCCGGTCAACATTAAAGTCTCTCGAGGCACAGTTACTGAATTATGCATATAAGCATATATATATGCAACATTAAATAAATAAAAGGTTATGCGATTGCTGAGTCAAGAGATAGATCTAGGGTAGAGAAACAATTTTCGATATAGTCAATTTTATGGGGATATACAGCCAAATAAATTAACTGATTGGTTTTATTGTAGTTATGACTGAGATATTTTTCCCGAAATTCTTTATCGCTTGTCTACTCATTTATAACGATTATATTGCTTAAATGCATAGTTTATTAACCATAAACGAATAGACTATTAGCCGTTAAGCCATCAGGTCAACCAACCGTGCTTTTCTAACACCCACTAAGGTGCTGGCAATACACTAATCACCTGATCAGAAGTAAGCGTGCCGGTAAGGCCTAACCCTAAGGTGTAGCTGTTACCATTTTGGCTAATACTTGTGGGTGTAGCAGCCAAGCTTGCACCACCGCCAGTAATACCCAACACATAATCATTCACCGTGAGTGCGCCGGTGCCATCAGAATTTGTAAAGACGGGCTTTGACCAGGTGACTGTGATCGTTGAGAAATCATCAGCTAAGGTAGTACGCACAATTTGCGGGGCGCAGTTTTGATTACCATCATCAACATCTGGATCTGTGGCCGTACAATAAACGCTGTAGCCGCCATGGAAACTCAGGTTTTTTAATGTTACTCCAGGCGAACTATCCCATGCGGTAATCAATCGATCGTAGTTATCCACTGAAAGACGGGACCCTAAAAACATATTTTGCATTTCTGTCACCAAGGACGTGTCCCAGTCGCTAATGTCCTGATTAAAAGCCACGGCGCTTTTAAACATACTGTTCATTTTCGTCACCGAGGACGTATTCCAGTCGCTAATGTCCTGATTAAAAGCCACGGCGCTTTTAAACATACCGTTCATTTTCGTCACCGAGGACGTATTCCAACCGCCAATATCTTGATTGAACTTGGGCGCGCCATAAAAGGTTGATTTTAAGTTAGTGACGGTAGAGGGCAAGGTATCAGGTACCACCATTACATTAGCATGGTCTCTAAAAGCCCCGTGAAGTGATGTCAGCGTGGGCGCACCATCAACTAAATTCCACTGGGTGACGCCCGTAATGGCAGCAACATTAGCGGCAGTTGGCACAGTATCTTGCCAGCCATAGCCGGTGAAATTGCCATCAATTTCGATAACATAATTACCTGCAGACCCATAGGTATGAGACTGTGTTCCTGCCGTGTTGATGGTCGAGGAAGTATTGCCATCCCCCCAATCAATCGTAACCCCTGACACCGTGCCAAAAAGTGGGATATCAACTTGCTGATTGTCTGAATCTGTTGTCACAGAAATAAGCATTCCGGGAGTAAGCGCGTGGTAGTTCTGTCTAACCTGGTCAGCGGTAAGCTCAAAAGGGTAATAGCGGAAAACAGCAATTTCACCCTCAAAGATTGCCAGGCTAGCGGGGTCAAGTGGGCTAGCGATACTAGACGCTCCAGTGGTATTCCTCGTCCCAAGGCCAGCGTCATTGGATCCTGATAGAGTACCTGTAGTACTTTCTGATGTATTGGATACTCGTGAAACGCCATTTACAAATATCTCCATGCCGGATGTACCGTTTATTTCAAGCGTGACAGCAAGATGAACAAAGTCAGCTGTAGGATCAATACTCCCTGTGTTCAAGTCATAATCTACATTGAACAGTTGGGTGGTATCGTCGCCTCTATCTGTGTAAACAGACACTGTAGTATTGTTTATTACAATAGCTGTTCCAGTTCCAGTTCCCCCTGTTTCATATAAAACCTGATTTTTGCCAGCTGTACTTAGGCTATCTGACTTAAACCAAAATTCGAATGTTAATGGTTCTTCCGCTGCATTCCACGAGTCGGTGATGATGGAACCATTCACAGCGTCTTTAATCCAACGCTGATTACCCGCAGTGATTACAATGCCGTCCCCTGAACCATCCCCAAAATCAAAAGCGTGGGTTAAATTATTAGCAGAGGAATTGACTTCTTTTCGAGCAGCACATTTATCGGTGCCTGAACTCATGGTAAACACCCACTGATCATTGTTGTCAGCCGAGTCTTGGTCAAGCAAGTTTTCCCAAATGAGATTTGAACTACAGGTGCCACTAGCCTCGTAGTTTAGGTAAGCGCCACTGGTTATGCTTTGCGCCAATAGTGCCGATGCGCCGAGCAAACTACCGGCAAAAATTAGCGCCCTTAATAGGCGTTTATAGGATGTGAGATTAACCATTTTTTTAACCATTTTTTTAACCATTCTTAATGCTTAACCGTTAACCCATCAGGTCAAACAATCTTGCTTTTCTAACACCCACTAAGGTGCTGGCAACACACTAATCACCTGATCAGAATTAAGCGTGCCGGTAAGGCCTAACCCTAAGGTGTAGCTGTTACCATTTTGGCTAATACTTGTGGGTGTAGCAGCCAAG
>ENA-OSET01002879-OSET01002879.1-sediment-metagenome-genome-assembly--contig:-NODE-2879-length-16221-cov-3.888627_pt1 | contig 16221 bp, 15 predicted proteins | sample MGYA00237882_ERZ534229 | MGnify/ENA primary metagenome ERZ534229 (study PRJEB26408, sample SAMN06266212) | sediment metagenome | isolation source: Hudson Canyon methane seep mesocosm | place... | reverse complement strand
TCTCACCGATAAGCTCGATGACATTGATATGTTAATTCTCGATATGAATATGCCGGAAATGACTGGCATCGAGGTTATTCAAGCCTTGCAGTATATGGACACGGCTCACACCCTTCCCATTATTATGTTGACGGCTGATGCGACTCCAGAGGCAAAAGAAGAATGTTTGGATGCTGGTGCCAATGCATTTTTAACTAAGCCTATTGATTCTCGAATATTGTTAGAACACGTTGCCAATTTAAGCCCAACCATTACAGATATATCGTTAAGGACTTCGGAATCTGGTCAACTCAATTCCTCAGCATTATGGTTAGACGAAACGATCGTTAGTGAACTTGCTTTACTTGGAGGTGATGATCATTTTATGCAAAAGCTGGTTCAAGGTTTCGAATTTGATGGCGAAAAACATATCAAGACAATTAAGAGCTCTGCACATGATGACTACCTGACCTACCGTGAAAGTCTTCATGCTTTAAAAGGTTCGGCCACCGAAATGGGGGCGATAAAATTAGTCGACTTATGTAATCAAGCTGAGATATATAAGCCCTATGATGTCGGTACACAACACGTCATTGCATTGTGTGCTGAAATTGAAGATACCTTCTTGCAAACAGTATCTGCGTTACAATTAAGCATTAATACAACTGTTGAACAAACACCCAGTCAGTAACAGTAAGTCTATGTTTTTATATTTTGTCTTTTCACTAAGCGAGACATCATTTTTAGATCTTTATCTGTCAGCTTAAGCGCCGCATCAACCCAAACCTTTGTGATATCAAGTAATTCTTGATATTTAATCCTGTTACAAATGTCTTTAACTTTTGCCATAGCTTTATAACTATTCGGAGTCTTATTAACCTTTTTAATATATTTGTACAAAGCTAATTCCCCCTCATCTTTTTCTGCCAATATATCAATCACGCCCATATCAAATAAGTCTTCGGCTGAATACAGTTTTCCGGATAGAATCATATTCTCTGCAGCTGCTGCGCCAACTCTTCTGGATAACAAGGAGTAAGCGCCCATGCCAGGAAATAAATTAAATATTACTTCGGGTAAGCCCAGTTTAGCACCGCGCTCAGCAATAATAAGATTACTAGCTAAGGCAGCTTCAAAACCGCCGCCTAAGGCATCACCTTTGACGATTGCTACCGTAATAACGTCAGAATCCAAATGCACCATATTGCCATACAACACATCAATACAACTGATCGCATAATTCAATAATTCATCTCGGTCGCCTCGTTGAATAAGTGTTGAAAATAAATCTAGGTCACCACCTAGATTGAAAACACCATCAACCGCTGAGCCAAGCACAATGTATTGGTATTTCTCATCGCCACTTACAGCCATGTCTTCTCTAACATGATCAAAATAGGAACTAATATCTTTGAGTAATGTTGGCGTGAAACAAGGCCTTGGTGCCCCGTTCATTAGAAACCAACCGATCTTATATTTTGCATCATAGTATGTCTCTAGCTGTGAATACTGTTCACTAACATCATCATAAGAGACATCATTAAATTCTTTAAGTTGGGCTAAGGCATTCATATTTATCTTCCTTTCGTACTTATTTCCTATCCTGAAAATCACAATGACAGATTATTGCCACTAAAAAGCTATTCGGATGAGTTAAAGCAGGAAGCATGCCTATTTGAAAAGGCATTCCAAGTAGTTTTGGGGTAAATGATTGTTAACTAAGTAAAACAGGACAACTTAGATTCGGTAAGTGAAAGTTATGACCGCATTAATTCAGACAAATGGCTAATGACAGCACTGGCATTACCTTGAATGTTATAACCGCCTTCTAACAAGGAAATAAGCTTGCCACCACAGTGCTTATCAGCTATTTTTTTTACCATATCCGTTAACAGTGCAAAGCCTTGGTCAGTAATGTCATGACAACCTAATAAATCATCTTGTCGACTATCAAATCCAGCAGAAATAATAATCAAGTCTGGTTTAAAGGTTTCTACTGCCGGCAACAATTCTTGTTCAAAAGCATCCATCATATCGGCATCCGTTGCTCCACATCCAAGATGTACATTGATATTAAACCCTTCACCCGCACCTTCACCTCGTCTCTCTGGAAAGCCTGTGCCAGGATAGGCAAACGTATCGTGGGTAGAAAAGTACAATACCGAGGGATCGGAATAAAATGCCCACTCGGTACCATTGCCATGATGATAATCCCAATCGACTATTAGTACTCTGTCTAAACTATACTGTTGCTGAGCATAGCGAGCTGCAATTGCCACATGATTGTAATAACAAAAGCCCTCTTCTTTACCCGTATTTAATGCATGATGCCCAGGCGGGCGGGAAGCACAAAAAGCATTCTTAAGCTGCCCACGACAAACAGCATCAACGGCCGCCAATACTGCTCCAGTAGCCAGCAACGCATGTTGATGATTCTTTGTGTCATTTTGTTTTATTGAATCGATATGTTCTTTGGAATGAACAAGCTCTATCCATGGTTCCACATCATTTTTAGCTGCAAGTACGGTGAGCTTCGATAATAAATCATATTCTAGTAATTTCTCAGTTATCGCCTGATATCTAGCCGGAGACTCTGGGTGGGCCGGACTTATATGATGATCAATAAAGCGTTCATCTAATACTAATCCTGTATGAGAAGGCATAGTCTTGGCACTCAAGCTCGTAGACAGGCCTGCCAGCGTTGATAAAGTGAGAAATTGTCGTCTTTTCATCATATAACCTTTTTCACGAGAAGCCATGTTAAATCAACATTTAATGTTCTCATTTTTCGGATTGTAACCATAGCATTAATAATGATGACTGTATCACCCCGCCCCTGAATTAAGTATGCCTATAAATTCAACGAGAAGAGTATGATAAAAATGAGTATTTAACCATTAAAGGTAGTTATAAATGGCCCATTACCTCATCACGGGTGGAACAGGTTTAATTGGTTCAACTTTAAGTCAACATTTAATAAACTCAAATCACAATGTCACGGTACTCAGTCGTCAGCCAAAAAAGGTTCCTCGAATTTGTGGTGACAAAGCTAATGCTGTCACATCATTTGGAGATATTAATGATCAGATAAAGTTTGATGGTGTCATTAATTTGGCAGGCGCGCCGATTGCAGATAGGCATTGGACCAGCAAACGTAAAGCAATACTCGAACAAAGTCGAATAGGCATTACTGCCGAACTAATTACTTGGATGAAACATCGTAAGTTAAAACCAAACTGTCTAATCAGTGGCTCAGCTGTCGGTTGGTATGGTGATGGAGGCAACAAGGTATTAACCGAAAGCAGTGATTTTCACGGTGAATATACCCACCGACTTTGTGATGCGTGGGAGAAACAAGCTCTACATGCTCAAGATTTAAATATAAGAGTATGTATCGTTCGCACGGGTTTAGTTCTGGCTTCGAAGGGTGGTTTCCTACAAAAGATGTTATTGCCGTTCAAAATGGGTCTAGGTGGTCGAATAGGCGATGGTCAGCAATATATGTCATGGATACATATTAATGACATGATAAAACTTATACTGTTTTTGTTGGAAAATCAGGATGCCAACGGTATATTTAATGCCTGCTCACCTGACCCGGTAAGCAATAAGGTATTTAGCCAGATCTTAGCTAAACAATTAAATAGACCGGCTTTTTTCCCTGTGCCAGCTTGGCTGCTAAAAACGTTTTTGGCTGAAATGTCACAACTATTACTCACCGGACAGCGGGCAATACCTGAAAAAGCACAGGCACTCGGATTCCAGTTTGATTATACTGAGCTTAACTCAGCCTTAGCTGACATTTTGTCCTCAAGATAAATAATAAGCCCTATGACAAAAAGAGCCGTATTACTAGCCAATTTAGGCTCACCAGATAATGCAGAAACACCTGCTGTGCGAAACTATCTAAATCAGTTTCTTATGGATCCCTATGTTATCCAACTACCTTGGATATTCAGACGACTGTTGGTGAGCTTGTTTGTCTTGCCAGCTAGACCTAAAGCATCGGCCAAAGCGTATCAAAGTGTTTGGCTGGCTGATGGTTCACCCTTGCTCGTCTTGTCGGAAAAATTAAAATTAGCCCTTCAAGCACAGCTCTCGATTCCGGTTGCTTTGGCAATGCGTTATGGCAATCCTAGCATCGAATCTGAGCTGCTAACGTTAAGTGAACAGAATATTAACGAAGTCTTGTTTATTCCCTTATATCCTCATTTTTCTGATAGCACGGTAACGACTTCTATCGAAGAAGCCAAGCGGGTGATAAAACAACATAAGCTGGCTATTTCATTATCGATAGTCCCGCCTTTTTACGATAATAACGACTATATTCAATCACTTGTTAACAGTGCTCAGCCTTATCTTGCACAAGATTATGATCATATCGTGTTCAGCTATCATGGTTTGCCAGAATCACACATCCGCAAATTAGATGAATCGGCCAATCATTGTCTGCAACAAAGTAATTGCTGTCAGCAAGCTCATGAATGTCATGCTCGCTGCTATCGTCATCAGGTGCTTGAAACCACACAACATTTTGTTGATAAAGCCGATTTGTCACCGCAACAGTATTCCATCGCATTTCAATCGCGTCTGGGCCGGGCAAAATGGTTAGGGCCCAATACCGAAGATCGGCTGCGGGAATTGGCAAACAAGGGAGCAAAAAAGATCTTAGTGATATGCCCTGCTTTTGTCACCGATTGCCTAGAAACACTAGAAGAGATCGCAATTCGTGGGCAAGAGGTTTTTACTGAGGCTGGGGGTGAATCACTGACATTAATACCCTGTTTGAACGATCATCCTGATTGGGTAGCCGCTCTGGCATCATGGTGTCATCAATAAAAAACGATTGGGATTTAAACTAGGTTTGGCTAAAGAGGTTCTACACACGACCTAATAAGGGTTGCCGTACAACTTGGCTGGTATATTCACCACCGGGTCCGTATGAGCTTGGATTCATATCACGGCCACGGAAAATATTCATCGCCCGTTGTATATGTTGGCGATTCACATTGACGATACCGCCATTAATTTGATTATGTTCTCTGCACGCTTGAGCTGTCAGTTTTAGTTGACTCAAAATAGCATTCAAAGCAACTGCATCTTGTTGTGTTTGATTGTCGATATAGGCTGCTAAGCCATCTTTATCTGCCGAAAAACCATCCGCTTGCAATACCGCATCTCGTTGACGACCTAACTGTTCTAATTGCAGCACAAAGGGCTGTTTTTTTTCAGACATTGCATTCATGACATCAGTATCAGACTCAATCAATGCATCACGTTCAGCCATCATGATATCTAATAGCTGAGCTGAAATATGTTGTTCTGCTTGTAAAATACTATGTAGCTGTTTTGATGAAGTCGTCGCCATAATATTGTCGCCTAATTGAGTAGTTGTTCAAACTCAATCAAGTTTTGTGCCACATCATATACATCAACACTATATGAACCATCAGCAATGGCCGCTCGTAATGCTTCAACTTTCTCACTATTGACGTCTGGTACTTCTGACAAGGTTTGTTGTAATGACTGTAATTGTGTCGCGGTATTAGTCAGACTGACAGTATCTGTCCGTGTTTCCGAGTCTGATACAGCTTTTGACTGATCAGCTTTACTATTATCACGCGCATTAACATTACGGGTTGAATTCAACTCCGCTTGCCCTGTCGCTTTTAAATTGTTTATTTCAGACATATTCATGTCTCCTAATGCTCCTGGCTATTACAGCGGCACAAATTCTAAAAACTTGAATAAAAAGATCATTTTCTTGTTTTGCCATTACATCGTGACCTTTACAATACCCGGCCCATCCACTACACCTTCCACCACACGTTTAGAGGATAAATTTTTCACACGTACTCTCTGACCCAGACTGGCATCAGATAAAGCCGTCCCACTCATTCTCACTTCCATTAAACCGGCGGTTGCCACCAACATAATCAATTCGCCACGCTGGACAATTTTTTGTGGCCTTAGGCTATTAGGACTAATGACCGTTCCGATAGCCAGCGGGTATTTTAACTGTTGGCCAATAATATGTCGTGGATTATTAATGTAGCCTTTACGCAAGCTACCAATATCAAGTGATTCGATCTTAAGATCTGACTTTGAAATAATATGGTTCATCGCTAGCGGGCGCGCAATTACCACAACGGGTCGAAACAATTTTACTTTTGTCTGTATGTAAACTGTCCAAGCAACAGGTGAATTACATTTAACGCCAATCGTTTGCTTACCAAGACCAATTTTTCTATTGTTAGAAAAAGCTACTAGAGTGCTATCACAAGCTTGTAATCGTAACCGGTGGTCTAAAGGTTCCATTACAATTTGGGCATTATCATAACGCGTTTGCACCTGCTCAAATGCATACATATAAGCAGTATGTTCAATACTTTCGCGTGATTGTAGCTCGGCAGAAAACCCAGTCATCACCGGCATGACTGAGCATAATAAGCTTGCAATTATATGTTTCCAGTTTATTCTCATAACCCAATCCCAACATTCAATGACCACTGTCATCTTTATGACGTCAGCCTTCTTTAATTGGGATCTAGCAATCTTTGTGCCTAACCTTTTATCACCTCGATTCAGCCTGACAAACAAGTCAGAGTCGTTTTATACTATTATGAAAGAAAAAATACGACCGATAAATCACACTATAAACATATAGAGGAACATACTCATGGCAAGTATGATGGATGGCGTCGATCAACGCACCCAACTAGTTGGTCATAATCGTCTGGAACTGCTCCTATTCAAACTAGATTCTAATCAACTATACGGCATCAATGTCTTTAAGGTTAAAGAAGCCACGCCTTGTCCAAATTTGACCAAACTCCCACACTCACATCCCGTGATCGCGGGTGCAGCACATGTTCGTGGACAGCCCATCAGTATTTTTGATTTATCTCGCGGAATTGGAGGTAGGCCTGTCGATGACATAAAAGAAGCGTTTGTGATCATCACTGAATATAACCGTTCTGTTCAAGGTTTTTTAGTTAGTGAAATTGTCCGTATTGTTAATACCAGCTGGGAAGAGATCCTCCCACCGCCAAGTGCCTCTGGCCAAAATAATTACATGACAGCAATCACTAAACTGGATGATGAACTGGTTCAAATTATTGATGTTGAAAAAGTGATGGCCGAAGTCGTCGGTGCAGATGAGTTAGTTTCAGAAGAGTTAGTTGAAAGTTTCTCAGCACAAAATATTGAAGATAAACCTCATATATTAGTGGCCGATGATTCCAGCGTTGCTCGTAAACAAGTCAAACGAGCTATGGATCAAATAGGCATCGATACTACTATCGTACGTGATGGCAAAGAAGCGCTTGATCAATTAACGGCTTGGGTCGAACAAGGCATCGATGTTAAAAATCATATTTCTATGTTGATTTCAGATATAGAAATGCCAGAAATGGATGGCTATACACTGACCGCTGAGATTCGTAGAAATCCTGATTTAAAAGACATCAAAGTACTCTTGCACTCTTCAATGAGTGGAACCTTCAACAACACCATGATAAAAAAAGTAGGTGCCGATAAATTTATTCCTAAATTTTCGCCCGATGAGTTGGCTGTTGCCGTGCAAGGCTTAATTGAAGAATGGAAAGAAGATAACCCTCAATAATTCATATAAAAAAGGCCCCTAAAAGGAGCCTTTTTTATAGTTAGATTAATCGCGTTTATTGTCAGAAACCACCTGTTATATCAGCAGGCATTGGAATCACCTGATCTGACTTAGTGATAATATCCGCTTCAGCACGCATCATATTAGTACCAACAAAACCACCAAAACGATAAACCCAAGGTTTTAACTCCTCCGTAATCGTATCGGCTTCTTGTTTCACCAACGCCGCTGTTTTCAAAACATCAAGTTGTTGGATGTCTTCTGGTGCAGCTTGAACTGCAGATGCATCATATTCAGCCCTAAACATGGTGTAATAAAAACCATCGATAAAGGATGTTTCTGTAATTACTTTCAAACCATCAAAAGTAATAAACTCAGCTGTTACCACTTCACTATCACCACGTGAGAAATCAGTTAATGGTTGCACATCTTCCATACGTAATTGATTTAACGTACCCGCAATGTCATAGCCTAATTGATCATATTTGAAGATGGTTTTTTCCATCATTTCAGGTACACCAAATTTATCTTTTTTACCGATATTAACAATCGTCGCTGTTTGACCATTTGGTTGAATAATATTGACCTGTGCAATGCGCGCACGATCAATATTGGTGACTTCACTCTTTATCCAGTTCAACATGAGTGGATTGATATTCAAATAACCTTCTGCCAACCAAACTCGATCTTCGTTGCTACGACGAACATAAAACTGGCGTGGGCCTGTATTGTTGGCAATTTCACGCTCAGTACCAAGAATCAGATCTGCCACTTGTTGCTCACCATTTAACAGGGTGACTTGAATCGATTCACCACCGTCTTCTACACCCTCAACGCCTAGCAATAAGTGATGCTCAGCATTGTCGGTTTTACGTTCAAGAATTTTAGCCTCAGCAATATCAATCAACGCCCGCTTAACTAAATTAAAGTCTGCAGGAAAACTCCAACGTTCTTTAACAAGCCAATCTTCATCTTGTTTAAACAAGGTAAATTCATCCTGAGCGCTTTTGAACTTAATGGTATCAACGCCACTCAACTGTTCAAACAGTTCGGGAAATAATATTGAATAATCTTCGCTGACATCATTTGGACGTTGAATAGTAATCATCATCAATACCACCATTACGATAGTGACAATGAATAAAATAGTCAGGCTATTTAATTTTTTTATCATCTTTTTACAAACCTATTTCGAGGATCAGGCTAAAACTTAAGTTTTAGGGTTCCTATTACTGCTGATTCCGGCCTTGAGTACGCTTCCGAACACGCAGCCAGCCACTAATCACGGCTATCAATATCACCACCAAAGGAATCAGGCCGATATTAACGAATTTCAATTGGGTATCAAGCGCATCAATATCTTTAAGTAAGTTACTCTGCACATCTCGTAATTGTGCTTGCGTTTTATTCACTAACACCCGAACTTCAGCAATTTCTTTCTGTTGTTCTTGGTTAAGAATTTCATCGCCACTACCACTACGTTCAACTTGCATTCTAGCAATGCGTTGTTCACCTTCTTTTAACTCTTTCTGTAACGCTCGTTCTTTAGTGCGATAACGGTTTTCAGCTTCACGTTGTATGGCTAAAACCCGATCAAATGGACGTGAATAACCAGCCCGAGAACGCACGCTAATCAAGCCGTCACTGCCCGACATATCATCAACCGCATTAATCAAAAAGTTAATATTATCAGAGGTGTTATAGGCAATCTGTTGACCATAGAAGTCTTGCAGTTGCACCCAAAAACGATCTTGCAACATATCAACATCAGCGATTGCGATCACATCAATATCTTGTTTTGACTCGGCCACATGCCCAGGGAATTTTTTGCCTTTATCATCGACCATGCCATCAGGAAAGGCTGATTTCACTGCGCCAGTCACTCTCACCGCAATCGGGTAACTTAAGGTACCCGGCTGATATTTTGTCAATAAAGCCAGAGGGTCATTACGGAACTGAACCACTCGCTTATCCACCAACATGGCTTCATTACTTGATGAAAATAGTGATGTGACTATCGTGGTTGCGCCATCAAGTTGCTTAAAACGGCCCGTTGTTGCTACTTCAACCTTCTTCAACTGACGGGTAATGGCTTGCTCACCATTAAATTGATCTGCTGGAATCGCTTGCCACAAAACATAATCAATCGGTTTATTATTAGAGCGCGCACCAAAATCAACCTTAATGGCTGTTTTACGGTCAGCAACAACATCAGCACCGACACGTTCAATACCCCATTGTTTAAATAGTTCAGGCATATTAGAACTACGTGACGCGACCATGGCGGCCATTGGGTTATCTGGATCCTTCTCCGGAATATCAATTTCAGCATAAGGATCCACATAAGTGATTAACTTACCACCTCGTAATACATATTGATCAATCGCGTATAACGTCTTCTTATCAAATTCCTTAGGATGAACCACCATTAATACATCGATACTTGATGGAATTCGACGAATGTCTTTTGGTAATACCGTTACATTGAACATTTGACGCAATTCCGCCATCACAGCCCAAGGCGCCGGGCCATCCGGCGAAGCAACTTCCCCTTTTAATGGATCATATTCTTCACCATCAATCGCTAAGGGACTAATTACTGCCACCGATTTTCTCTCAGCATTGGACAGCTTGTAGATCATCTTAGTTAAATCATATTCAAGTACATCTTCTTTTTCTGGTTGGAAAAAAGAAATGCTCTCCGTCCCATCAAGTAGGTTACTGCCGGCCAAGCCTAAGTATAAAGGATCATTTTCACCCTCAATAGGCACACCTTGTAAGCCATACTGTTTCGCACGCTGTTCATTATCTGAAAACGGTGCAGGATTGATGATCACTAATTTGATCATGCCGTTCGATGCCCGTTCGTACTCTGCCAACAATTCCTGCACGCGTTGGGCATATGCTTTTAAGCTTGGCAGTTCTTGCGCAACCTGATCAGAATAATAAAAGCGTAACGTCAACGGCGCATTTAACGCTTTAATTATATTTAGTGAGCCATCGGATAAGGTATAGAGCTGATCCTCAGTTAAATCAATTCGTGATGCCTTAAAATTACCATTGGTCACAATGTTAAACGACAAAAACAAGATAATGGCTAGCACTAAACCTGTGGTCGATAATAGTTGTTTATTCATCTTTAAAAATTCCTAATCGGCCTTACGGACATTAATAACAATGGCATTAGCAAACAACCACACCATTATGACCGAAGCGAAATACAACATATCGCGCATATCAATGACACCCTTGGATATTGCATCAAAATGTGTCAAGAAGCTAAAGGAACTAATCGCATCAATCAGTGCACTTGGTGCCCAACTGCTGAAAAAGTCCAAGACGATGCCGTAACCACTTAATACAAACACCAGGCTGGCAATCAAACTTAAAACAAAGGCGATAACCTGATTTTTTGTTACTGCAGAAATACATGAGCCAATGGCTAAAAAACCGCCCGCCATTAATAAGCTACCCAAGAACCCAGCAAAAATAACCCCGTTATCTGGCGACCCCAGATAATTCACAGTGATCCACAATGGGAAATTCAACATCAATGCTAAGCCAGTGAATGCCCAGGCAGCAAGGAATTTTCCTAAGACAGCATCAAACACTGAAATCGGTAAGGTCATTAATAATTCTATTGAACCACTTTTACGTTCTTCCGACCATAAACGCATCGAAATCGCAGGGATTAATAAGATATATAACCATGGGTGCATGGAGAAAAACGGATATAAATCTGCTTCTCCACGCTCAAAAAAGTTGCCAACAAAAAAGGTTGAAAAACCAGTAAGCAACAAGAAGATAACAAGAAAAACATAAGCAACAGGCGTTGCAAAATAGCCGTTAAATTCTCGTTTCATAATGAACCAAATATTCTGTAAATTCATTAGATACCACCTTGTGTGCTGTTGATAGTGATCGAGCGGAAAACCTCATCCAAACGACCATGCTCGGCATATAAAGAATCAATATTCCAACCGTTAGCACGAATAGCCTGAGATAACTCAGCCGTAATCTGTTGACCGTTTGTTGGGTAGACCCGCACGCCACGTTCAGCAGCCAATAACTCGACTTCACTGACAAAATCTAGAGCATTTAAAAATGCTGAGAACTTATCGATATCAACATTATCAACAGCAACACACACTGCGTTGTGATAACGCGACATTGCTTCTAGCTCATGAGGGGTTCCATTAAACCGAACCTTACCGTTGGCAATAACCACATTGCGCGTACATAAGGCATGTACTTCTTCCAATATATGAGTCGAAATAATGATCGCTTTGTCTTCGGCCATATCATTAATCAAGTTTCGTACTTCATGTTTTTGATTAGGATCCAAACCATCCGTCGGTTCATCCAAAATCAATACTGGCGGGTTATGCAAAATCGCTTGCGCTAAACCAACACGACGTTTGTACCCTTTTGATAGGGTTTCAATCGGCTGAAACATTACGTTTTTAATTTGTGCACGTTCGGCAGCAGAATCAACAGCACGCATTTTATCAGCGCCAGATAAACCACGAATATCAGCAATAAATTTTAAAAAGCTATGCGGTGTCATGTCTGCGTACGCGGGCGCACCTTCCGGCAGGTAACCTAAACTAGCCTTAACCGCAATTGGATTAGTCAGTACATCATAACCACAAACGCTGACTGTGCCACGTGTGGGTGTTAAAAAGCCAGTGATCATTTTCATGGTGGTCGACTTACCGGCACCATTAGGGCCTAGAAAGCCTAAAACTTCACCTTTATTGACCGAAAATGACACGCCGTCAACGGCCTTAATCGCACCAAAATGTTTGGCAAGATCTTTGATCTCGATTCTCAATGTCATATTATTTAAAGCGTTCTCCGCTCCCCATCTTTTTTGCAAATCGCACATTATTCTGAGGTTACCCCCCACAAGTCAAGTTTGATTTACTTTTCATTTATATTGTTATTGTCATTCCATACCTAAGGGCATAACCTATTCGTCATTTACTTATTAAGATCTGCTTATATGGAATTCAACCGACTTACTCAAAGCATCCGTGAATTTAGCTGGGATCTTATTGATAATTTCAATAATCCTAGTGCCCGCCACAAAGCTATCAGGATCGCAGGCATCAGTCTTAGCATCATCATTTTATTCTTTATCATCCTCATGTTGTGGTGGGATACGGCACCAAACGAATTTAGCCCTGTGCAACATGCCAACGAAATGGCGCTAAAGCAACAACAATCTCTCGTGACGGGCTATACATCTACGGCCACACTAATAACGATCACCAAAAACTTATTACATAAACCTGGTGGCTATCTCAGTAACGATGTCATGCCGCCATCGATATGGATGGACAATATTCCAAACTGGGAGTTCGGCGTCTTAGTACAAATTCGAGATTTTTCACGCGCTTTGCGTAATGATATTAGTCGCTCACAATCGCAATCTTTGGAAGATCCCGATCTTGCTATTGCAGAGCCTCAATTTAACTTTAACTCCGAGTCTTGGTTATTTCCTCCTACTGAGCGCGAATATCAAAAAGGCATTGAAGCACTAGAGGCATATCTAGCTCGCTTAAGCAGTTCAGAGCAAGACAACGCTCAGTTTTATGCACGCGCAGATAACTTGGCAGATTGGTTGGCTATTGTTGAGAAACGTTTAGGCAGTTTGTCGCAACGTTTAAGCGCTAGTGTTGGTCAAATTCGCATTAATACGGACTTAGCTGGTGAGCCAGCAGCCATTCAGTCCACACCAGCACCCGCTGAAATTATCACTAAAACACCCTGGACCCAAATTGATGACGTGTTTTATGAATCCCGTGGTACTACCTGGGCGTTAATACATCTATTAAAAGCCGTGGAGCATGACTTTGCTGATATTTTGCAAAAGAAAAATGCGCTCGTTAGCCTGCGTCAAATTATTCGCGAACTTGAAGCCACGCAAGAAAGTGTTTGGAGCCCAGTGATATTAAATGGCAGTGGTTTTGGATTGGTCGCAAATCATTCTTTAGTGATGGCCTCGTATATTTCTCGGGCAAATGCGGCTATCATCGATTTGCGTAGTTTGCTTAATCAGGGTTAATACAGTTTGTAAGTGGGATCTTTTTTAACTTAATCGATAAGGAATCACAGCATGAAAAAAATAACATTGTCTGTCTTAGTCGCATCCAGTTTATTAATCTCAGCCTGCGATCAAAGCCAAGAAACAAGCCAAGCCGTTCCAGAAGAAAAAAAAGCTATCGTTGAAGAAACAATGACTAGCCCAACTCAAGTAGAAGAAACCGTTACTGAGGTAATTGAAGACGCTGAAAATATCGAAATGCCTGCAGTCACTACTGACAATAGCGCTGAGGTAGAGGAAGAAGCGACCGCAATTGTGACTGAAGAAGGCGCTTCCACAGATGATATGATGGACCAAGCCAAAAAAATCATTGAACAAAACCCTGAGCTTATGGATAAAGCTGAAGAAATGCTCAATTCCGAAATGGGTGAGCTTTCAGCTGAAGATGTCACTGCTAAAGTAAAAGAAATGGTGAACGCAAACTCCCCTGAGCTATCAACTGACGCCGCAATGGAATCTGCCGATCAACTCTCTACCGATGAAATCATGGAAAAAGCTAAAGCTCAACTTGCAGAATCGACTGATCTACCTACAGAGACTGCCATAGAATCCGTTGACGATATGTCAGCTACAGACATGATGGACAAGGCACCTGAAGTTCCGGCCGAACCAGCCATGCCAGATACTGGTGAAGATAAATTAAAAGACGCTGCGTCAGATTTAATGAACTTCTAATTTAAAGTGATTTAAATACAAAAGAGCCGATAGATATTTTCTATCGGCTCTTTTTATAATTATTTCATCGCATCAGGATAAAACAGCTGCTGCCCCGCTTTTCGAAAATTACTAATAATCGCTTGGCCATTTTCACTCGTCACAAAGTCGATATATTTTTTAGCTAGGTCATATTTCACATGCTGATGCTTTTCAGGATTCACAGCCATTACATGGTAGGGGTTAAATAAAGTCTCATCATCTTCAAACACCACTTTTAAACTCATCTTATCTAAGTAGGCAATCTGAGTACCGCGATCAGTCAATGCATAGGCCTGCTTTTCATCAGCAATCGTTAAGACTGCACCCATACCCTGTCCTGCTTGAATATACCAAGCTCCTTTAGGTTCTATTTCTGTCTGTTTCCATAGCGACTTTTCTTTTTTATGAGTTCCAGAATCATCACCACGTGAAACAAACTCACTCTGACCTTCAGCAAGCAACTGCAATGCCTGCGTGGCTGACTTTGCACTATGTAAGCTAGCAGGATCTTGCTCTGGACCCACGATGACAAAATCATTGTGCATCACGGCTGAACGATCGATAAAGTCGCCTTTTTTTACATATTCCAGTTCGGCTGCTGGCGCATGCACAAACACGACATCGACATCACCATTGCTGCCTATTTTTAAGGCTTTTCCTGTACCGACAGCAATAACGGCGACTTTCACATCAAACTTAGCTTCAAATGCAGGGTGTAACACCGATAATAAGCCCGAGTTTTCTGTACTTGTTGTGGTTGAAATTTTTAGTAGTTCAGTAGCCTGAACAGTCAGACTGAACACCATCATCATTGATAATATTAGAGATAAACCCAACTTCATTTGTTCTTCCTAACTAATTATTAATAACGCTTAAAATGCCCACTGACTACGAACTTGAACGATGCTTGGTTCGTCGCCGTCGTTTGAGCCGCCATCCACATCTAACACATCAACGTAGTTTGCAGAGAATCGTAAGGTTGGTGTTGGATACCAATTTAATGCCGCTGTCATTGAATCAACCTCACCACCATCGATATCTGAATCAGACAAGTCTAAGCTGCTATAGCGCAAGCCAAACTCCCATGCACCTATTCCACCTTCACCGACAATGCCTTTTGGTTTCACGCCACCAAATGCACCTTTTTTATAACGTCGAGATTCACCGGTAAAGAAATAACCCGTTTGCACATACCAACCATCAAAATCTAAATCACTGCCACTATTACGATTAACAGAAGTGGTTATATATTCAGCTTGAGCATGCAAAGAACCAAATGTAGCGGCCGCTTCCACGCCCACTTTTAAATAATCATTCACATCGGCAATCGTACCGGTATCAACGATCGAAATCCCTGCCACATGCGATTCCGGTGTTTGTTTAAAACGAGTCGAATCATCATTGTCACCAGTATCACGATAATTTAAACCCACACCAAAATGAACTAACTTAGTTTTTTCATTAACCGGAGCAAAGGTTGCACGAGCACCCGCACCCCAACCTTCATCTTCATCGGCACCTTTTGTGGTTAACGATTCGCCAAATAATCCACCTGCAAGTGACCAGTGTTTATGTTTAGTGCTTGCCATCACACCGATATGGCGACCTGCTGAAAATGCTGATGGTAAAGCGCGCTCTGTAAATAAGGTGTATTTAGAGCTTGTTTGATCTTGTAACATAAATGGGTCTTTAAAATTACCCACTTTTAATTGCAAATCATCAAAGCCGTTATAACTAATAAAGGCGTCGGCTATGCCTTTGCCATTTGCCCCCGTATTAGCAAAGTCATATTGCAACTTATAACCCCAGTCAT
>ENA-OSET01002878-OSET01002878.1-sediment-metagenome-genome-assembly--contig:-NODE-2878-length-16226-cov-13.205214_pt1 | contig 16226 bp, 17 predicted proteins | sample MGYA00237882_ERZ534229 | MGnify/ENA primary metagenome ERZ534229 (study PRJEB26408, sample SAMN06266212) | sediment metagenome | isolation source: Hudson Canyon methane seep mesocosm | place... | reverse complement strand
TTAAAATGGGGAAATGATGAGCTTAACAACCCCAGCGTAAATTAGACGTGTGTACAGGAGCATCCCATAATTGAGTCATTTCATCATCAAGTAAGGTTAGGGTGATAGAGATACCGGCCATATCAAGGGAGGTTGTGTAGTTTCCCACTAAGGAGCGGATAACCTTTATGCCACGCTCTTGCCAAAATTTTTCTGCCAAATCATAAATTAGGTACTGTTCCATTAAAGGCGTGCTGCCTAGTCCATTAACGTGGAGTAATGCTGATTGTCCCGGTTTTGCTTGTAAATCGGCATGAATGGCTTCTGCGATAGTGTTAACAATTTCCGTAGCTGAGCTAAGAGGGAGAGTCTCGTGTCCGCGTTCGCCATGAATACCGACACCCATTTCCATTTGTTGCTCATCGATATCAAAGGTGGGTTGTCCTAGTGCGGGTACTGTGCAGCTAGTTAATGCAACACCCATAGAGGCAGTATTGGTATTAACGCGTTTAGCTAGGCTTGTGCAATTAGATAAATCCGCACCATTTTCAGCTGCTGCTCCAGTTATTTTTTCAACAATTAAAGTACCAGCTACGCCACGTCGGCCTGTACTATGATTTTTGGGTAAGGAAACATCATCATCAATAAGTACGGATGCATTAGCGCAATCAAGCATTTCTGCGGCAATTTCAAAATTCATAACATCACCCGCATAATTTTTAACTATAAAGAGTGCGCCAGCTTCGGAGGCAATTTCTTCTGTTGCTGCTAGCATTTGATCGGGAGTAGGTGAGGTAAATATTTGTCCAGGACATGCAGCGTCAAGCATGCCTTTGCCAACAAAACCTGTATGTAAAGGCTCATGCCCAGAACCACCGCCTGAAATCAGAACAACTTTGTTTTTACGTGTGCTTGAGTTTCGGCTAATAAAACAGGGGTCAGGGTTTAGTTTAATAATGTCTGAGTGTGCCTTAGCAAAACCTTCTAGACTTTCGGTGTATAGGGTATCGATCTCATTGATAAATTTTTTCATGATTTGCTTCCTGAAATAATAGTGGTGGTATTAATTTACCTCTCCCAAGCTCTCTCTTTTAACGGGGCTTGGATGTTCAAGTTTTTGCAACAATGAAGGGTGCGTATTTGAGTTTGTATATGCATACTGTGAGTTATTGTGAAATTTTTAAGATAATGACTTATTCGGTTTATAATGATCTGTTTATTTGGATTCTGCTCTCTATCGCTATTATGGACTCATTTTTTTCTTATTTGCAACAATGCGCGCGCGCGATTGATACGCTTAATGAGTGTATAGGGCGAGCTATTTCTTGGCTTACGCTGGCTATGGTGATTGTTACTTTCAGTATAGTCGTATTACGGTATTTATTTGATATAAGCTGGGTACCGATGCAGGAATCTATTATTTATATGCACAGTTTAGTCTTTATGTTGGGTGCAGCCTATACTCTCAAGCACGATGGCCATGTTCGCGTTGATATTATTTACCAGCGTTGCTCAGTGAAAGTTAAGGCATGGATAGATTTTTTAGGTGCTTTATTATTATTGTTGCCTGTTGCTGGTTTTATTTTGTGGAGTAGCTGGGAATATGTTTTTGATTCTTGGGCTATTTCTGAAAGCTCACGTAATTCAGGTGGGTTACCGGTTGTTTATTTGTTAAAAACTTGTTTGTTATTAATGTCGAGCTTGCTGATTTTGCAGGGTATCTCTTTATTAATAAGTAAGTTGAATTGTATTGTTTCAGCAGGAGCCAAGCATGGATAGTTATATGGCTTTATGGATGTTTGCTGCTGTCTTTGTGGTTTTGTTGTCTGGTTATCCGGTTGCATTTGTATTAAGCGGAACCGCTTTATTGTTCGCGGTACTAGGTTTGCAAATGGACACTTTTGACCCTGATTTTTTGGCCGCATTACCAAACCGCTTGTTCGGTATTATGAACAATGAAACGCTGATTGCCGTGCCTTTATTCGTATTTATGGGGGTGATGCTGGAACGCGCTAAAATTGCTGAGTCTTTACTTGAGGCGATGTCTGAATTATTTGGCTCTGTGCATGGAGGGCTAGGTTTAGCCGTGACTATTGTCGGTATGTTGATGGCTGCAAGTACAGGAATAGTCGGTGCGACTGTCGTTACTATGGGGTTACTGTCATTGCCTACCATGTTAAAGCGAGGCTATGATCCAAGTATTTCTTGTGGCATTATTTGTGCCTCAGGAACTTTAGGGCAAATAATTCCTCCTTCAATTGTTTTGGTTTTGTTGGGTGATGTGATTTCAACGGCCTATCAACAGGCTCAACTTGAAATGGGGGTATTTGCACCAGAAACAATTTCTGTGGGTGATTTATTTGCAGGCGCGTTGTTACCAGGCTTGTTATTGGTCGGCTTGTATTTAATTTATATTATTGTCACTGCTTATCTAACCCCAGATGCTTTACCACGACCTGAGCAAACAAGGCACCATGAAAAAGGTTTTTATGTAAGAGTATTAAAAAGTCTTCTACCTCCACTGATGCTAATTTTAGCGGTGTTAGGTTCAATTATTGGTGGTTTAGCAACGCCCACTGAGGCAGCCTCAGTAGGGGCGGTAGGTGCGATTTTTCTAGCATTAGTAAGTGGCAGTTTAACTCAAGAGATTTTGCAAGATGTGGCGCGTAATACCACGCAAATTACCAGTATGGTCTTTATGATCTTAATTGGAGCTGCTTTATTTTCGTTGGTATTTCGGGGGTTTGAAGGAGATGAGATTATCATTGAGTTACTTTCAGATTTGCCAGGCGGCAAGTTTGGTGCCTTATTTATAGTGATGCTGGTCATGTTTTTATTGGGCTTTGTTCTTGATTTTATAGAAATAACCTTTGTGATTGTGCCTATTGTTGGTCCTGTATTATTAGCAATGGGCTTAGACCCTGTGTGGCTAGGTATTATGATTGCCTTGAATTTACAAACCTCATTTTTAACACCTCCTTTTGGTTTTGCTTTATTCTATTTACGTGGGGTTGCACCTGCGGAAGTGACTACGGGGCAGATTTATAAAGGTGTACTGCCATTTATTATTATTCAGTTGTTTTTATTGGGTATCTTGGCTTATTTTCCAGGATTAGCAACTTGGTTACCTTCACTTATATATGCTTGATAACGTATGATGCCTAAAATTTTAATAGTTTTGCTGTTTAGCTTACTGACTGCTTGTGGCCAAAAGGGGCCTTTATTTATGCCGATAGAAGATACGAAAACTGAACAAGAAGGTGCCTCTTAATGGATTATTTTAATTATCGAGGCAATGCTTTATTTGCTGAGGACGTAGCGCTTAGTGAAGTGGTTGCACAATATGGTTCCCCTTGTTATGTGTATTCAAAAGCAACATTAGAGCGTCATTGGAATGCTTTTGATCGTGCTTTTGCTGAGCAGGCACATTTGATTTGTTATGCGGTTAAGGCAAATTCAAATATTGCAATATTAAATACTTTGGCCCGTTTAGGCTCAGGCTTTGATATTGTGTCTATCGGTGAATTAGAGCGTGTTTTGACTGCAAAAGGAGACCCCAAGAAAGTTGTTTTTTCGGGTGTAGGTAAGCGTGTAGATGAAATTAAGCGTGCGCTGGAAGTGGGGATTCGTTGTTTTAATATTGAAGTCAAAGGCGAATTGGACAGGATAAACCAAATTGCTGGAGAATTAGGGGTTAAAGCGCCCGTATCTTTTCGAGTTAATCCAGATGTTGATGCGAAAACGCACCCCTATATTTCTACGGGGTTAAAAGAGAATAAGTTTGGAATTGATATTGAATCAGCTATTGAAGAATATCAGCGCGCAGCAAAAATGGACAATATCCAGATTGTGGGGATCGACTGTCATATCGGTTCGCAATTAACGGAAACGCGCCCATTTTTAGATGCCTTAGATCGTGTCTTAAAAATTATTGAGACTTTGAAGTCAGAAGGTATTGTTTTACAGCATTTAGACTTGGGTGGTGGTTTAGGTATTTGCTATGATCAAGAAAAGCCTCCTGAGCCTGCTGAATATGTGGCGGCTATTTTGCAGCGGCTAGGTGATAATGATTTAGAAATATTGCTGGAGCCGGGAAGAGCGATAGCAGGCAATGCGGGGGTGCTAGTGACCAAGGTTGAATATTTAAAACCTACGGAGCATAAGAACTTTGCTATTGTTGATGCCGCGATGAATGATTTAGTGAGGCCGTCACTTTATAGCTCGTGGCAAGCTATTATTCCTGTACAGCTAGGAAGTTCGGTTGAGGAGTTAGAATGGGATATTGTTGGGCCAGTTTGTGAGACGGGAGACTTTTTAGGCAAAGAGCGCTCTTTGTCGCTTACGCAGGGTGATTTATTAGCGGTCCGGTCTTCGGGGGCTTATGGGTTTACGATGAGTTCTAACTATAACTCACGCCCAAAAGTAGCAGAAGTTATGGTTGATGGTGATCAAATGCATCTTATTCGTGAGCGTGAACAAGTCTCTCAATTATGGTTAGGTGAGCAATTATTGCCATAGGTAGTATGAAATTATGATGATTGAATTTACAAAAATGCATGGCTTAGGTAATGACTTTGTTGTTATTGATGCTATTCGGCAGGACATTTCTTTAACGCCAGAGCAAATACGTTTTATTGCGGCACGCCATTTTGGTATTGGCTGTGATCAGGTGTTATTGGTTGAGTTAGCAGCGCAGCATTCAAATGCAGACTTTCGTTACCGAATTTTTAATGCGGATGGGAGTGAGGTTGCTCAATGTGGTAATGGTGCGCGTTGCTTTGCGCGTTTTGTTAGAGATAAAAAACTGTCTTATAAGGACAGCATTTTGGTTGATACGCATGCAGGGCAATTATTATTAAGCTTTGATGATCATGATCTGGTTACCGTTAATATGGGGATTCCACACCATAGCCCTGCTGTTATTCCATTACGAGCAGAGCAAGAAGAGAAGTTTTATACCGTTAATGTAAATGGTGTAGAAAAGGCGTTTGGCGCGGTATCAATGGGTAATCCACATGCGGTACTGAAAGTAAGTGACGTGCAGTTGGCGCAGGTTGGTGAATTAGGCGAAGCGTTGGAGAGTCATGCGTTTTTTCCAGAAAGAGCGAATATCGGCTTTATGCAGGTAATTGATAGAAATACAATTAAATTGCGTGTTTATGAGCGTGGTGCAGCAGAAACTTTGGCCTGTGGAAGTGGCGCATGTGCCGCTGTAGTTATTGGTATTGAGCAGAAATTATTGGATCAAGACGTGATTGTAGAGTTGCCGGGTGGTAAGTTAGAAATTCATTGGGCTGGGCGAGATCAACCCGTATTTATGACTGGGCCGGCATTAAGTGTTTTTGAAGGATGTATAGAAATATGAGTGAAATTGATTCAACTAAAGTAGAAAGTTATTTAAAGCAACACCCTGAGTTTTTTAATGAACACTTAGATTTGCTGGAACATATAACCGTTCCGCACCCAAGTGGCAGCGCCGTTTCATTGGTTTCTAAGCAATTAGAGCTATTTCGTCAGCGCCACCATGATATGGAAGTGCAGTTGAATGGCCTGATTGATATTGCTAGGGATAATGATCATTCCGCTAACCAAATGCATGAATTAACTTTGGCGGTTATTGAGGTGGATACTTTAGATGCTGCGATTGAAAATTTAAATGTTGTTTTAGCAGAGTGTTTTTTAACAGACTTTTTTGCGGTTAAAATTATTTCTGATGAAAAGCGTGATTCTGCATTAGCCGGTTTATTTGTCGAGCCAGAACACCCTGAATTAAAGCACTTTGTTAAAGAGCTTGGTAGTAACCAGGCCAGCTGTGGGAAACCTACTTTAGCGCAAGCGAAATTCCTTTTTGGAGATAATGCTTTAGACGTGAAGTCGTGCGCTATCATCCCTATGTCATTTACTGAGATAGAAGGTTTGATTGCGATTGGAAGTCGTAATGAAGAGCGCTTTGATTATAGTATGGGGCATTTATTTTTAACTCAAATGAGTGAGATTATTGGAACTCGTTTTGCGGCTTTATTGAAAGCGGAGTAATTGATGCAAGTGAATGCTCGGAAGCAACTTGAAGATTTTTTACAGCAGTTAAGAGTTGAAAAGCGAGCATCAGAACATACGGTAAAGAATTATCATAGGGACTTACAGCATCTTGTTGTTTTTTGTGGGCAGCATGAAGTTAAGGAATGGCGTGAGGTAACTTCTGCAAATATCTTAATGCATGTAGCGGAGAGGCACCGTAAAGGATTAGGCAGTGCGAGTTTGCAGCGAGAGTTATCTGCTATGCGTAGCTTTTATTTGTATTTAATGAAGTCTGGAGCGGTAGAGTGTAATCCAGCGCAGCACGTAAAAGCACCTAAGCAAGCGAGAAAGCTTCCAAAAACTTTAGATGTAGACCAAGTAAGTGCATTATTAGATGCAGGGGCAAATTCAACTATAGAATTACGTGATGTAGCGATGTTTGAGTTGTTTTATTCTTCAGGGCTACGCTTAAGTGAATTGCATGCACTTGATTTAGAAGATATAGATTTTCATGATAAGCAGCTTAAGGTGCGCAAAGGAAAAGGGGGGAAAGAGCGTCTTTTGCCTATAGGTAGTAAAGCTATTGTAGCCATACAAGCATGGTTAAAGCAGCGCCCTCCTACAAATGAAAGGCAAGATAATGCTGTTTTTACTAGCATAAAAGGAAAGCGTCTTGGACAGCGCAGTATTCAGTTACGTTTAAAACAGTGGTGTATTAAGAAAGGGGTAGATCAATCGGTTCATCCACACATGTTGCGTCATTCTTTTGCTAGTCACTTATTAGAATCAAGTCAAGATTTAAGGTCTGTGCAAGAGTTATTAGGACATGAAAACATCAGTACTACGCAGATTTATACTCACTTAGATTTTCAGCATTTAGCTGAAGTGTATGACCAAGCACACCCACGTGCAAAAAAAAATAGCGAATGATCTGATTTAGTAAAAAATAATGTTACTATGGAAGGCTACTTTCTGTGGTAATGAAATGAGATCTGCTTCAGAAAGCCCTAGGTTAGGGTAAAAAAATTTAATTATATGGGATTATAAAATGGCAGCGAGCGATTTTTCGCAAGAAGCGGAAAGTAAAGGATTTGCATGGTTTCTTGGAGTTATGGGGGCACTTTCGGTTGTAGTTGTAGTTGTGCTAGGTGGGTACTGGAGTATTGAGCCTAGACCTTTTAATGTGGAGGAGGAGGCAATCGTCCGTCAGCAAGAGGATGATATTAATGACTTACCAGTAGGCTATGTGTATGCCAATACTCTAGCGCATATTGCCGAAACTTTATTATATAAACCGGGCGGCTACATTACTAATGATGTCGGTGTGCCGGGGGTATTATTAGATAATATTACCAGCTGGGAATATGGAGTGTTGATTATGTTGCGTGATGGCGCATCAGCACTGAGAAATCATTTGGCGCGTTCTCAGTCGCAGTCTGCTGAAGATCCTGACTTAAAAAATGCAGAGCCTTATTTTTATTATGAACATAATTCATGGGCCTTACCTTCCTCTGAGGCAGAGTATCAAAAAGGTATTGATGCATTGCATGCTTATATGGCTCGTTTAGCAGATCCAAGCAATAAGAATCCAGGTCATTTTTATTCGCGAGCAGATAACTTATGGCAGTATGTAGAGATTATCATTAAGCGGCTAGGTGGGGTTTCTACGCGATTAAGTGCGAGTACTGACCGTTATGAGGCTTATGATATTAAATTAGAGAAGTCAGCGGCTATTTCACAAACCTCATGGATGGAGCTAGATAACGTTTTCTGGGAGGCTCGTGGTTCTTGTTGGGCTTTATTGCATATTTTACAAGCGATTAAGCATGATTTTGTACTGATCTTAGAAGATAAGCGTGCTATGGATACCTTAAATATTATGATTCATGAGATGCAGAATGCACTGGCTCCGATTACGAGCCCAATGATTCTTAATGGTGATGGATATGGTGTTTTTGCTAACTACTCTTTAGCTATGGCAAGTTATGTGTCGCGTGCTAATGCTGCAGCATTAGATTTACGTGATGTAATGAATAGAGGTTAATCAGTATGGAAGAAGAATTAAATAATAATCTTAAGCAAGTAGGTACTTGGAAACGAATTGCATTTATTCTTATTTTTGCAGTTATTATTGGTGTAGTGCGTACTTTATTGTGGGTGGTGGTGTTATTACAAATTGCATCAGCATTAATAACGGGGAGTGCTAATCAGAATATTTTAAGTTTCGGCCAAAAATTAGCGGCCTATACTTATCATATTTTGTTGTTTCTTACTTTTAATACCGATGAAGTTCCTTTTCCATTTGCAGATTGGGGGTTAACGGAAGAGATAAGTGCCAATAAGGATATTGTTACTCCTAAAAAATAAAATAGTGACATAAGTTTATGCGACAACCGCTGCGTAAAATTATCCATATAGATATGGATGCTTTTTTTGCGGCGGTTGAGCAGCGAGATAATCCCGAGTATAAAAATAAACCACTTATCGTAGGTGGGGCGCCTGATAGTCGCGGTGTCGTTGCAACTTGTAGCTATGAAGCCAGAAAATATGGGATTCATTCAGCTATGCCCTCTTCAAGAGCCTTTCGGCTTTGTCCACAAGCGATCTTTGTTAAACCGCGGTTTCAACGGTATCAACAAGCTTCACAGCAGATTCAAAAAATATTTCTTCAATACACCTCTAAGGTTGAACCGTTATCGCTGGATGAAGCTTATTTAGACGTGAGTCATAGTGAGTTGTTTCAGGGTTCGGCGACACGGTTAGCTGAAAAAATACGGCAGCAAATTTTTGATGAGACTGGTTTAGTTGCTTCAGCAGGTATTTCTTATAATAAATTTTTGGCAAAAGTAGCTTCTGATATCAATAAACCTAATGGGTTATTTCTTATTTCTCCTCAGCAAAGTTTAGCTTTTATTGAGCAGTTACCTGTTGGGCAGTTTCATGGGGTAGGGCGAGTAACTGAACAGAAAATGCATAAATTAGGTATAAAAACGGGTTTAGATTTACGCAATTTTTCTTTGCATGAGTTGCAGCAAAATTTTGGTAAATCGGCGTTATTTTTTTATAACATCGTACGGGGTGTTGATGACCGGCCTGTTAAACCGCGCGGTGAAAGTAAGTCGGTAGGCGTAGAAAAAACCTATCCAAAGGATTTGCAAGAGAGTGTGTTGATATATAGTCAATTAACAGAATTGCTGGTGCGTGTGCTGGCAAAGCTTGCGCTTAAGGGGTTATGTGCGCGCACTTTAACTGTAAAGGTGAAATATCATGATTTTCATCAAATTACACGTAGCTTAACCTTAAAAGAGTCGGTAAAAGCTCAGTTGATTACCGAGACAGTCTTTAGTCGATTATTAAGTGATGATGGCATAGGTGAAACTAAAATACGATTATTAGGGATTACCCTGTCTTCATTGGAAAAAGAAAGTTTATATTATCGGCAGTTAGATTTGTTTAATGGTGTGTTGTAGTGTTTTATTTGGATGGGTGGGCTCGTGAGTAAAAATATTTTAATAACAGGTGGTGCTAGAAGGGTGGGTGCTCGTTGTGTCCGCTACTTGCATGCCCAAGGGTGTAGTATTTTATTGCATTATCGATCCTCATCTTCTGAGGCTCAGGGCTTGGCGGATGAGTTGAACTTACTTAGGGCGGATTCAGTGCGTATTATTCAGGCAGATTTAACAAGCAGTGAGGCTTTGGCTAGGCTGGCTGACGTTGCGAGTAAGGCTTGGGGGGGGGTTGATGTGCTGATTAATAATGCTTCTGCTTTTTATGCAACAAAGGTAGGTGATGTCATTGAAGAGCAGTGGGATGATTTGCTGGGCAGTAATTTAAAGGCTCCCTTTTTTTTGACACAGGCCTTAATGACAACTTTAAAAGCGAGACACGGATGTGTTGTAAATATTGTCGATATTCATGCGGAGCGTGGTTTGCCCGATTTTTCAGTTTATAGTATTGCAAAGGCAGGCTTAGTGACCTTAACTAAGGTTTTAGCTAAGGAGTTGTCGCCTGAAATAAGAGTTAATGCGGTAGCGCCAGGGGCTATTATGTGGCCTGAGCAAGATGAGGTTGCGGCACTTCAAAAACAAGAAATACAAGCAAAAGTGGCTTTACAGCGAATTGGCTGCCCTGATGATATTGCTAAAGCAGTTGCGTATTTGATTAACGATGCAGATTATGTGACCGGACAGGTCATTACCGTAGATGGTGGGCGTACCTTATTTACTTAGTTTGCATAGGAAGTGTGATGCGCTTTTGTTGTTGCGTGCTTTTGTCAAACTCTTGCCAAAGTTGAGCGAAACTTTGATTATTTATTGGATGCTGTTGGTTGGGAGCAATTTCAGCTAACGGCTCGAGTACAAACGCATAGTTTAAAATGTCTGGGTGTGGGATTTTTATTTTTTGGGTATGAATGATTTGTTGATCGTATAGAAGTAGGTCTATATCTAAAGTGCGTGATGAGAATTTTTCTTTACTGGGTATGCGTCCATGTTCAGCTTCGATATTTTTTAGTTGCTTAGTAATATGTGCGGGCTCATGTTTACAGTTAAAGACGCTGACTAAGTTGTAAAAAGCATCTCCGGAAAATCCAACCGAAGTTGATTCGTAAATACTAGAGTGCTGTAGGGGGCCAAATAATGTCTGCAATGCACCGAGAGCAGAGGTGATGTTGTGCTCTCGGTTTATATTGCTACCTATGCTGATAAAACAAGACGGCATCTTTACTTTGTTCCGCGTTCAATAATGATGCCTACGTCGCTAGCGCCGCTGATAGCGCCTTTTTTATTGAGTATTAGTTTTACCCAAGGGACATTGAACTCTTCACGGATAAGGCGGTTTATTTCTTCAGCCAGTTTTTCTACCAAGAAAAAATCACTACTTTCAACAAAACTAATAATGCGTTGTGATACGGCTTTATAGTTTAGGGTGTCTTCAATGTCATCAGTTTCTGCGGCTTTTTTTATGTCGTGAGCCATTTCAATATCTAAGACAATGGTTTGTTTGGTTTCTCGTTCCCAATCATAAATACCGATAATCGTTTCAATTTGAAGTCCGCCTAAAAAAATAATGTCCATTGATGCTCCAGTTATTATTATAATAATTATTAGTTTTGCGTAAGTATCAGGGAAATATCCCTGGCACACAAGTAGTGAGCATGTATTTAATAAAAATAGGAAAAAAAGATGGTTGAATGGTTGTTGGTTTTAGGGGCTTACTTGTTAGGTTCTATATCGAGTGCAATTATAGTTTGTCGAGTAATGGGATTGCCTGATCCGCGTGAGCAAGGCTCGGGGAATCCGGGGGCAACAAATGTTAAAAGGTTTGGAGGCAAGAAGGCTGCGGGTATTACTTTATTGGGTGATATGTTGAAAGGCTTGGTTCCCGTGTTAGTTGCGCAAGCATTTAATGTGCAACCTTTGATTTTATCGGCGGTTGTTTTTGCGGCATTTATTGGGCATTTATACCCCGTGTTTTTTGGATTTAAAGGGGGTAAAGGCGTTGCTACCTCATTTGGTGTATTTTTAGGGGTTCATTGGTTGTTGGGTGCAGGGGTGGCATTAACATGGTTTGTTGTTTATAAGCTATTTAAGATTTCCTCGTTATCAGCATTGGTTGCATCAGTGTTGGCGCCAGTTTATGTGTATTTGATTGTGGGTATGCAGCCTTTAGTTTATGTGGCTGTAGCTATCTCTATTATTTTGATTTGGCGCCATAAGGCTAATATTCAGCGCCTATTGGCAGGTGAAGAGAAATAAGAGGTCGTTTGTATTTGGTTGATTTAAATTAAGTGTGTGAGACTGTTGATTTATGTAAGCTATGTCGGTATTAGCTGTTGGTAATGCCCAAAGACCAATGATTACGGGTATTTGCCTATTACTATTCTCTAATTAAAAGCAACGACTTAGGTAATTACCAACACTTAATGAGTACATAGCCTTAAAAAATGAGTTAAAGGCTGATATAAAAAATATCAACGGCAAGTTTGATCGGATACAATGGCCTATTGTATGCAGCCATACTATCCGTCTTTTTAAAGGATTACCTATTAGCTTTTATCCAAGGTTCGTAGCAGGTGGTTCTCTGCTTTGGTATCGTTTTTGTGTGGGAATGGGGTTTTAAGGCTTGTATAATTGAAAGTTGAGAATATGAATACTCTATATAGATATGCCCCTAATCATTCACCAGCATTTTTGCTTATTTTGGCAGGGCCTGAATCTTCATGTAGCCTGAGTATAAAATAGTTAATTAATCATTTATCGAAAGTTATGTCTAACCCATTTTCTTTGCCTTTTGAACTTAATAATAAATCCATTTCTGCTTGGTTGAGTCAGCTTAAATCATCTGATGTTTTGTTGACCAGTAATCAAATTTATAGCGTGTTATCTGTTTTGCAAAAAGAACAGGGCAATATTGATACGGTATCTTTTAGTATTGTCGTTATGCGGCTAACGCCTGTTGTGATCTATTTGTCAGGTTTTTTAGAGCAGGCGATTATAAAGACTCCGGAACAACGTAAAATTTCAAAAGTGAGCGTGCGTATTTTGCGCCACTTGGCTTTTTTGCATCTTTGTTTGGCGAAGCGATTAAGTCAGCAAGAGCAACGAGTTTTGCATTTGAATTATGCTTTGCAAATTATAGGGCTTGTATTTAAGCAATATGCTTTAAGTTACGAGCGGCCTTCTGCGACGTTATGGGAGTTTATGGGGGAGTGTTATGTTTTGGCGCTTTCTGACCGTATTTTAGATATTCCTGTTGAAGAACCCTTAGCTGAGTTTCGAGCGTTATCTACTATTGCTCTAGCTTTAAAGCGTGTGCTGTTATTTTGGTTGGCTAAGCCGCATGCTTTAAGCCAGCAGGATATAAACACTTTATTTGAGTTCTGTACTCTAAATAGTCGATTGGTTAATTTTGCTCAGTCAAATGTTCGGGTTGAGCCTGAGTTTTGTTGGGATTATGGCGATGTTGAAGGCTTTCAGCCTTTGTTTTTTAGGCCGAAAACATTACCTGAAAAATATCTGCTATTTCATGTGGCTGATTTATTGAGTTCTGCGCAGTCTAAGGAACTTTCAATTCAGGGAGCTGATGACTTATTTGAGTATTTAAGTCACTATCAAGAATTGATTGAAAGTACGAAGTTTTCTTTGCCTAGACCTTTTGTTGCTGTTAGTGGGTTTGTGCAGGGTGTTGAGTTTCTTGCCAAGCATGTGCGTCATGGTGAAATTTCAATGCTTAATTCACCTTCTCCTAAAAACTTGAATTTTGCAAGCTTGGACTTAGTGAAAGAGAAAGTGAAGAAAAAGAAGGGAATGGAGCGTGTGAATGCTACCGATATATGGGGTGGCGATGAGGAAAAAAAGGCTGTGAGAATAGAGGTTTTATTTGGTGCTTTAAAGTTAGTTAAAACGACTCATGAGCATTTTTTTGCTACTGAGGCTATGCAGGTGAATTTACTTGAGAGTGAGGTTTTTATTGCTTATGGGGCTGATTTAAAAATATTCTTAGGAGTTTGTCGTTTAGTTGCTCGCGAACAGCGGGGTAAAATTCAAAGGTCGATGGTGCAGGTATTTGAAGGGCGGGTATCTTTATTAACGCAGGTACACTCGGTTACTAAGAGAGCTGCTTTTTTATTACAGAATGAAGCGGGTTGTGAGTTATTTTTATCTTCGGGTAAAAATACGGTGGGGTCTGTTGTGAAGTTTGACCAAGCTGAAGTAACTTTGGACCGGTTAGTTGAGTTAACGCCTAGTTATATGCGTTATGCGGTGTCGGTTAGTGAAAGTTGAGGTGTAGGGTTTTGTTTGTAGGGTACGAATAAATTCGAATTTACAGGGTTAAATCCCCGTGGCGTTGATTTGATGATTTGGTAGCCCGTATGGAGGAACGTAATACGGGAAGCAGTGCGTTGAATGCCCTGTATTGCGCCAGCTTCATACAGGCTACTTTCTTAAGTTAACGGAGCTGGACTTTTGGGTGGCCTGTATGGAAACGGGGAAAGCTTTAGTTGATGCTGGTTTCTTCATATAACTCAGCGATGGGAAGTTTAATATTTAATGACTCAATATTTGCTATGTCTTGCAGGTTTGAATAACTACGCAGTATCCATACATGGTTATCTTGTTTGGTAAAGCAATCTACGGACATTTTTTGTGCATCAATGAGCCAGTATTCTTGAAGGCTTTCGAGTTGTTGGTAGTATTTGAATTTATCACCACGATCATAAGCTTCGGTTGAGGGTGATAGTACCTCTGCAATAAAGTGGGGCTGTTCTTTGTAATGTTCTTGTTTTTTATCATCTGGGTGGCAGCTTACAAAAACATCAGGGTAAAAATAGGCATTTGCCGATGCAACTTTGACTTTCATGGCTGAGATATAGCTTCGGCAGGCTTTGCCCTTGAGTTTTTGTTTTAGTAGTACTGAGAGGTTGCCGGCAATAGTGACATGGTTATCACTAGCTCCAGCCATTGCCCAGATTTCTCCGTTTAGGTATTCATTTTTAAACTCAGTTGTTTTTTCATTTTCTAGGTAGTCTTGTTCGGATATAAGTGTGTGTTGGGCAGTTGCTGGCATGAGATATCCTTATAAATTAAAGGTAGTCTGTATTTCAGACGTTTATACAGCTTATTGATTTTAAGCCCTCTCTTGTTGGAGAGGGTTGGGTGAGGAGTTTTAAAATAGCTTCTTGTTCTTTGCTTTTAAAACTCTAGATAAAGACATTTGAAGAAGAAAAATATTTAATTCCCCTCATCCCAGACTTTTCCCTTTGGAGAAGGCGTTTATACCTTAAATCAATATGGCTACGCATTTCAGGCGGGACAGCTTGGTAGTCCTCGCGTTCTCACTGCTGTTCTTTTATTGTAGGGGCAATCCCTTGTGGTTGCCCTGATAACGAGTGGGCATTAAGGGCAGGCACCACGGCTTTCTCATAAAACACCATTGCAAACTGTAGTATAATCCGGGCCCCTAAAATTTGGCCCGACTCATTGATACATGAACAGCGAATTACCAGTCAGTAACAAACAGATAGTTAGTTTTATAGATTCATTGAAAAACAACTTGCCAGAGCATCGAGATAATCGTGGTAAGCGTCACACCTTAGTATTAGTGATTGTTGGTTTTGTTTCTGCCACCTTAGTTGGTCGCCAAAAGCTTTCTAGTATTCATCGTTATATCTGCAATCGAGCGGACTGGTTATATGAAATCACTGAAACCCAAAAAGTTAAACCGATTTCTCGTGCACACCTTCCTCGCCTTCTTAATGGCTTGGACTGGCTAGCATTAAACGAACTAATTGAGAGCAGCTTTGGTGTTCAAATTCATTACAATCAATCTAAAAAATGGATAGCAATCGACGGTAAAGCATTACGTGGCACCCTGGATGCTGGCGACAAACAAAATATAGTCTTAGCGGTTGATCATCATACGCGAGAAGTGGTGGCGCAAGCCCGACAATCGGGTGATAAGTCCAGTGAGATTCCAGTAGTGCGCGAATTATTAAAAGGTAGCGGACTAGAAAAGCAAAAAGTCTCTCTAGATGCTCATCACTTTAATCCAATAACAACCACTCAAATTCATCAAGCTGAGGGCATTTATTTAACTCAAGTTAAAGAGAATCAGGCGATATTTCTAAAGCAATGTAAGTTACTGCCTACACAATCTACGGCTCTTGCTGAAACAACGAGTCATGAAAAAGCACATGGACGAGTTACTACGCGCAGAGCTCAATTATTTTCCTTGGATTCACTGTCCCTAGCTCCTCGTTGGAAAAGTAGCGGACTGTTAACACTCATCGTTATGGAGCGTGAAACAGTTGAGATTTCCAAGAACAAAACGACTTTTGATACCTCTTATTATGTGAGCAATTTAGCGATTGAATCTAGCTCGACAAAATCTCTTGTTGAAGAGCTAGCGGGTGCCATTCGCTGTCATTGGGGTGTGGAATCTAATAACTGGATTCGTGATGTCACCTTTAATGAAGATCATATCAAAACAAAAGCAGGTAACCAAGCGCAAATCATGGCTTTACTGCGTGGTCTAGCCATTGAGCTGATTAGGAAATCAGCACCCAAAAATTTTCAGGCCGCTATAGAAAATTTATCCGATTCAGTTGCTAACTTAGAATCCATGCTCAGACAAGTAAAATTTTTATGAGAAAGCCGTGGGGGGTTGGGGGCGGAGAAATTAAAATAAATTCTTTTTCCTTAACTTAATGGCAGTGGAGGGTTGGGTGG
>ENA-OSET01002876-OSET01002876.1-sediment-metagenome-genome-assembly--contig:-NODE-2876-length-16237-cov-2.966646_pt1 | contig 16237 bp, 14 predicted proteins | sample MGYA00237882_ERZ534229 | MGnify/ENA primary metagenome ERZ534229 (study PRJEB26408, sample SAMN06266212) | sediment metagenome | isolation source: Hudson Canyon methane seep mesocosm | place... | reverse complement strand
TATTAACTATTACTCCACATTCACCGTCTTCTCCAGGTTCGTTATTACCCATTTCAACCGCAGCTAACCTTAATACATTAAAGGTACCTATTAGATTTATATCGACTACTGCTTTGAAGTATTGCAATGGATGAGCACCATCCTTACCAACTGTCTTGCTTGCACTTCCAATACCTGCACAATTAACAACAATATGTATACCTCCAAATTGCTCTACAGTTGCCTTAATACAGTTAGTAACAGAATCTTCATCTGTTACATTAGCAATAGCAAATGCCGTTCCATCCCCTAAGCTTTCTGCTGCCTTCTTGGCGTTTTCTTCATTGAGGTCAACTAACATGATTTTAGATCCAGCAGCTAAGAGCTTTTCAGCTGTTGCCAAACCCAAGCCTGAAGCTCCTCCGGTTATTAGCGCTACCTTGCCTGAAATATCCATAGTTTCTCCTGAAATTTTTATGTAAGGGACGCGAATATTACACGATAAAGCTTTCTTTAAAAACTCTTGAAGGTTATTTTGCACCTTGAACCGATTATCAAGGACCAACACGCACCAATTGAATGCAAAAAAAACAAAAAAAACCTGAAAAGTTGGCATAAATCTTGCATTATAATTAGTGATGGTGTTTATTTACTTTACTAAGAGGTTTAAATGATGAAATTTAAAAAAATTGCAGTTTTATTACTTGCCAGTATGAGCTACATGTCTTTAAGCGCAGCAGAGGTTGAATTCAACGGTGCACTTACTAATGATTATATTTGGAGAGGCATGAGTCAATCTGCTGAAGATCCAGCCGTGTCAGGTGGTTTTGATGTTACGTCCTCTAAACATGGTGCTTATGTTGGTGTCTGGGGCTCTTATGTTGACTTTGACAGTGATACTAATGCAGAAGTTGATTATTATTTTGGCTATGCAGATGAGTCAGCTAGAGGGGTAAGCTTTGATGTTGGTTATATTAGTTACAACTATCCTTCTGAAGGTGACTTGAAGTTTGAAGAAATTTATGTGGGTTTAGCTTACAAGTGGGTAGGAGTACTTATATCTAAAGGCCTTGAAGATGCTCCTGATAACACAGAATGGTCAGTAGCCTTAGGAGATTCAGGTCTAGGGGCCACTTATGGTGATTATGATGGTGTAGGCAAATATAAGCTTCTAAGTTTTGATTTTCCAAAAGAGTTTGCTGGAATGACTTTTGGAATTGGCTTAAGCGATTTTGATGGTGCAAATGGCAACGCTGATGAAGATGGGTTTGTAATTACATTTTCTATGTAATTATATTTTTATTTGATAAAAAAGAGGCTTGATAGCTGATTATTTGGCCTCTTTTTTTTGATTCTGAAAAGGAGCGGAATACATTTCTAAAGCTTTCTTTTTTATCTCTGGGTCCAAAGTTTTAAATCTTTGTAAAAAAAAGTTTTCTCGTCCTTCGAAATTATCCTTACTATCGGTACAACCTAAAGCGTGAGCAGATATGTAGTTACTAGGCCATAATTTATAATTAGAAATAACTTCTTGATCGATTATTTTAGCCAGATCCTCCATATTCTTAACTTTTTCACTAATATTTTTTCCTATATGAAGGTGAACCCTGCCTTTAGGCTCTTTTATCCCTTTAACTAACTCACCTAAATCTCTTTGATTACTTTCTTCATAAGATAATTCTTCCCACCCTTCCCAACCAATAGCTTTGATAATATCGAGAGGGTCATATTCATAAGAGATAGAGACTGGCGTTAAATTAACTTGTTTTACCCACTCATTAATTTCTAGTGATTTTCTAGAAGAAAGGTACAACATCTTAAGCACTGCTGGGTCAGTAAAGTCATGTCCGTCAATTGCCCTTCCCTGTGATTGAGCAATCCATATACTTTCTTGATCTACAATTAATGAATGATTTATAAACCTTGAAAGATTAGCAAGCTTAGTTAATGTTTCTTTAACTCCCTTGATATTCCGATGCACTACAAAACTTTTATTTAAACGCATCAATTTCTCAAAGAAACCTGAGTCCAGAAGATTATCACCTATGGCGATTCTTACTGTTTTTTGACCCTTCTTAAATCTTGCAAAGTTTAAGAACAATGAATCTAAAGCTATATCTCTGTGATTAGATATATATAAGGTGGGCCTTGAACTTAAATTTTTTGAACCTGAATATGAAAAACCATCTGTTGTCCTTTTAATCATCTCTTCCACAAAAGGAGCTAAATTGTTTTGGAACTGTTTAATACTTTTTGAGTTACCAAAACTTTTTATGAAAGTTTTTCTAAATAAAAAAGAACTTAATCCTGGAATAATTTTAAAGATTGAAGGGTATATCTGAGCTGAAATTAAGTCGTGAAATTTTTTGTCATAGGTCAAAGATTTTATGACATCGGAAACCTCTTCGTCTTTATAAGGCGATATGGAATCAAAATTCTCTTCTAGATTATTCAAACTTTTATTTTTAACCTTAGTGTTTGAAGGCTGATATTATTGTTTACTTAAAAATTGGTCAAACCAACCGTATGATTTCAGAAAATATACATCCATTTTTTCAAGGATATAAGTTCTTCGGCTTTGTCCATCGAGGAGGTGATGAAAAAAAAACAGAGAACACCTTAGAGGCTTTTCAATACTCTTCTGATCTGGGTTTTGTGTTTATGGAAACTGATGTTCAATCTACCTCTGATGGCAGAGTTGTTATTTTTCATGATGCTGATTTAAAAAGAATAGCAGGTATAGATAAAAAAATTAAAGACCTTACCTTTGATGAAGTTACCAACATTGATTTAATTAATGGAGGAAAAATTCCTTCCTTAGAAGAGACATTATTTTCTTTTCCAAATTTAAGATTCAATATAGATATAAAAACAAATAGTGCTGTTGAAGAAAGTATCAAAATCATTAAATCTCAAGAAGCTCTGACAAGAGTCTGTCTTGCTTCATTTTCTAATAAAAGGATAAGAAGGATTAGAAAGTTAGCTGGATCTCAATCTTGTACTTCAATGAGTCAGCTGGAAGTGGTAAACGCAATTTTCCATGTTTTAGCAGAAAATTTGGGCTCAGGAATTAATTTAAGACGAAAAATGCGAGGTGATGAGGCCTATTTTAAAAGTAAGTGGATGAGAACCACTATTCCTTTTAATGGTATTCCAGATTGTGCACAAGTGCCTGTTGGCCAATGGGGAATTCCCATAGTTACTCAATCATTTATAAGAATCATGAATTTACTGGGAAAGTTTGTCCATGTTTGGACTATAGATGAACCTGAAGAAATGAATAGGTTAATAGATTTAGGTGTTGACGGATTAATGACTGATAAGCCAAGTATTCTTAAAAGCACCCTAATTGATAGAGGGCTATTTAATTACTAGGTACCTTCCAAAGCAGTATCAATCCTGGAATAAACAATATCAATAAACTTAAAATTCCCAGATTTGGACTTCCTGTAAGGAGTGCTATACCGGAAACCATAAACGGGCCAATAAAAACTGAAGACTTTCCTATAAAATTGTAGAATCCAAAGAATTCAGCAGCTTTGTTCTCAGGTATTAACGTACTAAAAAAGGATCTACTGATGGCTTGAACTCCTCCTTGAACTAATCCAACAACTGAAGCTACGACATAAAATTCCAAGGCCGTATCCATTTGAGCACTAAACAACACCACAAATATATAAACAATAATGGCAAACGAAAGAGAATATTTGTAACCAAATTTATCAGCATAGTAACCAAAGACTAAAGTGGCAGGAAAGCCAATAAACTGAGTAAGTAATAATGCTTGGATCATAGAGGTAGCTGATAAACCTATATCTGATCCATAAGAAGTGGCCATTCTTATGATGGTATCTACTCCATCCATATAAAGAAAATAAGCTAAAAGAAAAATAACAGCGCTTTTATATTTTTTAATAGACCTCGCAGTATTTAATAGATTTCTAAATGCCTCAGAGATTACCGTGTATATAGGTTTTCTATCTATATTTTGTATAGGTTCTTTAACCTTTAAGTAGATTGGTAGAGAAAATACAAACCACCATATAGCTACAGACATGAACGACCATAAGACTGCTTCAATTTGGTTTTCCAAACCAAACCAATTTGGATAAAGAAACATGACCACGTTAAGAAGAAAAAGAATACCTCCCCCTAGATAACCAAGAGAAAAGCCAAGGGCAGAAACACGATTTCTTTCTTTTTCTTTTGAAACTGTTACTAAAAGAGAATCATAAAAAATGTTTCCTCCTGAAAATCCTATAACACCTATGCCATAGAAAATTACAGCTAATTTCCAAGAGCTTTCCGGTATAAAAAATAAATAACCCGTTGCTATAATTCCTAAAAAAATAAAGCTGAATAAAAATTTTCTCTTGGAATCTCCAGCATCAGCAAAAGCCCCTAAAATAGGAGCGCTAAAAGCAATCAATAAACCTACCAAAGAATTAACAGATCCAATAGCAAATGTACTTTCAGCATCAGAAAGGTCTGAAGCCCAATAACTTTTAAAGAAAATGGGGAAAAAACCAGCCATGACAGTTGTAGCAAAGGCTGAATTAGCCCAATCATATAAAGCCCAGCTCCATACAGATTTATTTAATTTCTTTGACGTAGGTTCCATTAATAATAATAATGCTACTTTTTAATTAGGCAATTCAGATGGAAGAAGATAATAAAACCATGACGACTCTTGGAGTTTTCTTTTTAGGAATAGCTGTAGTAGTCCTTGTCCTAATTTTTCTTGCTATTTATATACAGTCTATTCACTAAAATACTTAAAGATTAATCGTACATTTTTGCAGAATCTTTAAGGGCTCGCTCCATTCCTTCAATTAAATCAGCCATGATTTCTTCAGCTGGTCTAACCGATTTGATCATACCTATACCTTGGCCTGCAAAACCAGGATTTATATCTTGCCTTTGATCTTTATTGGCTGACTCTAACACTGGTCCTGCAACTCCTGATTGGAAAGGCATGGGAAGAGGATCCAAGCTTGATCTTTCCCAAAAGTCTGTCCAAGCACTTCTTATTATCCTCGCTGGCTTTCCAGTAACTGACCTAGAAATGACAGTACCCTCTTCCGTTGAATCAACTATTGCTTGTTTTTGATGGTCAAAGATATCTGCTTCTTCTGAAGCTAAAAAGGCAGATCCTATCCATGCACCTTCAGCACCCAGCATAAAGGCAGCAGCAATCCCTCTGCCATCACTAATTCCACCTGCTCCTAAAACTGGTATACCATTAGCGGCATCAACTACTTGAGGAATTAGTGCCATAGATCCCACAGGTGAATTATGTCCTCCCGCATCATGACCCTGAGCAACTATTGCATCTACTCTAGCTGAGGAAACTTTTATAGTGTGCCTTACAGCACCTACAACCGTCATGACTTTAGTCTCATTTGCTCTCAATCTATCCATCCAAGGCGCTGGATTACCTAGTCCTGCAGCATAAACAGGGACTTTCTCTTCAATTACTACTTCCATTTGTGCTTCAAAAAATTCTTTAGTAAAAAAACCTAAATTATCTTCTTCAGCAGGCTGGCGGTCATGCTGAACCATTTTTAGACCATGTTCATTCATAAACTCTTTCGCCATCTTCTGATACTCTGATAAAAGATCTGCCGGATCTTTACCGTCGTTTTGTTTAAGATTACCTCCACCTCTAACGGACATGGGAAGTAGAGTATCTATCCCAAAAGGTTTATCAGTTAAGTCTTTTGTTTCTTGAATCCATCTCCTCATTTGACTGGGGGTACAGGCGGCAGCCCCCAATATTCCTAAGCCTCCAGCATTTGATACGGCCGCTGCTAATTTAGGACAGGCAGCTCCTCCCATGCCAGCTAAAAATATGGGATATTCAATTCCGAAAGTTTCACAAATTCTGTTATTCTTTATCATTCTAGATTCTCTATTTAAGTAATTACTATTTTTATACATAGTACTACACAAAAAAGCGAGGTAAAAAATGAATTCAAGAATATGTGAAATGCTGGATATAGAATTTCCTTTAGTTGCTTTTACGCATTGCAGAGATGTTGTGGTTGCGGTCTCTAAAGCTGGTGGATGTGGTGTTCTAGGAGCTGTTGGCATGTCTCCTGACATACTTGAACAAGAGCTAAAGTGGATAGACGAGCATATTGATGGAAAGCCTTATGGAGTGGATGTCTTAATACCTAATAAAATGGTTGGAAAGGATGAAAAATTTGACCCAGAAAAACTTGTTGGAATGATCCCTCAAGAATATGCAGACTTTAGAGCAGATGTCCTAGAAAATCATGATATACCCGCTGCTGAATTAAGAACGATTGATATAAGCGGATCTGGTTTTGCAGCTAACACTCAATCAGGTGGAGCAAAGGCACTTCTAGATGTAGCTTTCCAACATCCAATTAAACTCATTGCTAATGCCCTTGGAGTACCACCAGATTGGATGCTTCAAATGGGAAAAGACAATAATGTCAAAGTTGCTGCTCTCTTGGGAACTGCTCAACACGCTATTAACCAAGTTAAAGCAGGTGTAGATATATTGGTTGTTTCTGGAACTGAAGCAGGAGGTCATTGCGGCAGCGTACCTACTATGGTTCTGATACCTGAAGTGTATGAAGCCATTCAGCCTTACGGAGATGTCCCTATTTTGGCAGCTGGAGGAATCGTTACAGGTAAGCAAATGGCAGCAGCTATGACCATGGGAGCATCAGGAGCTTGGTGCGGATCTGTTTGGTTAACTACTGTTGAGTCTGAAATTCATCCTGTGGTTAAAGAAAAAATGATAGCTGCTAGTTCTAGTCAAACCGTCAGATCAAGAAGTAGAACTGGTAAACACTCTAGACAACTTGTCTCCCCTTGGACTGACGCATGGGAATCTGATAAAGCTCCGGACCCTCTCCCTATGCCTTTACAGCCAATGGTAGCGGAACCTGCTCTAGCTAAAGTTAATAAGCTTGCTGAGGGAGGCCATGATGGCGCAAAAGATCTCGCTACTCATTGGGTAGGTCAAGGAGTTGGTCTTATGAACCAAAGTATTTCTGCCAGCGATGTGGTAATGGAATTTAAGCAGGATTTTATTGAAGCTTACGAAAGACTAGATGGATATTTCCAAGAGTAATTAGGACAAAGTAAACCCATCTTTTACTACATAAAATTGTCTGGATTCATCATTAACAGGCTCGCTTAGTGAATTAGAAATTTTTCTCTTTGCTCCATCAGGAGCATATTGCAAGATATAACTCTTCCTCACTCCTTTAGAAGTATTAGGTCCTGTCCGATGAGGTGTAAGAGAAGAAAAGACTGCGATACTTCCAGATTTTAAAGGCAAAGGAATAGCGTCTTTATCATTAAGTGGAATTTCAAATCCAAGATCCGTGGTTTCATGTTTTAGGGTACCTAATCTGTGTAATTTGGGCACAACCCATGGGCATCCATTAGACTCATCAGTATCGGTTAAAGCCAACCAACAAGTCAGATAGGCTTGGGGTTCAATAAAGGTATACCCATTATCTTGATGCCAAGGAAATTCATCTTGAGTACCGGGCTTCTTATAAACGGCCTGATCCCAATACAAACGAACGTTTTTTCCAATAAGGTCTAGGCACAGACTAGAAAATACTTTGTGTTTGCTAAACTCTTTTAATTCTTCAGACTGAGTAACAAGGTGAGTTGAAAAAGTTATTTCATCTGCTCTCGAAATGAAAACCTTACCTCCATCAAAGCCTCTCAGAACCTCAGTTACTTTTTCTTCAAAAGGATCAATGAGACCATAAATTTGAGACATCAACTCAGCGTCGAATGCATCTTCCAATACTAAAAACCCCTTTTTGTCGTACTGCTCTACTTGTTCTTCTGATAAGTACTGATAAGGACCCTTGGGAACAGACCAAGAAAAATCCTTATTGTCAGGGTGAATTTCTGGATTCACTTAATTTGAATAGATAGGCGGTTTTTTGTCAGCCCAAGGCTCTGCTTTTTCTATTTGAGACGAAATGGATATTAATAGCTCATCACTTCCAAATTTAGAAGTAAACATAGATCCTATAGGTAAATCATTATCACTAAAGCCTAAAGGAAGCGAAATACTTGGTTGGCCAGTTTGGTTATAAAGGCCTGTAAAGCTTGAATAGGAAGAAAGTCTTTCAATGTAAGTTGCTATGTCAGGTGAAGACATATCAATTTCTCCAATTTTAACAGGAGGTTTAGCAAGCACTGGACTAAGAATTAGATCGTATTCTTCCATAAAATTGCCTAATACCCTTCCAGCTTGGTGATTAATTAAAGTAGCTTTTGCATATTGATCTGCTGAAAACTCCTTACCATTTTCATACATCCTATAAGTAATATGCTCAACAACATCTGGAGTGACTTCAGTTCCTAGGGCATCTGCTCTTTGTTGCAATGCTAAAGCAACGTTTGCAGAAATAATTACTCCTATTGCCTCTGAGAGGGCCTCATTATCTGGTTGAGGCGAAGCCTCTACAACATGATGTCCTAAAGATTCACATAATTTAGCTGTATTTTTTATTGAAGTAACAACATCATCATCAATTTTCACTGTATCTGTGGGTAAATGTAATGCAATTTTTAGTTTTCCTGGATCCTTTCCATTAGCTGAAAGGAATGTTCCTGAAGGTTCAGTAGGAGCATATGGATCTCCCGGAGCAAATCCAGATGTGGCATCTAAAAGTGCAGCAGAATCTCTTACAGATTTAGAAACACAATGACTTATTGATTGTCCTGCCCATCCTTCACCTCTATCTGGTCCCATAGGTGTTCTTGCTCTCGTTGGTTTCAATCCTACCAGTCCACAACAAGATGCAGGAATTCTGATAGAACCTCCTCCATCACTGGCATTTGCCATGGGAAGTATTCCTGAAGCCACTGCTGAAGCCGCACCTCCGCTGGATCCTCCTGCAGAATGATCCAAATTCCAAGGGTTCCTGGTTGGACCATAGAGCTCTGGTTCCGTTGTCACTGTTAAACCGAATTCTGGACTATTAGTCTTTCCAAAGATAACTAAACCAGCTTCCAGATATCTATCTACCAAAGTACTATTATGATCAGCCACATAGTCTTTAAAAAATTTTGAACCGTAGGTAGTTTTTGTCCCGGTAAGAAGAACATGTAAATCTTTAAGGAGATAAGGTACCCCAGTAAACGGGCCTTCCGGCAAACCTTTTTCTATCATTGCTTTTGCTTCATCATAATGTTTTAAAACAACCGCATTAGTCTGGCCATTTACTTTTTCAGTTCTTTGAATAGCTTCGTCTAGCAACTCCTCGGCAGAAACTTCTTTTTTCTTAACCAACTCAGCAAGACCCATGGCATCGTATTCATCATATTCTTTAAAGCTCATTTATATCCCCTTGAAAATTCTAGTTTTTGTCCAATTTTGTCTGACAAGATTTTACCCTGACTGCAAACTCTTTCTCCATTAATTATAGTTTCTACAATCCTTGATTTAAAAGTATAACTCTCAAAAGGTGACCATCCACACTTATAAAATATTTTTTCTTTTTTTACTTCGTATGAATCATTCATGTTTACTAAGACTAAGTCAGCCCAAAACCCTTCATTAATAAAACCTCGATCTTTGATTTCAAATCTCTTGGCTACATTATGTGAAGTTATTTTAGGAACGTCTGTAATCTCTAGATCTCCATCGTGTACCATTTCCAGTACTGCTAGAAATGAGTGTTGTACTGAAGGCATCCCTGAAGGCGAATTTAAATAATTTTTTTCTTTTTCACTTAATATATGGGGAGCATGATCAGTTGCTACATAATCTATAACTCCTTTTTTTAGAGCTTGCCTAAGGGCTGTTTTATCCGAATTAGCTTTAATAGATGGATTACATTTAATTAAGGACCCAAGATTTTCGTAATCGGAAGAAGAAAACAATAAATGGGGGATACAAACTTCTGAGGTTATTTTTTTATTTTCTATGGGTCCAGCATCAAATAGCTCAATTTCGTCTTTTGTAGAAATATGAAGCACATGTAATTTCGAGTTAAATTGTTGTGCAAGATCAATTGCCTTCTTAGTTGAAATTAAACAGGCTTGTCTTGAACGTATTTCTTCATGAAGTTCGATTGGTATATTGTCGCCAAACTTCTCATAAGCTTTTTTCTCATTTTCGGTTATTAGGGGTGTGTCTTCGCAATGAGTGGTAATCAATACAGGAGAAAAATTAAAAATGTCTTCCAAAGCTTTTGGGTCATCAACAAGGAGATTCCCAGTAGAAGTACCCATAAAAACTTTCAACCCGCATACTTGGCTGGGATCAATACTTTTTACCTCCTCTATATTGGTATTGCTTGAACCCATATAGAACGAATAGTTGGCAAGAGAATCCTGTTCGGCGATTCTATTTTTTTGATTCCACAGATCCATATTTAATGTCGGAGGGACCACATTAGGCATATCCATAAAAGAAGTCGTTCCGCCAACTACGGCGGCTATAGATTCGCTTCGAATACTGCCTTTATCCGTTAAGCCTGGTTCCCTAAAGTGAACCTGATCATCAATAAATCCTGGTAATAGATGTAAACCTTCGGCTTCAATAAAATCTCCTTTGACATCGATAGATGTGTCAATCTTCTCGATACGTCCATTTTTAATTAATAAATCATTTTCAGAAAGCTTGCCTTCATTAACGATTGTGCAATTTTTAATAGTAAGGTTCATTAAAAAGGTTTACTCCCACTTACAGTTATTCTATGTAAAGTTCTTATTTTGTCGCCATGATCATGTATCGCAAAATGCTGTACGCATCTATTGTCCCAAACAACCATATCTCCATTATGCCACTTGTGTTCATATCTGAATCTTTCATGGCTAGCATGGGAGTATAGTTTTATTAGTATTTCTTCACTTTCTTTATCAGATAACCCTTCAATTCTCTCCACAAAAGCTTGAGTTACAAATAGGGCTTTTTTCCCGGTCTTGGGATGAGTTCTAAACACTGGATGGTTAACTGATTTTTGTAAGGAAGGATCAGCTCCTGCAAGGAAGATAACAGACTTATTGGTATTAACGGCAACAGAGTTTTCAAGTTTTTCTTTTAACTGATCTTCTAGAGAGTCATAAGCTAAATACTGATTTGCAAACAAAGTATTTCCTCCAACAGAAGGAACATCAATGGCATAAAGTATGGTTGCGTCTGGAGGTTCTTCTTCAAAAGTGACGTCAGAGTGCCAATGGGCGTTGGTATGATACTTAGATCCAAAATTTTCTATTTTAATAATTTCCGGATGATCTTCTAACCCTTTAAAAACAGGGTGTTGTTGGGGTGATCCCCAAACACTGGCTACCATCAAAAGATCCTGAGGCGTCAATTTCTGGCTCCTAAAAATTAAGACCAAGTTATCTAGAAAAGCCTCTTTAATTAAATTATGGTCTGATTCCGTTAAAACATTTGATAAATCTATATCACTTACTTCTGCTCCCAAAGGTGTGATCTTTTTAATTTTCATTTCTAGATTAGAGTTTTAATACTGTTATTCTTCCAAAATCAAAGCCCTTGCCTTCAAGGTAATCAGACCCTGCTCTATCTAAAACGACTTTAACAAGCTCTACCATCTTTGAACTACTCCCACAAATTATTATTAGTGGAATATCATGTTGATTGAGAAAAATAAAATTTTCTACCATTAAGTCAACTTCATGGTGTCTAACTCCATGGAGATCTAACTTTTCCACTGGTTCTAAGAAATTTGGTTTCTAATTAATCTTCCGTTTAGAGCTCCAGTAGCTTCTCCGTTTTCAAAAGCAATTTGCCCTGACACAATCGTATATTCATACCCACTTGCCTTTTGAACTAACCTTCTACCTCCGGCTGGTAAGTCGTGCAAGACTTCAGGTTCATGTAAAGTTAAGTTATCAAAATCTATAACATTAATATCGGCTTTATAACCTTCTTTTAAGACGCCTCTATCGCTGATTCCTAGGAGTCTAGAGGTTTCTAGAGTTTGCATGCTTATAAGTTTTTCCAGTGGTATCTTTTTGCCTCTTGTCCTATCCCTGCCCCAATGCTGAATCAGTGTTGTTGGGAAGCTGGCATCACTTATAGCACCACAGTGTGCTCCTGCATCTCCTAAGCCTGATATTGAGTAAGGATGATTAAGCATTTTTTCTACAAAATCCAAATTGCCGGGTAAATAATTAAACAGAGGATGGTAGATAAGTGCCTTTCCTTCTTTTTCAAGCAAACAATCGTAAGCTACTTCTTGAGGAGATATATTTTGTTTTTTAGCGATAGCTTCGAATGATGAATCTGGATCTGGTTCGTAGTTTGCAGGATCCCCTAACCTAAACATTTTATTAAAGGATTGAGTAATTTCTTCTACTAAAGGATTTCCAATAGAAACCGGTTGTTCAGAGAGCACCTTCTTTTTAAATTTTGGGTCTCTCATAGTAGCAACTTTCTCTTCTAATGATTTCTTAGATAGGTCATAGAAAGAGGGATAAAAAGTAAAGGGATTTAAGGTGACTTCAAGTCCCATATTAATGCCGGTTGCTCTTGGTGGTACTTGTCCATACATGTTGATCCCTTTATTTTGTGCTGCTTCAATTCCATCTAAAAGTTGATGCCACCAATCTGGTCTTTGATCCATTTGCTCTACGGTTATGGATATGGGCCTTCCTGAAGACTGAGACATCTCTTTAAAAATATCAAACTCGGATTCAAAATCATAAAAATCAGAAATACCCTGGAGAACTCCGCTATTCAGTTCTCCAATAGAATTTGCTATAGAAACCAGTTCATTCTTATGTGCTGTAATGCTAGGAGTAAGCGCACCACTAGAATCTCTATGTTTTTCTGTTCTGGAGGTGCTAAACCCAAAGGCTCCAGCTTGGATAGCTTCTTTGACTAATTGACTCATTCGATCTATTTCTTCCTGAGTTGCCTCTTCCCTATTAATTCCTCTCTGACCCATAACATAAGCACGAACTGCCCCATGTGGAATCTGGGTACCTACGTCTATGGCCAGAGGTTTATTTTCCAAAATGTCTAAATATTCTGGAAAACTCTCCCACTGCCAATTTATGCCTTCATGCAAAGCGGTGCCTGGAATATCTTCAACACCCTCCATAAGACTTATTAACCAATCTCTTTCTTCCGGTTTGCATGGAGAAAAACCAACCCCGCAATTACCCATAACCACTGTTGTAACACCATGATAAGTTGATGGTCTTAAATAAGGATCCCAGGTTACTTGACCGTCATAGTGAGTGTGAATATCTACGAATCCTGGAGCCACTATTTTACCTTCAGCATTAATGGTCTGTTTAGAAACTTCGTCTAGCTCCCCTATAGCTTCAATTTTTCTACCTTTTATCGCAATATCAGCTACAAAAGGTTTGTCGCCTGTTCCATCGTAAACAGTTCCATTCTTGATAATTAGATCATACATATATTGATATTCTACTTTAAATGAGTTCCGACGAGAATTTTAACTAAAGTAGGCTAATTTCTAGTTATTACCTATAATGCCAACCCCTTTTATATAAGAAAAAATGGAGTTATTTGATATGTTTAAGAAATCTACTATTTATTTCTTGACCCTATTGTTATTCATGTCCTTTTCAGAACTCTCTCTATCAGAAGAGGTAGAAGAAGAGATTGATATTGAAGTTGCAGAAGGAATAGCAGAAGAAGAAGAAGAAGAAGAAGAAGAAGAAAAAGACTTCATTAAAGACATAGTTGAAGATTTTGAATCTTCCAAAGGCTTTATTCACGTTTATCAAGACCCTGAAACTAGTTCCTTATATTTCAAAATTAAAGAAAGTCAGCTAGATAAAGAGTTTATTTATTTTGCGCACGTTAGAGACGGAGTAGTAGCTGCTAGAAGAAATAGAGGCAGTTATCTTGATAATGGAGTTCTAAAATTTGAAAAGCACTTTGACACCATAAGGCTTGTAAGGGTCAACACAAATTTTTCTTTTGATGATGACTCGGCTCTATCAAAATCAGCAGGAGCTAACATTTCTGATTCAGTGATAAAAGTATTCCCAATAAACTCGATGAATGAAAGTGAAGATGAATTTTTAATAAACGTCTCATCTTTATTTGTTTCTGAATCATTAACACCTATAAAACCTATACCCCACCCTGAAGCGCCTCCTCCAGATTTCATTTGGGGTCAATTAAGTTCTGACAAATCAAGGATTCAATCTTTTCATAATTATCCTAAAAATACAGATGTAGAAATAGAATACGTTTTTGAAAACCCCCCTTCCTATGGATATGAAGAGGAAGATGCTGCCGATCCGAGAAACATAAGTATTTCTTTAAGATACAGTCTAATTGAAATACCTGAAAATAATTTTGAGCCTCGAACAGCTGATCAAAGGGTTGGTTATTTTACAGAAAGAATAACTGATTTAACTTCGACAGACTTAACGCCTTATGCAGATTTAATTAATAAGTGGGATTTACAAAAGAAGAACCCTGAAGAAGAGTTATCTGAACCGATAAAACCTATCACCTTTTGGTTAGAAAATTCAACACCACAAGAGTTAAGACCTTATATCAAAGAAGGTGTTTTGGCTTGGAACGTAGCTTTTGAAAAAGCCGGATTTAAAAATGCTATCGAAGTGAAAATTCAACCTGACGATGCTGAGTGGGACGCTGGTGATATTAGGTATAACGTCCTTAGATGGACTTCTTCACCCAACCCTCCCTTTGGTGGTTACGGTCCTAGTTTCACAAATCCAAGAACTGGAGAAATCATTGGCGCTGACATCATGCTTGAATGGGTTTACTTAACAAATCGAATCAATATCAACTCTATTTTCCCTGTAAATGAAAAGAACTTCTGCTACGCGGGAAGTCAAATGCAAGAAGGAAATATATTGGGTGGAATAGTTTCAATGGACTCTGATGGAAATACAGACCCAAAAATAGTTAAACAAAGCATAATCCGCTTAGCCTTGCATGAAGTTGGGCACACCTTGGGATTGAATCACAATTTTAAAGCCAGTTATCTACACGATCTTGTAACAGTTCATAACTCAGAAATAACACAAAAAACAGGAGTTACTGCTTCTGTAATGGAATACCCTGCTATTAACCTAGCTCCTTTAGGTGTTACTCAAGGTGATTATTATGATGTGATTCCTGGAGCATATGACAAATGGGCCATTGAATTCGGCTATAAACCAAATCTTACTGATTTTGACAGGAAAGAAATTTTATTTAGGTCAGACGAACCCGAATTAATGTTCGGTAATGACGCTGATGACATGAGAGGTCCTGGCAGAGGAGTTGATCCAAGGGCCATGGTAAACGACATGTCTAATGATCCAATAGGATATGCAGTTCAAAGAATAGAGTTAGTAAACAGTAAGTTAAAAGAACTTCCTTCAACAATGAAAGTGCAATCGTGGCAAGAGTTTGAAAACGCTTATCAGACCTTATTTAGAGAATCTGCCAGATCTTTACAAACTACTTCTAGGTACGTTGGAGGTGTTTATGTAAATAGGTCAACTCCTGATCAAAATTCTAATCAACTGCCACTAATTCCCGTTCCAAAAGAAGTTCAAAAAGAAGCCATGTCAGTTATGGCTAAACACGCTTTTGCCCCAGATGCATTTCCGATCACAAAAGAGCTAATTTCAATTTTACAGCTAGAGAGGAGAGGATTTGATTTTGGTGGTGAGCATGAAGATCCTCAAATACATAGAAAAATGCTTTCTGTCCAATCTTCACTATTGTCACACTTATTAAGCGGATGGACTTTGGACAGAATTTCAGATTCAAGGCTTTATGGAAACACCTATAGCACTCAAGAAATGATGAATGACTTAACCAATGCTATTTTCTTGGAAGACGCCTCTAGCTCGGTAAATACTATGAGACAGAATCTTCAAACTCTTTATACAAGAAGACTGATTAAACTACTGTCTGAAGGAGGCTCTGATCAAATGTCAGCTGCTGCTGCCTACAGCTCTTTAAGAGATATTGAGAAAATAGCTAAAAGACGTTCAAGTGATCCTGAGACCCAAGCACATAGAGACTTTCTACAATGGCTTATTGAGTCTGCTCTCGATAGAGCACAATAAATAAATCTAGACCTTTTCTAAGAACGACAGAATTAAGTTATTTACTTCTTCTGGTGCCTCTTGCTGAGTCCAATGCCCTATTCCATCCAACTCTTCAGCTATGAGTAGATTGTCATAGTTTGATCCTATTCTCTCCATTAAGCTTTGTTCACTGGGGACAAAGAAATTGACTGGGTCCAAAGTGCCGGTAATAAAAAAA
>ENA-OSET01002875-OSET01002875.1-sediment-metagenome-genome-assembly--contig:-NODE-2875-length-16239-cov-3.466093_pt1 | contig 16239 bp, 16 predicted proteins | sample MGYA00237882_ERZ534229 | MGnify/ENA primary metagenome ERZ534229 (study PRJEB26408, sample SAMN06266212) | sediment metagenome | isolation source: Hudson Canyon methane seep mesocosm | place... | reverse complement strand
AGGTGTATCCACATAAACGACTTGTGCATCATCCTCGGTCTTAATACCAAGAATCTGGTGCCGTGTTGTCTGTGGTTTCTTAGAAGTGATACTAATTTTCTGGCCTAATATTCTATTAAGCAACGTAGATTTACCCACATTAGGGCGACCAACAATCGCGACATAACCACAACGAGTTTTAGTATTTTCTAAACTCGATAAATCAAATTCTGTCATTATTTGGCTCCCAATTGTTTTAAAGCTCTTTTAGCAGCACGCTGCTCGGCATGGCGACGACTTCCACCTTCACCGGTTGTTTTTACTGAAAGCGAGTCAATCACACAAACAACGGTAAAAGTTTGATCATGCGCCTCTCCTGCCACTTGTTTAACATCATACTTTGGCAGTTCTTTTTTATGTGCTTGCAAGTATTCCTGAAGGCGAGTTTTAGGATCTTTTTCGGTGTCATCTAAAGACAAATTATTTAAGCGCTCTTTATACCAACTTAAAACGATGTCTTTGCAAGTTTGATGATCACTATCCAGATAAATTGCACCAATAAGAGACTCAACTGCATCCGCAATAATAGATTCACGACGAAAGCCACCACTTTTAAGCTCTCCTCCACCCAAATTCAAATAATCACCTAACTTAAATTCTTTACCTATTTCAGCTAGTGTGACCCCTTTAACTAATAAAGAACGCAAGCGGCTCATTTGACCCTCTTTTGCACTAGGGAAATTTTGGTAAAGATACTCGGCAATCACTAAACTAAGAATAGCATCACCTAAAAACTCTAAACGTTCATTATTCGCGCCTTTATAACTGCGATGCGTTAGAGCCTGGTCAAATAAGGTTGTATTTTTAAAGGTGTAGCCCAACGTTCTTTGTAGAACATCTAGGTGATTGTTACTCATTCTTTATCGGAATCCTTGGAAAGGCTTTTAGTTGATGATAAAAGTTTAAAAATGGCTTTAATAAGATTTTTCGAGCAGTTTCTCGAACTTAACGATTGCATCAATATTTCGATACATGGGAACACGCACTTCATACATAACATCAATCGTTAATACACCATCCTCTTTAGTAATAACGGTACTTTCACGAGAATTAAAGCTACGTACATTATTACTAACCAAGCGAACATTAAACCGTTTTGATATTTCATTAACTGTGAGTTCGTCGAGTCCTTTCTCATCTTCAAATGAGTCTACTACCGATTCAATTTGCCAATGTTCAAAAAACGGAGGGTATAGCTTAAAAGCAATCGTTGCAATAATCGCCGCCATACCAAGAAAAAGAATAAGCAAAGGTGTTGATGCTCCCTTTTGCTTTAACATTGATTTAGACATTGATTTCGACAATGGATTAGATACATTCGTCATAAATTCTTCTCACAATTCTGAATAAAGTTCACAAGATTCCCCTTTGAGTGTAGGAGTCTTTTTCATTCAATACCACCAACGCGAGAAAAACTTGGTAAAGATGTGAGTGATTCCCATTGCATCCATATACCAAAAGCTTTACCCACAACGAGTTTATCCGGCACAAACTCCCAGAATCGACTGTCGTTACTGTTATCCCGGTTATCTCCCATCATAAAATAACTATTTTCAGGCACTAACCATTCCCCCTCAGACGCAAGATTAGGAGTACGACTATTTTCATAAATACTATGTTTAACTGCGCCTAAATTTTCTTCAAATAGTTTGAACGGAGGAAGATTGGCAACATGCTTTTCAGGTATTTTTTCACCATTTATGTATAAGGTTTTGTCCTGATATTTAATAATATCACCTGGCGTACCTATCACACGTTTAATGTAATTGGTTTTTCCATCCTTTGGGTATTTAAATACCATCACATCACCACGCTGAGGGTCATCAACTGAGATAACTTTTGTTCCTACTACAGGAAGGCGTAAACCATAGCTAAACTTATTTACCAGTATAAAATCCCCCACCTCCAGAGTGGGCAACATTGAACCTGATGGAATTTGAAAAGGTTCAACCAAAAATGACCTTAACACCAAAACAATTGCTAATACTGGAAAAAAAGAACGTGAAGTTTCAATCAACCACGGTTCTTTTGCAATCAACTCGTCTTTAGGTGAGCCATCCTCTGTATTAATCGCATCACGTTTTGGTTTCCACAATACAATATCAAGTAAGTATATTAATCCTGTCGCTAGTGTTAATACCACTAGCACTAAGGGGAAATCAATATCCATTTTTTTCTGCTTCTCTTTATTTTGTTGATTTTTCTATTTAACTTTATATTTACACTAAATAGTTAAACTAGCTATCAATTTTCAAGACAGCCATAAATGCTTCTTGAGGTATTTCAACGCTTCCAACCTGTTTCATGCGCTTCTTACCTTCTTTTTGCTTCTGCAGCAGTTTCTTCTTACGACTAATATCGCCACCATAGCATTTCGCGGTCACATTTTTACGCAATGCTTTAACTGTTTGACGCGCAACTATTTGTCCACCAATAGCCGCCTGAATCGCAACATCGAACATTTGTCTTGGTATCAGTTCTTTCATCTTTTCAGTCAATAGGCGCCCTTTAGACTGGGCATTATCCTTATGAATAATTAACGCTAATGCATCTACCACTTCGCCGTTAATTAACACATCCAACTTAACAAGCTCTGCAGCTTCAAAGCGTACAAAATGATAATCTAATGACGCAAAGCCACGACTAACAGATTTAATTCGGTCAAAAAAGTCGAGCACCACTTCATTCATCGGTAAATCATATTTGAGTGACACTTGCCCCCCCAAAAACTGCATATCTTTTTGAATACCACGTTTTTCTACACACAAGCTAATTACATTACCTAAATATTCTTGAGGCACAAGAATATTCGCTTCCACTATTGGCTCACGCATTTCATCAACCATGCCTGGATCAGGCAAGCTTGAAGGGTTGTCAACGGTGATGATATCGCCGTTGCGTAATACTAGTTCAAAAACAACGGTTGGGGCCGTCGTTAATAGATCAAGATCATACTCTCGCTCAAGCCGCTCTTGAATTATCTCCATGTGAAGCATGCCCAAAAAGCCACACCGAAAACCAAAACCTAAAGCATCAGAGCTTTCTGGCTCAAACTGTAGAGAAGCATCATTCAAGGTAAGTTTCTGGAGGGCTTCTCGAAATGCTTCGAAATCGTCAGAACTAACAGGAAAAAGAGCTGCATAAACCTGCGGTTTTACGCGTTTAAAACCGGGTAATATTTCAGTTTCAGGTGTTTTTGCATGAGTAATGGTATCCCCAACGGGCGCGCCATGAATGTCTTTTATACCTGCAACCACGAAACCAACTTCACCCACTTTTAAAATGCCGGTTTCAAGTCGCTTTGGTGTAAATACACCAATAGAATCAACCTGCTCTATTTTGGCGGTTGATTTAACAAGTATTTTATCGCCCTTTCGAAGTGTACCTTCCATCACCCGAACCAACGAGACAACGCCAAGGTAATTATCAAACCACGAGTCAATTATCAAAGCTTGCAAAGGTGCAGTTTCATCGCCTTCAGGTGCTGGAATCACTTTTACAATTTCTTCCAATACATCTTCAACACCCAAGCCTGTTTTAGCACTACAACGAACAGCCCCTTCAGCCTCTACACCAATAATATCTTCAATTTCCTGCTCCACACGCTCTGGGTCAGCCTGAGGTAAATCAATTTTATTGAGCACAGGCATCACTTCAAGCCCTTGCTCAAGCGCGGTATAACAATTCGCTACTGATTGCGCTTCAACGCCCTGTCCTGCATCGACTACGAGTAAAGCGCCTTCACAAGCTGAAAGTGATCGTGAAACTTCATAAGAAAAATCAACGTGCCCTGGTGTATCAATGAAATTCAACTGGTAAATTTCACCATCTTTGGCCTGATAATCTAAAGTAACGCTTTGCGCTTTAATGGTAATGCCACGTTCACGCTCAATATCCATCGAGTCTAATACCTGAGCCTCCATTTCCCGGTTGGACAAGCCACCACAATGTTGAATAAAACGGTCAGCCAAAGTAGATTTGCCATGATCAATATGAGCAATAATGGAGAAGTTACGTATATTTTTAAGATTACTCACAGATTCATTTACACTCTAAATAGATAGTATTAAAGACTAAAACAGAAACAGGAAAGAAACCCAGCCTGCATGCTTTAACATCAAAGGCGGGCATTTTAAAGTATTTGGTGGTGCTTTGCGATGTATTTGTGCAACACGTATAGCCTAAAAAGTAAGCAAATACTACTAAGTTAGCTAGCTGCACTTTTGTCTATAAAATTTTGAATATAGGGCTCGAGAATTTCACTCCCATTGAACTGGCCATTCAAAACTGAAATAAAGGTATAAACCCCTACCAACTTACGATTTAAGAACACAAATTCTTTAGGTGGAATTTTAAAATAACGGCTAATCGCCGAAACAGCTGCACGCTTGGCAATACGAGAAGGTAAGTCACTGTCTCGCCAGCAATATTCACCCTTTTCATTAAATGCATCTGACCCAAGTTCTACCTTGTCTATAAAGTCTTTTTTTGCCAAAGGCTCCAAAACAGCAATGCAAACTTCTGCAAATTCACTCAATACCGAGTCTGGCCAACTTTCATTCATAAACTGAAGCGCAATACCTCCCTTTATGACACCAGACACATCAGCATGGTACGAAGAAGTAATCATCTGACAGACAGGGTTAATAAAACTATCTGGATATTTTTGCACAGCACCAAAATCTAGCAATACAATTTGATCAGTCTGCCCATGTTCACCAATTCTAATTCTATAATTTCCAAAATTTGGATCAGTTTGAATTTCATGCCAGACAAACAATTCTTTTAAAAATAATTCTAATGCTGATTTAGCCAAAAAATTTCTACGTGACTGAGAAAGCTTAGCAACAGAAGGGCTTGAAACATTTTCACCCAACTCAAAGCGCGTCGCAATAACCTGATTTGTTGAATACTCAAAATACACCTTGGGCACAACAAAGCGTGCATCATCTTTAAGCAAATCACCAAAATGAGCAGTTGTCTCTGCCTCTAGATGATAATCGACTTCACGATGCATCATCACACGCACCTCTTCCAGCCAGTCATCAAAGGCTGGCCCAAAGGTAACCACGCGAGCAAGTTTTAACAATTGAGCCACTGCATCCAGATCAGCATCAACAGCCTTGGCAACACCTGGATATTGTACTTTTAAGCAAATAATTTCATTGGTTGCAATAACGCGAGCACAATGCACTTGACCTAATGAAGCTGTCCCTATCGGCACTTCCTCAACATCCAACTGCGCCATTCGTTCAGCACCTAACTGTTCAAATAACACACCACGTATGATAGACCAATCTAATGCTACCGTACTTTCTTCAAGCGTATGTAGGGCCTCGGTCACCTCCGGCGGTAAAAAATGCTCACCATATAAAGCCATCACCTGACCTATTTTAACCACACTGCCTTTGAGCTTCCCTAGCTCTTCAACTAAGTACTGAGCCTGCTTGGATAAAGCCTGTTTACGCTTTTGAGCACGCTTGTCTTTTTTCATAAACAGACTGGCAGCCATATGCCCTGTCATACGCGTACCGACAACAATACCGGCACGAGTAAGGCTTAGTCTACGCTCGAAACTTCCTGTTTTAATGCTCGATACGCTTGGCGATGATGATTTACGAGAATCTGAAAATTTAGACATGATGTTTTATATTGTTTCTGAATATTCCATAGTAATGTCGCTATAAGCAAAAGCACTCTGTATTTGATTTACAAGACGACCGGCAAGCGGCTCCACCGGTTCACCTGTTTCAAACTGGCTAAGCTGTATCATTTCAAGGTCTTTATAACCACAAGGATTGATACGACCAAAGGGCTCCATATCCATATCCACATTCAAGCTTAGACCGTGAAAAGACTTGCCTTTGCGAATACGCAGACCTAGTGAGGCTATTTTTGCGTCATCAATATAAACCCCAGGCGCATCTTGTCGAGCCAGGGCCTTTAAACCGTACAAAGCCAAGGTTTGAACAATGGCATACTCAATGGTAGAAACAAGCTCTCTAGGCCCTATCCCTAAACGGCGAAGGTCAATCATTACATAAATGACCAACTGACCAGGCCCGTGATAAGTAACTTGCCCACCTCGATCAACCTTTACTACAGGGATATCTCCTGGCGCAAGCAAATGCTCTTCTTTTCCAGCTTGCCCCTGAGTAAAAACAGGTTCATGCTGTAAGACCCAAAGTTCGTCGTCTGTTGAGTCAGTACGTTCATCAGTAAAAGCCTGCATAGCATGCCACACATGCTCATAGGGCTGTAGACCATGAAGCATTTTAACTTGTAGATGCTTCCCTTTTGCACAAGCTGTGGGTTCGAATTCAGACATGCCAACCTCCTACGAAATGACTATAAAACCATTTTGACCCGCCCAGTGGCTAGCAAGGCCTTATGAATCGATTCAAGTTGCTTTTCTCCAGTCGCCTGAATAAAAAAACGCACCGAAACAAAATTTCCTTTACGACTAGGATTTATTGTTACCCGACTCTCATCCAAATCAGGCGCAAAGGTTTTCACGGTATCGATAACAAGCGATTGAAAATCAACACCGCTATCACCAATCGCTTTAATCGGGTAATCACAAGGAAATTCTATTTTAGGGGCCTGAGCTTCAGCCATCATTTTATCCTGATAGTGTCGTTGCTTTACAAATAAACCAGCTTTGAAAATAAATCAATCATGCAAATAAACCAATAAAGAAAAGCTTTACCATATCCCATAGGCGCTTGAACAAACTGCCTTCAGGAACTGGTTCTAAAGCAACTAGAGGCGTATCAACAATCACTTTATCGTCAAGCTTAACAGTTAAACGCCCAAACTCCTGACCAACACTAACAGGCGCTTCAATCACATCATTAACTGTGATCTCTGCTTCTAATTCACTTTTATGACCTCTAGGGATGGTAACAATAATATCCTCAGCCAAACCTAGTTGAACCAAATCTAAAGAGCCACCCCAAACCTGGCTGTCACTCACAGACTCACCTACCGTGTAAAGTGTGTGAGTTTGGTAATAACGGAAACCATAGTTAAGTAATTTTTGTGTTTCTTTTGCGCGGGCATTTTCACTTTTGGTACCCATCACAACACTGATCAAACGCATATCATTACGTTTAGCCGAAGCAACCAAACAATAACCGGCTTCCTCTGTATGACCTGTTTTCAAGCCGTCCACCGATTTATCCCGCCACAACAAACGATTACGGTTTGGCTGACGGATATTATTGTAGGTGAAGTATTTCTCAGAATACAAAGGATACTGTTCTGGAAAGTCATTGATGATAGCCAAAGCCAAAACAGCTAAGTCTGCAGCAGTAGAATAGTGCCCTTCAGAAGGCAAGCCTGTTGCATTCATAAAGCTTGAGTTAGTCATACCCAACAAAACCGCTTGCTGGTTCATTACGTCAGCAAAAGCATCTTCACTTCCAGCAACATACTCTGCCAAAGCAATACTAGCATCATTGCCTGACTGTATGATCACGCCCTTTAGCAAGTCTTCAAGAATGACTTTAGAGCCTTCTTTGATAAACATTTTAGAGCCGCCAGTTTTCCAGGCTTTCACACTTACTGGAACTTCATCATATAAATGAATATTTCCTTGAGACACTTCGTTTTCAACAATGTAAGCCGTCATCATTTTAGTGAGGCTCGCTGGAGGAAGCTGGACATAACTGTCATGCTCAACAATTACCTCACCACTAGTCGCATCTAATAAAATATAGGAACTTGCAGAAATTTGAGGTGGAGCTGGAATTAATGCCGGTTTAGCATAAGCGCTATTCATTGACACGAGGCAAGCTATCAATAGTAAGGTATAAACCGAGAACACCTTGCTAAGCATTTTATTAATCATTCGTAGACCTAATTATTTGAAATGAGAATATAGAGTATGGCTAAATCTCTATAGCCAAGCAGGCAAGTTTAACTGATTTATAGCGATGATTCACCACGAAAAGAGCAAGACTTGTAATGTTAATTATTTGGTAATCACTTAGATAAGCTTAGCTTTCAGACATTCTAGCCCATTAATACCCTTTCGCACTGACAGACCGACTAATCATAATAGGCTGTCCAATACCCGCCTCTTGCAACTTAGTAATCAAATTTTCAGCACTCAACTTATCCCTTATTGGACCTATGCGAACACGATAAAGGGCGGGCAAGCGATCAGGCGCTCGCACAACAAAAGCCCGATAAGCTTCAGGCAATTTGTTCGCCTGTTTTTTTATCGCCTCTGCTGCCAATTTATTACCAAACGCACCAACCTGAACAAATATCGCCAGACGATCCTCAACCCCACTTTGTACACTAGTATTCTCCTGAACCGGTGAAATCAGGTCTAGTTTTACATTTGCCGTCCCTTTGTTGGCATAAGCTAATTTTTTAGCTGCCGCATACGAGAGATCAATAATACGAGCAGAGTGAAAAGGCCCTCTATCATTCACCCTAACAACAATACTTTTCTGGTTATCCAAGTTTGTTACCCGAACATAAGAAGGTAAAGGCAAGGTTTTATGAGCCGCAGACATCTCATACATATTGTAAACTTCGCCATTTGACGTAAGTTCACCATGAAACTTCAAACCATACCATGAAGCAACACCTTCTTCTGTATAAGCTTGTGTACGCCTTAACAGGTGATATTTTTTACCACGAACGGTATAAGGTGTTTTATTTCCCCCTGGACTTAACGGCTCCCAAACTGGCACAGCATCAGGAATTTGACTCGCATCAAAGTTTCCACTTGGACCAACATCATGCTCCAGACTATAACGCGATGTAGTGCACGCAGCTAAAACAAATATTACTAGCAAGAGTAAGCCCAAACGAATAGAGCCGATAATACTTCTAAAACTGTTTATTACTGAGCCTTTAATCTGCATCACATAACCAATAATTTGTATTACTGAGTTAATAAGGCATTCGCAAGCTGATAAACAGCCATTGCATATAAATGACTATGATTGTAGCGTGTTATCACATAGAAATTATGTAAAGTCGCCCAATACTCTACCCCATTAGGCCCCTGCAGAACTTGCAGCTTGGCCGCTTGAGAAAGCGCATACTGTTCAGGAATAAATACACCAGCAACCTTTAATTCTGTAAGCGTATTTTTAGGCTTGAGACTGGTATTAATAAAAGGCTTATAGGCTTCACCTGTCACACTAACCGGAAACGATACCGGCTCTTTTGCACGCCATTTATGCTTTGAAAAATAGTTCGCAACACTCCCAATAGCATCAACAGGGTTATTAAGAATATCAACAACACCATCACCATCAAAATCCACTGCATAATGCCGATAACTACTAGGTATAAACTGGCCATAACCCATCGCACCAGCATAAGAACCCTTTAAATCCAACGCTTCAAAGCCCTGCTCCTTTATCAGCAATAACACTTGTTCCAATTCTGACTTAAAAAACTTACTTCGAGGCGGATAATCAAAAGCTAAAGTCGCTAGCGCGTCAATAACACGGTAATTTCCTTTATGCTTACCGTAGCGTGTTTCCACCCCTATAATGGCTGAAACAATATGCGGGGGAACCCCGTAAGCTTCCTCTGCACGCTTAAAGCTTGATTCATATTTTTTTAGAAAAGCCTTACCCTTGTCAATTCGATCTTTTGTCAAAAAGATTTTTCGGTAACCGCTCCATTCCAAGCGTTTTTCAGCAGGCCTAGAGATGGCCTTGAGAATACTTTCTTTACTTTCAGCCTGTTTGAAAATTGCTTGCAAATCCGTTTTATCAAATTGATGTTTCTCAACCATGTCATCAATAAACACCTGAACTTCTTGATTTGCCGAATAATCTCCATAAGAATAAACAGGCAAACATAAAACCAGTACAACTATAAGGCGAACAGCAAAACTCATATTATTTTTCCTTTCCTTTTGATTATTATTAGCATTATTAATAAAGACTTTAAAAAAAGACATCAACGGGACAGCATCTTTCGATGCGTATGAATCGACATCAACACTCCAAACGCTGCCATCAAAGTAACCGCAGAAGTCCCCCCATAACTTACTAGAGGCAGCGGCACACCAACAACAGGTAAAATACCACTAACCATACCAATATTTACAAAAATATAAACAAAGAAAGTAAGCGTCAGACTACCCGCCAAAATACGGCCATAAGAATCCTGCGCTTTCAAAGCTATAAATAAACCTCGAAACACAATCAATAAATACAAAAACAATAAAGCCAACACCCCCACAAAACCAAATTCTTCGGCGCAAACAGCAATAATGAAGTCAGTATGACTTTCAGGTAAAAAATCCAATTGAGACTGCGTACCTTCTAACCAGCCTTTCCCCCACAAACCACCCGAACCAATGGCCGTTTTAGACTGAATAATATTCCAACCCGAGCCCAGTGGATCACTTTCAGGGTCAAGAAAGGTTAATACACGTTGCTTTTGATACTCCCGCATTACAAACATCCACATAATAGGTGCAAATGATGCGACTAAAACCCCAAAACCTACAACTAAACGCCAGCTAATACCTGCAAACATTAACACAAAAATTCCAGATGCAGCTATCAATATAGATGTACCTAAATCCGGCTGCTTAACAATCAACAAGACAGGTACAAATATTAAAAAAAGCACTACAAATACGGCTTTTAAGCTAGGCGGTAAATAACGACTAGACAAATACCAAGCCACCATCATCGGCACGACCAGCTTCATAAATTCAGAAGGCTGCACTCTTGGCAAACCACCAGGCAATTGTAACCACCGCTGAGCCCCCTTCGCTCCAACACCAAAAAACAAGACTCCCAACAAAGCCAAGAGCCCCAAGCCAAATAACCATGGGGACCAGCGCTTATAAACAATAGGGTCTAGTTGGGCAAACACAAACATCACAAAAAAGGCCAAACCAAAGCGCACCAATTGTTTTTCCACATGTACCATACTTTGCCCGCTAGCACTGTAAAGTATCGCCAAACCAACTGCGCATAAGACTAATAACAAACCCAGTAAAATAGGATCTAAATGCAGGCGATACGCCAAACTCTGGCTTTGCTTTAGGTGCGTTTCAGCTCCGGGCATTTGGCGAAGAAAATCCTGATTCATTTATCCGCGCCCTCATTATTTAATTTCAGTATCCACTCATCAAACATCGCTCTAGCAACTGGCGCTGCAGATGTGCTTCCCCCACCACCGTTTTCTACAATAACGGCAACGGCTATCTGAGGATCGCTAACCGGCGCAAAACCAATAAACAAGGCATGATCCCGATTACGCTCACTTAAAGCTTCTGCATCGTATTTTTCACCCTGTTTAATACCAACAACCTGCGCTGTTCCGGTTTTTCCCGCCATACGATAACTTGCCCGAGACCCACTTCCTCTGGCAGTCCCACGCTTACCATGCATCACCTCAGACATTGCACCTATAATAAAGTCCCAATCTTCATTATTTTTGAGTTTCACATCTTGCATTACCACTTTTCTGTGCCGTACTCCCTCAGCTTCGCCCGTAATAGATTTCAGCAAAGCAGGCTGCACCCAGCGCCCTCGGTTTGCCATCATCGCTGTTGCAGCAGCTAACTGAAGCGGCGTAGATAACATAAAACCCTGACCAATCCCCATATTTAACGAATCTCCCGGATACCAGGCCCGGCCTTTTAATGCCCGTTTCCACTCTCTGGTGGGAAGCAAGCCATCTCTAGCCTCAGAGATATCAAGAACCGTGTTTCTCCCAAACCCAAAAGAACCGAGATATTTAGCCATATTATCAACCCCCATTTTAAATGCGAGATCATAAAAATAAATATCACAAGACTGAGTAATCGCGGAGAATAAATTCATACGCCCATGCCCTTGACGCTTCCAGTCACGATAAATCCGTTCATCATTTTTTAATTGGTACTTACCATCATCCCACATTGAAAACGTTCGCGTTGTTGCTGCACTATCAAGCCCGCCCAAACCTACAATAGGCTTTATTGTAGAGCCTGGTGGGTACTGGCCTTTTAAAGCACGATTAAACAAAGGCAAATCCAGAGAATCTCGTAAAGCCGAATAGCTCTTATAATCAATTCCGGTAACAAACAGGTTTGGATCATAACTTGGCGTACTCACCAAGGCTAAAATCCCCCCTGTAGAAGGCTCAATTGCGACTACCGCACCACGCCTTTTACCCAACAACTCAACAGCTATATTTTGAAGATTTGAATCAATATGCAAGCTTATATCCCGCCCAGGTATAGGCGAAATCCGCTCTAACACTCTCAAAATACGATTACTCGCATTGGTCTCTACAGTCTGGAAGCCAACCTGACCATGCAGTTCCGCTTCATAAAATCGTTCTACTCCCAACTTACCTATATAGTTGGTCGCTGAATAATTTTGGGCATCTACTTTCCCCAACTCTTTCTCATTGATGCGGCCAACATAACCAATAGAATGAGCCGTTGCATCACTCAGAGGGTAGAAACGCGCCAGCTCAGCCTGAACCTCAATACCTTTTAATTCATGACGCCGCACCTCAATACGCGCGATTTCTTGCTCATTAAGCTTACTTTTTAAAATAACGGACTGATAAGGACGACGTGAACGCTGCAAACGCTTTTTAAAGCGCTTGATATGCTCAGGAGAGATATCAATAATCGTCTGAATACTCGCTATAGACGCATCAATATCTTTACTATATTCAGGAACAATCGCGACGCTAAAGATAGGTTTATTGTCTGCTAATAACACACCATTACGGTCATAGATCAGCCCACGATTAGGTGCAATAGGCTGCAACTGCATTCTATTTTTGTCTGATAAGGTCTGGAAATGCTCATAATTCATTAACTGCAAATGATACAAGCGAAGTACCAACGCAAACGTTAAGCCCAGTACAAACAAAACAGCTAAAATCGTTCTGAAGGCATAAATACGCTTTTCACGATTCGAGTCTTTAAGGCGCCTATCAGACCTCAAACAAACAACCTCTTAATTAGTACTTTAGCAATAAAAAACATGATACAGCTCATGAACGATGATAAGGGTGATTTTGGGTAACCGTCCAAGCGCGATAGATCTGCTCGGACAAAATGACTCTTACGATAGGATGAGGCAAGGTTAAAGCTGATAATGACCACTGCTGGTTTGCACGCGCGCGACAAGCATCACTCAATCCATCGGGACCGCCTACCAATAGCACTAAATTTAAGCCGTCCATCTGCCAGCGTTCCATATTCTGTGCTAATTTTTCAGTACTCCAATTATGCCCTTTTACCTCTAGGGCAATAACATGGTCTGATTTATCAATATAAGAAAGTATGGCATCACTTTCTTTTTTTATTGCACGCTGAATATCAGCATTTTTACCTCTGACACCAAGCGATATTTCAATTAACTCCAGAGACATATCCCTGGGTAAACGCTTTGCATACTCTTGATAGCCCTGCGTTACCCATGAAGGCATCTTAGTACCGACTGCCAATATTGTTATTTTCATTATTACCTGTTTATTTTCACTAAAATATGAGGTATTTAATTAGTCAAGTTCAGCCATTGAAGCCGAGTCATCAGGCCCATCACGCCAGAAACCTTCCAAATCATAAAAAGTACGAGCCGCAGGCAACATAACATGAACAACCACTTCACCTAAGTCTACCAAAACCCAATCACTCGGATCACCACCTTCAACACCTAAAGGTTTGGCACCGCGACTTTTAACATCAACAACCAAATTCTCAGCCAAGGACCGAACATGACGATTAGAAGTACCCGACGCAATCACCATAAAGTCCGTCACACTGGTTTTATCGGCCACATCCAGAACACAAATATCATCCGCTTTAAGTTCTTCCAAGGCGGCCACAACAACATTTTTCAATTCTTCAGTTTGCATACTTTTCAGTTTTCCTAATTTTGGTAGAGCGCATTATCACAAATATATTCCCTCACTGCATCTGTTACGAGATAACGAATGCTTAAACCTTGTTTAATACTTTTACGTATATAGCTACTAGAAACATCTAGCGCCGTTAAATTGATCATTATATATTTACCAGCAGACGTCCCTTTTAAATCTTCGACAGATACTGCTGGAAAAAAACCCATTGCTTCCAAGCTTTGCTGCAGTAAACGTTCTTTATCCAAATCTGAAAATTGCTCATCAGGACGACGAATAACAATAATATTCGTTAGTCTGGAGAACTCACCTATTCGAAACCAAGAAGCCAAGCCTTTAGCAGCATCAGTCCCCACCACCAAACACAAGGATTCACTGCCAACCTCCTGACGCAACTCTTGCAAAGAGTCAATCGTATAACTCGCCTGACCACGCTGACTTTCCCTATCATCCAAAGCTATTGAGACATCATCTTTAACTGCCAAAGCAAGCATATTCAACCTATGCTCACTAGGTGCTCCAACACCTTGCTTATGCACAGCACGATAACAAGGCATCAAATACACTTTATCAAGTGTCAAATAGCCCGCTAGCTCATTAGCCATCCTTAAATGGCCAATATGAACAGGATCAAAAGTTCCGCCAAATACAACTCTCATTGACAGCTCTTACTTTTGACAACACTTATTGGCGAACATGACCGTCACCCAGCACGATATATTTTTCAGATGTTAAACCCAATAAGCCAACTGGGCCACGGGCATGAATTTTGTCGGTCGAAATACCGATTTCGGCCCCCAAGCCATACTCAAAACCATCAGCAAACCGTGTTGAAGCATTTATCATGACCGAACTTGAGTCCACTTTGGTTAAGAACAACCTACCTTTGGTGTAATTTTCCGTTATTATTGCGTCCGTGTGATGCGAACCATATTGATTTATATGCCCAATCGCTTCTTCCATATCTTCCACTATTTTAATGGATAAAATAGGCGCAAGATATTCTGTAGACCAGTCTTCATCTGTTGCCGCTTGCGCGTTAGATAAAATCGCACACGTTCTTTCACAACCACGCAACTCGACACCTTTTTCACGATATAAAACAGCTAAATCTAGCAATACTTGCTCATCTAATGCTGCATCCACCAACAAAGTTTCCATGGTGTTACACGTGCCATAACGATGTGTTTTGGAATTTAAAGCAATATCATTGGCTTTTTGAATATCTGCATCGCGATCAATAAAAACATGGCAAATGCCATCCAAGTGTTTGATAACTGCAACTTTTGCATCACGACTGATACGCTCGATCAAGCCTTTACCACCTCTAGGTACAATCACATCCACATACTCTGACATGGTAATTAGCTCACCAACCGCAGCACGATCCGTCGTAGAAACAACCTGCACCACAGCACTAGGCAAACCCGCGTCTTCCAACCCAATAGCAATACAGCCCGCGATAGCTTTATTAGAATGAATCGCTTCTGAACCACCCCGTAAAATAGTCGCATTACCAGATTTAATACAAAGACTGGCTGCTTCGACAGTTACATTTGGACGAGACTCATAAATAATACCAATGACACCAAGCGGCACTCTCATCTTCCCAACCTGAATCCCCGAAGGCATATACTTCAAGTCGTTTATTATCCCAGTAGGGTCATCCAGACCAGCTACCTGCCTAAGCCCTTCAATCATGGTAGCAATACGGTCAGGCGTAAGCGCTAAACGATCAACCATAGCAGGCTCTAATCCGTTTTGACGCGCCTGCTCTAGATCTTTTTCATTTTCGAGCATTAAGTTATTACGCTGCTCATTTAATATATCAGCCGTCGCTAATAAGGCTTTATTTTTAAGACCGGTACTTACGGAAGCCATAATACTAGCAGCTTGCCTTGCTGCAACACCGACTTCGACCATATAGGCTTTAATGTCCATCATCTACTCTTATCTACTCTTAAGCTATCTTCAAAAAGCAAGTATAACGCAGTGATCGATAGACATACACTCAAGAGTCATAAGACTTTAGCTAAAGTTAGCAAACCTCAAACTACTACACTTGAAATACAGTTCATCAACACACTTATTATTTCCCCCCATTTCTGGTATAGTAACGCACTTTTTTTCACTGGGCTTATTATTAAGGCTTCTGAAAATTCGTTTTTACATTTAGAGCAGATAAACGAGCAATTACCCATATGTCGAAAAACAATTTGTCGAAATACAACTTGACTCACTTAAAGCAACTGGAAGCTGAGAGCATCCATATCATCCGCGAAGTAGCAGCAGAGTTTGACAAGCCTGTCATGCTCTACTCTGTTGGTAAAGATTCAG
>ENA-OSET01002874-OSET01002874.1-sediment-metagenome-genome-assembly--contig:-NODE-2874-length-16239-cov-26.746009_pt1 | contig 16239 bp, 10 predicted proteins | sample MGYA00237882_ERZ534229 | MGnify/ENA primary metagenome ERZ534229 (study PRJEB26408, sample SAMN06266212) | sediment metagenome | isolation source: Hudson Canyon methane seep mesocosm | place... | reverse complement strand
GGACTGCGTATATGGTATTCAAATGGCCAGAAAGCTAAAAGGCGTATTTTAGGACTTGTGTGTAAGGAGATGCCCTAAGGCGTATAAAAATAACTCAAGATTTATTGATTGCGATCTGAATAGAGCATTTCTTAATGTTGACATAAATAACCATACATTATGCGAATATGAAGAAAATAGAGCAAAAGTAATAAATCAGCTTCTTGGGCCTAAAAGTGCACCAAAAACTGATTTTATAATTGATATTCATACAACAACATCAAATATGGGCATTACAATTATCCTAGTAGATGATAATTCGTTTAATTTAAAATTGGCCTCGTATTTGAAAACTAAGATTAAAGGAATTTTTATTTTTTATATCTTGCCAGGCGATATAGACCGTCCCTATCTTGCTTCAATATCAAAATATGGGTTTGCATTAGAAATTGGACCAATCCCGAATGGTGTTGTCCGTGATGATGTATTACTTAGTGCATTTGAAGTAGTAAATTTATGTTTTGAGTTTATAGACAATAGTAATAATGGAATTGCTGAGTATGAAGACAATATTGAGTTATTTGAGTACGTAAAAACAGTTAAATTTCCTACAAATGAGAGTGGGGATATTTCCGCAATTATCCATAAAGATATACAAGATAAAGACTTTACACTTTTACAAAATGGCCAAAATATTTTTAAAAAATTTAATGGAGAAATTATTAAAAATAAAGAAAAAAGTGAACTCTATCCAGTCTTTATTAATGAAGCGGCTTATTATGATCAGAAAATTGCATTCACATTAACAAAGAAGAAAAATATTAAAATAAGTCAAGTTAGTAAGTCAAGTTAAATTATTAGCTTTCTTAATGGCATTATGAATATACAATTAGATAAACTAAACCGTTACGGAACCCCTGAAATATTTAATACCGATCAAGGAAGTCAATATACCGGCGAGATTCATACACAGCGCCTGAAAAACAAAGGGATTACTATCTCTATGGATGGAAAAGGCCGAGCAACCGATAATATCTGTATCGAACGCTTCTGGCGTAGTGCAAAATGTGAACGTATTTACCTAAATGAATACAGTACTATTTCAGAGTTAAACGATGACGTTAACGAGTATATTGAATTCTATAATCACAAGCGATTCCATGAAACACTCGATTATAAAAAACCGATGGTTGTGTACAAAGAAAGTATTTTATTGAATGCCCCCTTAAGGGAAGCAGCTTAACGAGAATAAATAAGGAGTCTAAAATAAGTGTCTCCCCTTGTGGCAGGGTAGAATGATTCTGATGAAGAAACTGTCTATCATAGCCTTGGTAACTGGAGTTAAGTAAGTAAAATAAGGTTATATTTTTTAAATTACCATAAGGATATTATATGTTTAATTATATACGGGTAGAAGCTGTCAATATATATAATTCTATTTTAGAAACTGATCAAATCAGTGTTATACGCGGTGGAAGTTTGCTGCTAAAGAAAGCTGTTGAAGATATAGCTTTAAAATTTGAAAAAACATTAAAGCCGATTACTACGGGAGCATCAATTGGTGTATTTAGGGTTGAAAAAAATAATGATGGTATTAAAGTAAAAATTGTAAAATTTTTAAATGACCAAGAAGGAAACTTTGCATATTTCACTTTTATCGTTGAAGAATGTGAAGCAGAAAAATATCAAGATGCAAAAGAAATTTTAATATCTAAATGTCGCAATGCGCAATTGCAACAACTTAGTGTTTCAGCAGATTACCATTACAATAAAGAAGATGACAGTACATGTGAGCTAGATGGGGTTAGGCCGTACTTTAAAATTGATGAATTCCCTGACAATAAAGATAAAAAAGTAAGTGCTTTTGTAAGTTTAAAAAGAAAGTATGGTATAGATCAGCGTGGTAGCCTTTATAAAAGTGAACTTGATAACTTGGGTAAAGAAAAACTCAAACAATACGAGCTAGATGAAACAGGGAATTTGTTAAAGCTTAAATACACAAAAGACTTTGAGGAATTAAGTCATACAGCTATTGGTCAGTTTAAATCCTTAAATAACAAAATAGCCCTGATTTATTTTGATGGGAATAGTTTCAGTAGCATTCAAGAACGGCAAGTAAATACAGATGAACACCAAATAGAATTTGATCAAAAAATTAAAACATTAAGACGACGATTCCTACATACCTTATTACAACAGATTGTTAGAACAAATTTACTGGGCTGGAAAACCACAGGCGGTAATATAAGGTTGGAAACTCTACTTTGGGGAGGGGATGAAATGTTATTTGTTGTGCCTGCATGGAAAGGTTTTGAATTGTTAAGCCTGTTTTACCAAGAGTCAGCAAATTGGAAGATACAAATTGGTCAACAAAAAGAAGATAGACTTACCCATGCAGGGGGTATTGTTTTTTGTAATAGAAAAACACCTATCTATAAAATTAGGCATTTAGCACAAGAACTGGCTGATGGGGTTAAAGAAAAACAGGGAGGAAGAAAGGGTAATTTTTTTGATTACTTAGTGCTTGAGTCAGAGGACTATCCAGCCGAGCCATTAAGTGAATTTTATAAAATAAAATACAACAATTTATCTGATTATAGAGGCTACCTAAAGTTTATAGAGCCAACAGAAAAAAACAAAAAAGTTATTAGCAATATTCGCCAGTACATCCCAAGAAGTCAGATGTATGCAATTGCCAAAGCTGCTTGCGAAATTAAAATCAAAAATGAAGAAAGTAGAGTTATGCTAAGTAATGAAAATAACTTTCAAGAGCAGGTTAAACGATTAATCAAAGTAAGTATAGATGACGTAAAAGCTAGTGAAGTAATTGATGACATGGTGCAAATGCTAGAACCAGCCTCAGAATCAATTACAACTAATATGGCAGGAGAGGATAAAAAAACCATACAACAAGCTAATGCATGGCTAAATTTAACAGAGTTATGGGATTACTTAATTGTGGATAATGCTGAACAAGGAGTTGAGCTATGAGTAAACAAAACTACAGATTTATCTTAAGCCTCACATTAAAAACACCCTTTCTAAGTCATAAAGCTGGCGCGCAACAGTTTGGCTTAGATATGAGTATGCTCAAAGATGAGCAAAATAATCCTGTATTTTTAGGTAGTCTAGTGCGGGGTAATCTTAGGCACACATTAACCAACTTTAAAGAATTATTAGAAAACGCCAAAGAACAAGATACAGAAAAATCAATAGAAGGCATAAAGCAAGTACTAGGGTTATTTGGCAAAGAAAGTTTAGAGAGGAGCTATGCACCACAACGCGCTATACTCAATTTTGATTACTATTGGAAGCAGGGAGAAGAGCAACCAGTAACTACCACACTGCCTCGTTATCGAATAGGTATAAATGAAAAAACAGGGACAGTACAAAAAGGTAACTTTCAAGTGATAGAAAGTGTTTATAAGCAAGGGCAAAATATAGAATTTAAAGGTGTCATTCAAGGAAAACTAACGGATGATGAAGCGAGAAACTGCGAAAAATGGTTGCTAAAAGCAGCCCAGTATCTACCTGCCATAGGGGCACTTAAAGGCACGGGTTTTGGTAAGATAGAAGAAGCAAAAATAAAACAAAATATAATAGAAAAGCAAACGGTTGAAAGGGTTGAAATAACCCAAGATAGAATAGGTATTTGCATAAGCCCTGACAGACCTTTATGTATTGCCAAACCACATGCGGCCAACCATAACCGATTTACCAGTGAAGAACATATTCCAGGAAATGTTCTTATCGGTGCAATTGCCCAACAACTTCCTGAAGATGAAGAAAAGCCCGCATGGCTGAATAATTTAATCATAACTCATGCATTACCTAGTGCCAAAAATAAGGCAGAAAGACAGCGTGTTTTACCTCTCAGCTTAATAAAAGGAAAAGACAATGTAGATATATATGATTTAGCACTGAGTAACCCAGAAAAAGGTAAAGTCTTGCTATTAATAAAGGACAATAAATTCATGGCACCGACCTACCAACCCGACTGGAAAGGTGAAGTGTACGGTGCGGCGGAAGAAAAGAGTGGCCTAAACAAACATCATCCCCAACGGCAACTCATTGTTTGTACTGCGATAGAGAAAAACAGTAATACAGCCGAGGAGGGTAAGCTATTTAGTCTGGATTGTGTTAGCCCTCATAAGACTATTTGGTGTGCTGATATAGACTTTAGTTTGATTGTTGATGCTACGCAAAAGAAACAAGCCCAGAAAACTATCGCAGAAATTATACAAAACGGTTTACAAGGGATAGGAAAAACTAAAGCTAATATTACCCTTGCATTACAAGATGAAAGTTTTACAAATATTTTAAAAAAAATTTCCGATGAGGAAAATAGTTATATCATCACCTTACAAACCCCAGCTAGACTCTTTGCAGCGCCAGATCACATAAAAGCAACCGATGGTGCAGAAGCAGTATTAAAGGCATATCAAGAATACTGGTTTTATGTTTCGGGTGGAAAATTATCATTAACTTACTACTTTGCCCAGCAGACTAAAACAGGTGGTGAATTTTTTCGGCATTACTACAAACAGAAAAAATATCAACCGCAATGGCTTACCCAATCGGGTAGTGTATTTGTTCTGACAGCTACCAATAAACAAACTGATATGGAGGAAATACAAAATCGACTAAAAGACTGGCAACAACACGGATTGCCGCAAGCAAAAGATAAAGGCCCAGAAGATAAAAAAGACAGCGGCTGGAAAACCAACCCCTATATCCGGCAAAATGGCTTTGGAGAAATATGCGTGAATGAAGAAATTCATAAAAAACTGAAACTCGCCAAGCAGCAGGGAGAGTGGAAATGAGCGAAAATTACTCACGCATAAAAATAGACGGTATTATCACTACGCAAACAGAAATGACAGTAGCATCTGGATTGCAAGAATCGCAAAGTAGTATTGAAGATAGCCCTCTTCATAGTGAAATTTGTTTGGATTTTAATGATAAGCCCTACATACCTGGTAGTAGCTTAAGAGGATTGTTGGTTAATTTGTGTCCCGATACGACCCTAAGAGAAATATTATTTGGTGGAGGAGGCGAAAATTCATCAAGCGAAGGAAAGGTAAGAATTTACGATGCAGTTTGGGGGGAGAACGCTAATTATGAAAAAGGCCAGCAACATACTCATAGCAGCATTAATCCAATGACTGGCACAGCCAAAGACCATCATTTATTTAATGACGCGATTGTTCCTCTGCAAAGCCAATTTAACTGGACAATAGAAGCAAACAACATAGCCCACATTGAACTGGAATACCTATATGGCTTACTTTATAGTCTACATCATAATCCACAAGTTCAGTTAGGCAAAGGACAAAGTAAGCAGAGCGGGCTATTTAACTGGCAAGCTAAAAGTAAAAAAATAGACATATTAAGTCAAACAAGTTTAATAAACTGGCTTAAACAAGAGGATAATAAATCCTTTTGTTATATACAAAAGAAAATTAAACCAAAAACCATTGAGCTAAAAATAGAACTAACAGAATACCCACTTACTTTTACAGCACTCAGCCCTATTTTAATTAATGATCCAGAAAGGGTTAGTGGGGAATCTGAAAAGCCAAGCTTGGTTTATTATCAAAAAGGCCAACAGCTTATTATTCCTGCCAGCAGCTTTAAAGGGGTTATCCGTAGTCATTGTCGAAAAATAATACTGACCTTAATAATGGCAGATAAAGAAGGCTACCCAAAAAACAGTGATAATAAACTAGCAAATAAACTGTTAGCAGAATTATTTGGTGACACTAACCAAAAAAGCCGAATCTGGACACAAGATGTTATAGCAGAAAATACTGAATCAAAGATTCAAACCTTTAATGCAGTAGACCGTTTTACAGGAGGTATTGCTGATTCAGCACTCTATAAGGTAGAGGGGGCAGCACCTAATAGATTGACGACGGTATTGATAATTGACCAAGCACCCAAGCGTTATAGCGTACTGAAAGCATGGCAAAAAGGTTTGTTGGCGTTATTACTAAAAGATGCAATAGAAGGTGATCTAACCGTAGGCTGGGGCAAAGCCAAAGGCTATGGGAGTATACAATTGACGACTGTCAATATAAAGGGCGAAGAAAAAGACTGGAATGCCATCATCAAGCATTTTGGGGAAGAAACTATTCAACAATGGCTCAATAACTTGAATGAAGAATGTCAAACCTGCCCTAAAGAAAAGGAGTGTGCATAATGGCTGAATTTTACAACCCATATCAATTTATATCTGTCACAGGGAAAATAAATGGCAAGATAACACCCACTACCAAATATAGTGAGCTAGAAAACACTCAAATAAGACATGATTACTGGGATAAGCAAAGTTACTCAGGGCGAATAGTCTGTAAAATAACCACAGAAACACCCACTGTCGTGGGGAACGAGCAAGGAATAAATACTAAAGAAGCAGCAGGAAAAGTAAGCCAGTATCAAGATATCAATGGCCATTACGCACTGCCAGCGAATAGTCTAAGAGGCATGGTCTCATCAGTGGCAGAAATGCTTAGCCAATCTTCATTACGAGTGTTGAATCAATCGACTTATTCAGTTAGGAAAGAGGTGGGAGAGGGGCTGTCAGCAATTGGACAAATAAGATGTGTAGAAGAAAATGGAAAAAAAATATATTCACTGAGACCATTATGTTTGCCAATAATTGATATTAGGGATCTAAAGGTTATTCCCAATAAATGGCAAGATGTATTTGGTAAAAAAAATGAACTATGTAATTGGTTGCCTGCTTATATTAATGGCTATGTAAAGAATGGAGCACGATTTTCTTATCAACAAAATAGCTTTTTAGATAAGCATAGATCAAATTGTTTTCGTGGCAAACGAGATCAACTTCATTATGCCAAGCTTCCATCTATTAATTTAGTTCTATCCGACAACATTGATGCCCAACTTTTGAAAGGCTTAAATATTAAAAATGGTGGTTTTCTATTAGGACAAAAAATTGATTACATGCAAGATAACGCTCTCATAACAGCTAAAGAGTATGATGAAATAGACTGTGAGACTGAAAAAGTAAAATATACTCGGGGTATATTGCATATATTAGGGATTGATGGGCGTGAAAATGAAATTCCCCATACAAAAAAACATGAAAAGTTTATACCATTTCCTTCGGCAAATATGCCTTATAAAGAAAGAGATTTAGACTTGTCTGATGAAGTAATAAATAATTTTATTAAAGTGGCTGAAAAATGCGCAGACAGTAGTAAAAATCAAGATATAAAACGGCCTTTTTTACCACAAGGTTATATGGCGCATAAAGATATAGATAATTACTGGATACCTCAGGGAGAGGAACTTGTTTATTTTGATATCAATAATAAAGGGGAGGTATCAGAAATTAGTTATTCATCCATTTGGCGCAAGTTAATTGCAAACGATATATATGATAGCTTTGCAACAATAAACAAAAATACTTTGCCTTGGGGGGGGCATCTTAGAAACCCAAAAAAAAGTGGCTTAACACCCGCAGAAATACTCTTTGGTGTCGTATCCGAACAAAAAATAAATGAAGGAACAAAATCTTATAACCTTGCATCAAGGGTTAGATTTTCAGATGCTAAAGCAGAAGAGGAGACTATTTTGCAGCCTGAAGTAACATTAAAAATATTGGCTAGCCCTAAGGCACCGTCACCAGCTATGTACTTTTGTGGGAATGAGCGTTATGTGGCAAAGAAAAACCTTAATTTAATGACTCAGAAGGCTAATGGGCGAAAAGTTTATTTGCATCATTCAGAGGTAAATATAAACAAAGAGATATGGAAAACTGACTCTCAAAAAGAAAAAGATAATTTAAAGCAGAAAGTTGCTGTGACTCCTATAGGTATAGGTAGCAGCTTTTACTATCACATTGACTTTAATAATTTAAGTTGGGATGAGCTTTCTTTGCTGGTTAAATCGCTTGATCCAGATACCAACTATACGCATCGTTTAGGGCTAGGGAAGTCACTAGGGTTGGGGTCTGTCAAAAATAATATTTGTGGCTTGTTCTTAACAGATCGAACTCAGCGTTATAAAAACATTAATGCTTCAAGGTATAGCAAAAAGAAAGTAAAAGGCACATGGTCAGAAGAAATTAGCCAGCAATACCCAGATGAGAGTGTTGCGTTTGATGATCCCAAAGTTGAAAACCTCAATAAAGACTATAGTACTGATTTAATTGATCAGGATACCCTAAAAGCACTATTACTAACAGGAGATCGCCGTATAACTAAAGATGCCGTTGTTAGCTTTCCATTTAGGCACAGCGAAGGGCAGCAGCCTAATCAAGAAGGCGAAGGGTTTAAATGGTTTGTTAATAATGATGATCGCAAGGCTAGAGACAATGGACAGGTTTTAAAAACGGTGACTACGACCAAAATACCAACACTTAAATCAACTTAAATGACTACCAAAATATTTTTTGATACCGAGTTTACCGGTTTGCATCAGTATACCAGCCTTATCAGTATTGGAATGGTAAGTGAGACGGGGCTTCAATTTTATGCTGAATTTACTGATTACGCACAAGACCAGTGCGATGACTGGATACAAAATAATGTAATACGGAATACACAGTGGTTAAATAAACACGCAATGACTCCCCTCACAGAACAACAAGGGGAGTTAACTCGGTGTGTGGGACCAACTGAATATGTAGTCAAAGAGTTAACTAAATGGTTAACACAATTTGAACTAATAGAAATGTGGGCAGATTGTTTAGCTTATGACTGGGTGCTTTTTTGTCAGTTATTTGGGGGGGCTTGTTACTTGCCTAATAATATCTTTTATATGCCGAGTGATTTAGTTGCTTTGTTTGTGCATAAAGGTCTAAACCCTGATACTGATCGACAGGTATTTATACAGCAATCAGAGTTAGCTTTGCATAACGCTTTAAATGATGCATTAATGACGCAAAGTTGCTATCTAAAACTAACTAACATGTAGATTGGATGGTATGGAGGAGGTTAAGTTATGGTGAGTAAATGATAAAAAATAATAATGACAATTAGTTTTCATAAAAACTACTTTAAAAACAAATTATTATAGGGAGGGTATTTATGTTTGTTAAAAAATCACCCACCAGTATTTAAAAAACAAAGTTTTAGTTGTTAAAATAAAGGAAAGAATAGTAGAATTTATACAGTTCTTTAAAAAAGTAAATAGGTTTGCCAAATAAAGGCATCGAGGGTATGCCTAGCAAGGGCTGAATATGGGACTGTTGCAGGCACTCAAGCCGTATAGGCTGTTGAGACATCATAATATTAAGACCAAGAATAGCTTCAGCTAAATGTTGCAGGCACTCAAGCCGTATAGGCTGTTGAGACCTTAGTTGGTCACTGTAGATTTGAGGCACTAAGTTGCAGGCACTCAAGCCGTATAGGCTGTTGAGACTTTTTCCTAGTGTCAATTAATGACTGAATAAGCTTGTTGCAGGCACTCAAGCCGTATAGGCTGTTGAGACTTTTGCTTCGGGTTGAATATTTTCAGATTTTTTAGCGTTGCAGGCACTCAAGCCGTATAGGCTGTTGAGACTTATATCCTTGTGGAATTTCATCAGATTCAGAAAAAGTTGCAGGCACTCAAGCCGTATAGGCTGTTGAGACTCAAATAAATGAACCCCTAAACCTTCCACTTTTGTGTTGCAGGCTCTCAAACTGTATAGCTGATTAGGTTGTTACGTGTATAGATTATGAATATTTTTTGGTATGTAGAATTGAAAATTAATCTATATTTTTTATGTTGGATACATATTTAATGTTTTGATAAGGAGTTCACGTTGGTTTCTGTATTACCTGTTCAGCCTGTTTTTCCATTGTATGGTGTAGTGATCACATTACGTTTTACTGAGAAAACCCAGTTGTCTTTTTTTCATCAGCCTTCTTTAACTGCTTTTATTCGATTTTTATTGGAGGGGGTAGAAGGGTTTGAATATTTGTTACGGATAGATGCTTGCGAGTCTGGACGGGTTGAATATTTAAAAGGCGATTTATATCGTTTTTCAATAATTGGTTTAAAGGGTTGTTTGCCTTTGTTAGACAGGGTGGTAGGGCAGTTATCTGAGCTGCCTGTTTCTGCACCTAAACAGGGTAAAAAACTGGCTTTTGGTGAGAATTGTCAACTAGTGTCGGTGATTGATTTATTTGTTGAACAGCCTGTGTCTCAAATCTCTGAATTACAGTCGTTTAACTACGCTGATTTAGTGGCAGAGGCAGAGTTATGGCAACAGTATTCTGATGTGAGTCTCTCGTTTTATAGTCCTGTACGTTGGCTTAAGGAGAAGTCTGTACGGGATGGTTTAAAAGGTGAACTGCGTTTTTGCCGACAAAAGTCTGATTTGTCAGCATCTTTAGTCTCTGATAGGTTTTTTGATACGTTTTCTGAACTACTTAAAAAACATGGGGTTACTTCTTTTCCTTTGCGTTCTGATAGTACTTCTCTACCTGTATCAGATACTAGCCATTTATTTTGGTTGGATTGTTTTTATACCAGTGTGCGAGATAAATCTAAGCCTATGCCTATGGGGGGGATGGTGGGTGAGTTGTGTTTATCAGTTGGCCATTTTACTTTGGATGATTGGTTGGTTCTGGTGTTAGCTCAATATGTTGGGGTTGGCCAACGCTGTGCTTTTGGTTGGGGGCGGTTTCAACTAAAATCTTTGTCAGGTGAAGTCAGTTGTCGTCGAGTTTTTGCGGCGAGTTCTTTGTTGCAAAAAGTGGTTCAGCAGCCAAATTTGGTATCGGCTTTTGCTCATGTGGAAAGCCATTCTAAGCAGGGGGCTTTTTCAGCAGATGAGGATGCAAGCGAAGGTGTATTTGAGCGCTTACAAACAGATGTTGAAGATATTTATAAGGGCCAGTTTAAGTCACCTTCGTTACAGGGCTTTGTTATTAATAAGTCAGATGGTAGTCCACGGCCTTTAGCTGTTCCCCCTTTTAGAGATCGGGTGTTGCAGCGTGCTGTTGCACAGGTATTAACTCCTCCTCTTGAATCTATTCAGTACCAGCGAAGTTATGGGTTTAGGCCTGGACGATCAAGAATCACAGCTAAGTATGCTATTCAGTCTGCTTGGCGTGAGGGCTATCGTTGGGTGTATGAATCTGATATTGATGATTTTTTTGATAGTGTCTGTTGGCAACGGCTTGCAGTCCGATTGAGGGCTTTGTGGGGGGAAGATCCTTTGGTTGGTGCATTGCTAGCGTGGGTTAAAGCGGATGTGATATTTGAGGGGCAGCTGATTAAGCGTAATCAAGGTTTGCCTCAAGGTTCTCCATTAAGTCCATTGTTAGCAAATTTGATGTTGGATGATTTTGATAATGATATGCAGGCTGAGGGCTTTAGGTTAATTCGTTATGCGGATGATTTTGTTGTGTTGTGCAAGTCTGAGGTGGATGCAAAAAGGGCGCATGAAGTTGCTGAATTATCACTGCGTGAACATGGATTACAGTTAGATAAAGCTAAAACAAATATTACTTTAATGGAAAATGGATTTCATTATTTGGGGTATTTATTTGTTAATGATATGGTCTTGGAAAGCCCTAATCGCTTACCTCAAGGGGGTAGGCCTCCAGCTGCTTTATCACCTAATTCGTGGTTGGCAAAACTGGGAGCACGTCAGCCTGTAGCCATTGAACCATCGAGTGCAGAGATTGTTAATAAACGTGCCCCTGCACCTAAAGAAAAGCCTGCTGTGGTATCTTTTGGTGAGCGAATAGGACACGGGTTGTTATTGTGTGTAACTGGCCAGGTTTGTGTGTTGAGTACAAAAAATCAGCGCTTGCAACTAAGCCGTAATGATGCCTTGGTTTATGATGTTCCTTGGCGACACCTTCAAGCTGTACTTGTAATGGGGCGACATCATATTACTTCGCCAGCTTTAAGAGCTGCTATGAAATTTAAGGTGCCTGTTCATTTTACTTCGGCTACGGGTAAGTATGAGGGGGTGGTCTGGAGTGGTGAGCCTGGAGCAAGAGGACATGCTTTGTGGTTAAAGCAGCAGGCTGTATGCACAAATAATGGCTTGGCTCTGGCGGCGGCTAAGCAGTTGGTCATTGTGCGTTTAAGTCATATTCGTGAAACATTGCGATTAAGGGCTTGTGCTACTGAAGTATCAAGTCTTTCGGTGTTAATTGCTAAGGTGCCTAAATCGTGTAGTTTAGCTGAATTAAATGGTTATGAAGGGGCGGGTACACGTCTTTATTTTTCTGCAATAGCTGATTTTATACCTGAAGAGATGGGTTTTTCTGGTCGAAATAGAAGACCACCTAAAGATCCATTTAATGCCATGTTATCTTTGGGGTATACTATTTTATATGGCTGTGTGGAAAGTTTGTTGCGTGTTGATGGGCTATTACCTTGGTGTGGATTTTATCACCAGCCTCGTGGCCGGCATGCTGCACTAGCGTCTGATCTGATGGAGCCATTTAGGCATGTGGTTGAGCGGTTGGCATTGGCTTTGCTAAAGCGGAAGGAAATAAAGTTAAATGATTTTTATTTTGATGATTCAGGGGCATGTTTTTTATCGGATTCAGCTAGACGGATTTTTTTAACTAAATTGATGGCAAAGTTTGATTCTAAAATAATGGCAAAATCAAGTGCTAATGCTAAGTCTTTATTTGAGCATATTCACGATCAGAACCTTGAGTTAATTCGCTGGCTTGACCATGGGGGAGAGTTTAGTCCTTGGCAAGTAAGGTAGTGACCATTATTGCTTGCTTATTTTTTAGAGCAAGAGCAAGTTTAAAGCCTGCGCGTCCAATGACGGATAAGTTTTAAAACGTTTTATTGAGGCGGGTGAAAATATGTTGTGTTTAGTTTGTTTTGATATCAGTGACAATAAGGTTAGAACTCGCGTGGGAAAGTATTTGGGGGGTTTTGGGAGTCGTGTGCAAAAATCGGTCTTTGAGGTTGAAGTCGATGATCACAAAGCCTTACTTTATTTGCAGAAAAGGTTAGGTGAGTGGTTAGAGGAAAATGATGATTTGCGTTTTTATCCTTTATGTAAAAGTTGCTGTCAGGGGGCAAAATCAGCTGATAATAAACGAATTGCCAAACTACCTAGTCTAGTGTTGGTTTAGGTTAAGGAGATAGAATGTCGAAGGTTAATGAATTAGTTAATATGTTAGCTAATGAGGACTATTATAGACCGTTAGAAGAGTTTGCATTTGTTAGGTTGCCTATACACTATCGTAACTATTTGCTACCAGCCTTAAAACAGCTTAGTCAGCAAAGTAAAGCAAAAAAAAATGACTTTACTAAGCCTGTCTTTGCTTTTTTTTATCAAGATAAGTCATTTTTAATAGATAAGACTGAATACCGTGGCATTCTAGGATTTGATTTTTATGCCACTATAGATGACTTTTCTAAATTAAAGGAATGTTGTTTATTAACCCTGCTTAGTAAAAAATTTGTTCAGTCAGGAACAAAGCAAGAGTTAAGTTTAATATTGTCTTTTAATAACATTAATGCTAAAAAAATAAATGTATTTATTAGCCAGGCATGCTTGGTGCTAATGGGTAATAATCGACTGCTACGCCACTATGGATGTACCTTTTATTTTCCTATTTATACATCTGATGAATATAAACCTAGCTTAGATAAAATGGAAGCAGTCACTCAAATTAAGTACAGTGGTCAAGAGCAAGCGCAGGCATATCTTTATTTTAATCCCCCTATTCGAGACTATTTATTTGATATTAAAGGAGAAAATTTACCTAATAATTTGAAGCCGATTACTGAATGGCTATTAAAAAAAGAGGGTTTGCAATTAAGGCTTCAACACCCAAAAGAGGAACGAAATATTACTGCTGATATTACGAGTGTAAGGCTGTATCAATATTTTAACAATCTTTGTATGTTAGCGGTAACCGTTAAACCTGCAGGTATTATTGATGACAAGTCATCTTTGTATTATGGCGCTAATGATGATCGCTGGTGGTATTGCCTGGCATTTTCGGGGCAACAGGAGTGGTCTTTCGTAAAGGAGTTACAAATTAATTCCTGGTTATTATTTACTAAACTTGCAAGGGTGTTATTTGCTTCTTTTGTTGAACAGAAGTATGAACATAAAATTGCACAGATTGATTTGCTGAAAAATAGTGAACCCATTGGCCCTTCTTTGACGACTGAATCTTCAAAATTAGAAATTCAGTCTATTAAGGATAATCATATTTCTCCTGTTGTTAGTGTTTTGCTAAAAGAATTTTTTACAGAAATAGAGTATGAAAAATGTTTTGACAATCAGTATCATCAAACATTTGATGATCGAATGTTTGTTAATGTTGATTATGGTTATGCGGGGACTAAACTTAAAAAACAGGATTTTGACAAGCTGTTTAAACTCGCTTTATATGTTGATACAGAAAATGATATTTTTGATGCTTTTAATGGCTATGCATATGATCCTGAGTTTTTAACAGAATTAGCTGACCGGCAAAGTTATAAACGGTGGAAAGATAATGGAATGATGTCTGGGTATACTAATTATTCTAATGTTTACTTGGGTTATGATCATTTTTCTAACGAGAGTTTTGCCAGATTACATGTACCCTATATTTATGGGCGTATGTTATTAATGACACTTTTTTACCAAGCGTCATTACGCCATTATAACTGCCTTATTATGCAGGTAACTAAAAAATTAAGTCTTATGGAAGATGGGCAAAATATAGACTCTATTATTAAAGACGTGCAAAAATTACGAAAAGAATTTATACGTTTTACTAATGTGTATTGGTTTCATGAGGTAACCTCTCAAATTCAAGGGCAAGAGATTTTTAAGTTACAGCAGCAAGCATTAGAACTAAACCGTGATTATGAAATATTAAAGGATGAAATGGAGCGTATGGATGAATATTTGCAAGGGTTACATAGTCAGAAAATGGATAAATATTCTAAAAATTTAAATCATATTTTAATTGTTTTCACGGTAGTGGCATTATTATTTGCATTTTTTCAAATTATACTTGGAGAGGTTTCTAACATTGGTAATAACCCTATTGTAATTAAAGATAATTTTTATTTAAGGCAAGTATTTGACTTTTTTCAGTCTATAGCACTGCCTACGATATTGATTATTGGTTTAGCTGGCATTTCATGTACATTAAAAAAGGCTTTGAAAATGGCTTTTTCCTGGGTGCGGGTAGGTTGGTCTTGGGTGCGGGTAGGTTGGTCTATTGTATTATTATTATTATTATTATTATTTATGGTGGGATGGCATGTCTTTTCTAGCTAAAATAGCCGCTAATGTTGATACGCATGTTTGCATAGTATCAAGTGGTGCTGTAGCAAACATTACTCCCATACTAGATTTGAGGTTTAAACCTAAGTATGTGATTTTATTGGAGAGAAAAGGATTAGCATTTTATGCTAATAATTTGATGTTGGTTTATCAGAGTGCTGGCGTTTCGTGCCAACGAATTACTATTGAAAATGTAGTTGATGTTGATGCGATTAAAAATGTGGTCTTAGAGTTACTAGGCTCCTTAAATGTCGATAAAATTGCATTGAATGCAAGCTGTGGGCATAGAGCTATTATGTTGGCGGCTTTTTCTGCTTTTCAAAAGGCAGGGCAGCCCATTTTTTATGTAAACCCAGAGGATGACCATTTAACATGGCTTTCTAATGAGTGTAGTTCTAGTTTTGATTTAGCGGATCGAATAACAATTCAGCAGTTTTTGCAATTGCATGGTACAACGTTGACTTCAGCAACTACTGATCAAGCATCTGACACATTTGATGATTTATTTTTTATATTAATCACACAAGTAGAGCGATTTTCCAGTCCATTTAAGGTATTAAATGCATTAGCCGCATCCGCTAAAAATACGGATTTTCTTAGTCAACCTTTTTCTAGTGAACAAAATTATAATCAAGCAATACAAGACCTTGTTGATGTTTTTTCTAAGCATGGCTGTTTAGCACGCAAAGGAAATTGCTTAGTTTTTTCTGATGAGGCAAGCCGAAATTTTGTAAATGGTGGCTGGCTGGAGGTATTTGCATATCGGCAAATACAGATGATGGCAAAAGGTTTTCCGCAAATTCAAGATATTGCAATGAATGTTGAGCTAGCACGTAAGGATACTGTTAATGAGGTAAATAACGAGCTTGATGTGGTTTTTTTAGCGAATAACCATTTGTTTTTAATTGAATGTAAAACAATGGATTTTGCGGTCATCAAGGGGAGAATGCCTTTTAGGAAAGTGAAAGAAAAGAAAAGAGCGGCTCGGGAGCAGGTTTATAGAATGGATTCTTTAAAGGAGC
>ENA-OSET01002873-OSET01002873.1-sediment-metagenome-genome-assembly--contig:-NODE-2873-length-16240-cov-4.044794_pt1 | contig 16240 bp, 14 predicted proteins | sample MGYA00237882_ERZ534229 | MGnify/ENA primary metagenome ERZ534229 (study PRJEB26408, sample SAMN06266212) | sediment metagenome | isolation source: Hudson Canyon methane seep mesocosm | place... | reverse complement strand
CACCAACATATATTGGAAACGGTCTTGATATTGGGCCAAGACAGCTGGATTTTCTTGGAAAAGGCGTAGGCATTCCAACAGCAGGTCACCGAAGTCAGCGGCATTGAGTGTTTTGAGCCGAGCTTGATATCGAAGAGTTTGCCGGGCTGCAGTTCCGCTTCGGCCATCCAAACAATGTCAGCATTAATGGCGTAAGCTGCGCCGCACCCACTAGTCGAATCGACTTCATGAATGCCTTATCTTCCATCAATGCTTGAGTAGAATAGGTGTTGAAATCAGACTCTAGTTCAATCTGAATATCTGGTTTCACGCCATGAGCATGTAATGCCCGTAACGCAGTACCACAAGAAATAATCAGCACCTGGTCTTGATATGCCTGAAGCCAAGCAATACGAGCATCCAACGATGGCCCTGAACCGATAATACAAACCGGCAAGTCAAAACCTTTGGCGTTCGGTATGGGTAGTAATGTAGAACCTTGTTTAAAGTTATGGATCGCATTATTAAGCTGATTCAGCTCGTCATCATAGTTGCCGAAAGATAAGAGATGAACATACAAGTCGGCATTGATAGCGGTAATTACTTGGTCGAATAGTGGTGAACCTAAGTGATTATAGAACTGAGTCATCACCGGAAATATCGGACCATTCTCAATAAGGTAGTTCCATACCTCATTCCGTATTTGAGATATCTGCTGCTCTTTTGGGATCAATATGAATTTGAACGATCGCGTATCATTCAAGAGATAGGGTGTGACTAAGGTTTCCCAATCAACCACATAAAGGCTCGCCATAAACCGGTCCATATTGGTCTCAACAACACAAACATGATGCACGTCTCTTTGCGCACAGATAGCCTCTACATGAAGACCCACACCACAGCCCATAAAAACCACCATGGGGAAATAGTTGGGTACAGTATATCCGTCATACTCACCGTCCTCCTGAAGAGGTGAACCGCCATATATTCTCTCTAGGTGTTCAGCAAAATAACGAGGGTTCTTATACTCCCCCTTATATAGGGGGCTGACCGAGCGCACTTTGTTCCCGCAATCAAAAGCATCAAGAAATTGCGACGCCTCTTTAGGTGCATACGCTTTCGCACCGCCTCCATATACATGCTGCCCTTGCTCAATGAGATCTACTTCATCAGTTTTCGGAAGAATATCTAACTGGCTCGACTGGAGTTCGTATGTGGAAAAATGGCTAAATATTCCTGGATAACACCGTTGGAAAAACTGTAAATTCTTGAGGCGTCGAGCAATGTACTGCTCTGCTGGGTTGTCGGTTTGACTCATACCAAGAAGGCACCTTGTTATAGTTTCTTACACTATAACGCAGTTTAGTAATAAAGACGGAACTGATTTTTCAGTCACACAAGGTAAAGACTAAAAAGCGGAAATCGAAAGGCATTTCCAGTCAAACTCAAAGAGGCAATAACCTTCCCCTCTGTCAAATAAATGTCATTCAAAATATTCACACCAACACATAGAACATAAACATACTACTTATTTTTCATATACTTACATTCAAGCATACTGACAAAAAACAAACCTGGCACACTTATCGCTTCTTCATCGGTAAGATATCTCCCGCTTACCGCATGGAGATTTAATTTAATCACAAAGCGTGTCGATTTGACTGTTGCTATTTGAACAACGAACGGCAAGAAATTTGTAACCAGTGAGTAAGAGGAAACGCAATGCCTCAAATTATCAATACCAATATAGCGTCAATTAACGCGCAGAGGAATCTGGATAACTCTCAGTCTGCAAACCAAACGGCGTTGCAAAGGCTATCCTCTGGTTTACGCATAAATAGTGCCAAGGATGATGCAGCCGGACTAGCAATATCGACACGTTTCGATTCTCAAGTACGAGGACTCAACGTCGCGATACGAAATGCGGGAGACGGCGTATCGTTATCACAAACCGCAGAAGGTGCCTTGGGGTCTATCACCAACAACCTACTTCGTATTCGTGACTTAGCACTTCAATCGGCAAACGGCACAAACAGCGCCATCGACCGGCAAGCTTTGGACCAAGAGGTTCAACAGCTTAAAGCTGAGATAAAACGGGTATCTGAGCAAACCAACTTTAACGGTACCAAGCTACTTGATGGCTCCTTTTCTGGCGTCACCTTCCAAATTGGTTCAAACGAAGGTGAAAGCGTTAGCGTTAGTATAGAGGGCTCCACCGTAGATAAATTGGGCGCCGCTCAAAGTGATGGCTTTAGCTCAGACCAACAAGGCGGTTCGACACAAACGATCGCAGCCATGGCTGCTGGTGACTTAGTCATTAACGGTATCGCAATCGGTGCATCTAGTGGTGTTGATGATGCATTCTCAAGCTTTGACCAAGACAAGAGTGCAATTGCAAAAGCTGCCGCGATAAATGCAAAGTCAGATTTAACTGGAATTACTGCTGACATAGGCACCACAAGCGTAAGTGGAGATGTCGGTGGCGGCTTTTCTGCTGGTGCAAACTCTACTGGCGATATTGCAATCAACGGTGTCACCATTGCTATTGCAACAAATGCAACATTAAGCGACGAAGCTAACTTAGATTCGATCGCAAGCTTAATTAATGAGAAATCAGGCCAAACTGGCGTTATCGCTGCCTTCAACGGAAGCGCAACCACGGGCATCTCTCTGACAGCTGCAGATGGTCGAAACATTCACCTAGCAGTTGGCACGGGTATTACTGACTTAAATGATGCCGGTATAGCGACAGCAACCACTTATGCAGGAAGCTTCGCGCTCGTCTCTTCAGATGGAGGCCCAATATCGGTCGACACCACCACAGGCAGTATTGGTAACGCAGGTCTAGCAGTAGGAACCTATAGTGGAACCAACAGTGGTGCAATTGGCCAATCTGTTGATGGCACAGCCTTTTCGACTGGTGACCTTGTCATTAACGGCGTTCCAATTGGTCCGACACTCGCTTCGTTTGATACTGCGTCTAGCACGGGTAATTCAAGCAGTGCCATCGCCAAAGCCGTTGCTATCAACTCAGTTGCCGACCAATCCGGTGTAACCGCTAGTGTGAATGCTACCTATGTAAATGCTGGCGCAATCGGAACGGGAACGGCACAAACAGGTACTGTAGTATTGAATGGCGTGACCATTAATCTATCTTACAGTGCTACCAATACTGTCGCTGATAAGCAGAACCTAATTATCTCAGCAATCAATGACAAGGCCGGCCAAACCGGAGTCAGAGCAGAAGCGCTCGGCTCGAGCTTTCGCTTAATTTCTGATGATGGTCGAAATATTCGTGTCGGCGCACTTACCACCGTAGATACCGCTAATACGGGTCTAACGGCGAGCACGACTACCACCTCATCTATAGCCTTAGTATCAGCTGGTAAAATTGAGCTAGGCTCTATTACCGGAAATATTGCCAGGTCTGGCTTTGAAATTGGTACTTACGGCGCCGCTGACAGCGGACAATTGATTCAAGATATCGATGTCTCTACGGCTGAAGGTGCGATTACTGCTTTAGCCGCTGTCGATAATGCTTTAACGACAATCAACTTCCAGCGAGCAAACTTAGGTGCGATTCAAAACCGTTTTGAATCAACCATTACCAACCAGGCTATTGCTGCGGAAAACTTCGTTGAAGCGAGCTCTCGAATAAGAGATGCTGATTTCGCGGCCGAAACCGCCGAGCTGTCGAGATCACAAGTATTGCAACAAGCGGGCTTGTCGATATTGTCTCAGGCAAATGCACAGCCTCAGCAAGTGCTTCAGCTGCTGCAAGGTTAAGTTCGTAAAGCTATTTAGCCTGCTATTTTACAAGCCGACTTTGTGTCGGCTTTTTTGGTTTTTGGCTAGGGGTCAGAGCAAACGAAGACACTGTTTGGTCTGACCCCGTTCTGGTTTTAAAGGACTGTTTGGTCTGACCCCGATCCTTGGCGTTATCAGAAATCAAAAGAATTGATGAAAGAAGATATTTTTATCGATTTAACAAACAGTTGGCATAGCCTTCGCTTAGTTAAAAGCACTAATGTAAATACAAAATAAAGCGGAAGAGGTTTGCCCTAATGACCACCACAACACCACAGCTTCAACCTGTTATCAACGACTTCACTGAAAGTGAACGCTCTGATATGGCTCGTTTGTTAATCCATGCAAACGACCTTTATCAAATGTACAACAACTCGGCAACACCTTCCGTTGATAGGCAAATTTCACTTGATCACGCATTTGATCTAATCACCCAAGTCATCAACTTTGACCCTAGCAACACACCAGCAATGAATCTGCTTGGTCGAATTGAGATGGACAGGGGTAATATAGAAACAGCAAAAGCGCTGTTCGAGCAGTGTTTACAACACTCTCCTGAAAACACTCAGTACCTTGTGAATAAAGGCTATTTGCATATTATTGCCGATGAACCCGAGCTTTCTCTTGCATACTTTCAAAAATCGCTTTCGATTGAAAAGGGTCAAGAGAGTGCTTTTCTTGGAATAGCGAGAGCTCAACAAGCTTTAGATAACTTTGACATTGCCTACCTGCATTATCGCTCTCTGGTAAATCACGGGCACGATGACATCAGCATTTTACAAGGTATGCTAAATTGCTGTGCGAATATTCAGATAAATACCTATCAAGTTGAGCTTGAGGCTGACCTTCTTCACTTATATTCTCACCCCGAACTCGCACACGAAAAACTTGGTAAGTTCGCGTCAGAGTTAATTTGTAAGAAATACGATCTAGAAAACCCGAATGCCCCAATCGATATCATTGATGTTGCAAACGACCCGCTAATCTACCACTCGTTATTGAAATGCAGCCTGATCAACCCCTTCGTAGAAGAGTTTGTCACTCTGCTTCGAGAAAGTATTTTACTCGAAGCTAATGAAACTCGATTTCTCCGAGATGAGTTGCAGCTATTGGCAATAGCTATAGGCGTGAACTGCGAACGAAACAACTACAGCTTGGTTATTAAAGAAGAAGAGTCGGCAATTGTTGAACACTTTGACAACGTGCTAACACAAACGCTTCACAATGTATGGCAGGTGGAAGATGTTGCTGGTGCGATGATTATTTTGGGTATGTATCAAGCATTCTTTAGCCAAAGTTATTCTGTACGCTTATGCGCTCTAGACTTGATTGATTGGCCAAGCGCGGTACAACCATTGCTGTCAGAATCGTTGTATCGAAGAGCAGAACGCGAAGCCTATAAACAGCAGTTTCCTGAAAAACAGGATGACTTACTAGTTGCCAAAGAAGACGTCTCATCACCTTTCCCTCGTTGGACAAGCCTAGATTATTTCAATCCACAATCGCTGCGGTCTGAACTGACAACAAATTTTAGTTTAGATCTCGATCAGATGCCTGAGAGACTATTGCTACTAGTTGCTGGGGCTGACGCAACACAGAAAGCACTTGGCTACGCAAAACACTTTACCGATGTTGACGTATTAGCAGTTGAAGAAAATTTGAATAATTTAGCCGAGAGTCAACTTAAAGCCAAAGAACAAAAATTAGACAACATCGCATTTTGGCCGATGTCCCTAGCGAAACGTTTCTTGAATGATGGCAATCAAATTCACTTTGCCGCCATCAGTGATGACCTAAACATGATAGATATGGGCTTTCTATCTTTGGTAGAGAAAGGTTTGAGTACGCAAGGAATACTTAATTTCAAGCTTATCAAATCGCCAGATAACGCGACAAAAGATATTCAGAACCTTGTTACCAAGCAAAAACTACCTGCCACTAGCGCAAATATTAGAGCCCTAAGGTCGACGATATTGGCCGACAAATATAGCGCCTATTGGTCTGACCTAATCAGCAACGAATACTTTTATTCAGTTGATGGTTGTCGTGAATCTTGGTTCAATAAACGAGACCAAAATACTGTATTGACCGCCATTTCAACGCTGTTAAAAAGTGATGACTGGCAACTATCTAAAGTATTAAATCACCACAGAAAAGATGTCGCCGCAACCTTGGCGAAAAAACACATTGACCGTTTCTCGAAAGAAAACCAGGTCAACAATGAATACTCTATTTACTTGGTAAAACGCTAATACTGCGGCACATCACTCTAAATAAGCCTGATCGAATGCTCTCTCATTCGTTCAGGTTTTAGCCTTTTAACAAACTACCTAAGACTCTTTAGTTTTCTTGCCATCGTAAGTAATCTTCATACTCATCAACATCCCAACTTTGCTCTAACAATGCATAGGACAGACCCGCTTCATCTAAATTCTTTAGTGTTTGATGTAACACATACCCCTGCCCCCATTCGATATTGTCTAGAGTATTTTTTTCAAAGCGCCTCGCTCCGATCAAAACATATCCACCATCTTCAGCTGGCTGCATCACCATATCGAAATCATCCAATTTTACGCAGGCCTTTTCAATAACCTCACCGGTCACATTCGGACAGTCGCTTCCGACAATGATGACCTTGGAATAGAACGACAAACAATCGAGGAAAGTATTTGCCATTCTGGCACCCAAGTCTTTTCCTCGTTGAACCTGATATGCCTGAAGGTCAGATTGTAGAATGTCAGACATTAACTTTTGTGTCGTCTCGTCACCATGAGAAAACCCATCGTGGCTTAACCACATTTGGTATTCAGTACTGCCGCTGTTAGCCAAATTAGCTCGAACAATTTTGAGCAATTCAAGATGTATATTGAGCGCCTTTTTATCTCCAACCGTCTTCGCAATGCGTGTTTTCACCTTGCCTAACTCAGGCCATTTCGCATACTGAACAACTAATACCTTATCGTTTTTCATTTTTTGCTACTCGATTATCATAAAGATTAATATCACTGGCTGTATTTTGACTATACTCGTTTCGACACTCGTGAGACTATTCGAAAACAGTACGCTCGTAAATCACAATCAAACAACGGATTAGAATGACCTCAACCAATGCCATTATTGCCCACTGGCAAGAGAGCTTTAAAGAAATTCAGTGTTATCAAGATGATGACGTCAATGGAGTCATTCAACGTTTGTTACTAGACAAGCAGTTTGTAGCCAGTATTAAGCTTTTATTTAGCTCGGTCGATGAAGAAATACTCGGTCAAATAACTCAACTATCTAATGCTCGCAGTATAGAAACCGTTCAACGCTGGGTCGAGAAAAACATTTTTCCGCTTGTAGCCAATAGCTACGATAGTCTCAGCGTTGTCGGCTTGACCGATTTAGACCCAACAAAGTCTTACGTTTTCGTTTCTAATCATCGCGATATTGTGATGGATGCGCTGTTGCTAAATCGAGTATTGAGAGCACATAATTTTTCAACGGCAAACTGTGCGATTGGCGATAATTTGCTCACGCACCCAAGCGCAAACGATCTAGCCCTTCTGAACCGCTGCTTTAAGGTATTTAGGTCCATAAAATCACCTCGTGCAATTCTCAAAGCGATGAAAACACAAGCGGCCTATATTCAATATCTACGTTTTAACAAGCAAGAGAATATATGGATCGCTCAAAAAGAAGGTCGAGCAAAAGATAACGTAGACAAAACAAACCCTGCATTGATCAAAATGCTTGGGCTTGCTAAACCAAAACATTTATCTACTGCTGAATATCTCTCAGAACTAACGATTGTGCCAATTAGCTTCTCATACGAATGGGACCCTTGCGACGTAGATAAAGCAAGAGAGTTATCTGCACTTGAAGATAATGCTGAATACACCAAGGAAAAGTTAGACGACTTTATCGCGACTAAGAAAGGGATCGAAGGAAACAAAGGCAGAATACATATTCACTTTGGACAAGAAATCAACGCACTAGACGATGACCCTCAAGTTCACAAATTAGTCGCAACCAAAATAGATCAATCAATTAAGAATGGCTACCTAAACTATCCGGTTAACTATGCAGCGTATAAAAAAATTCATGGCACTCTGAAGGAGCACGAAGGATACACAAAACAAGAGATTAACAACGCACACAAGATGTTAGAAAAACGGCTAGAAAACGAAAGCGATGATATTGCCAAAAAAGTTTATCACGCCTACGCACAAACATTGGCATAAGGTGTTAACACGTTTATGAGTATCGGCTCGATACCTGATTTACAGCGGAGAGAATTCGTCGCGACTTAGACTAACAAGCCAATTAGGGCTCATTAGTCCGCATTCCCGCCGTTCACGTGCATTGTTTATACACGGATAAAACAGTCAGTTTGATTGCCGGCTGAATGTTTGAAGGTGAGCACGTTCGTTAGTCATCACTAATTTGAAACTGACTAAATTATTCTTATCTAAACTTGTCCAGTGAGAGTATCTTAGGTCTTGTGAGTTCAATTGGTCAATCAGTCTAGAGTTTGGCACTTTTTAAGCGTAGCGATCATCTAAGAAAAGGTAGTGCTTTGTGCACATGAAAATACCAATAGCCTTATTAGATAGTACTTCCCATAGAAGACGGACTTATCGCCGCATACACAAGAACGATTGAATGAAGTAGCCACCGAATTAAACGAGCGCCCTAGAAAGACATTGAAACTTAAGACCCCATCGCACATGATTGAAAAGGGTATTGCGATGATTACTTGAATCTACAGAGACCTCCTTTAAAACGCCCCTCTCTTCGGTCACCCTGCGTAACTGAGCCCTTAACTAACGAATTTCTTCTGTCTGAATATCATCTGCCTGACGTTGTGGCTTTTGTTTACTGTATTTTTTTACCCAGTCTTGGAGGCTTTTGTAGCTCACTCCAAGACGCTTTGCTACATCGGCGATCGGGTGACCGCGATCAGTCACCTGCTTTGCCGCTTCAATCTTAAACTCTTCCGTATAGCGTTTGCCGCTCATAAATAACACCTCATATTTACTACCATTATATAGCTATGAGATGTCTAGAAAACTAGGTCCTTACCAGTGTCTCGAAATGGCACTTTTCCGACTAAGTTTGAGTTGGATATTTATAGGCTCTATTCACAACCTGCTTTTCAATAGACCAGATTGTGTGCCTATTGCGATACAAGTCGTCTACTTAGGCGATCGAACTTATTGTCGTAGTACCAGGATTAGTCGCATGACAATGAAAACATTATCTTCTCTGCCCCCCGACTCTTAGATATCCTTCTACTTCACTCCAATACAATATGCTCATCAAGCATATTTAGGTCGAGCTCAGTTTGATCATTTAGCATGACCTTGAACTTTGAGAAGCTATCATTGGTGAAACTGATACAGCGCTGTTTGCCTGCTTCGTTAATGATCAGCTTCACGGTATCGTCGGTAGTTTCAATATGACTTAAGTCGCTTAGACTTAAGTCAGTCGCGACTACGCCGGGTACATTGAAATCGTTAAACTCCATATCGTCACCGATATCGATGTATACATAAGGGAGACTTTCTTCTTTTATTTCTGTCGCCATGGTTTAAGCCTTTAATTTCCATTTGCGCATCCATGCAATTTCTCCATCGTTATTGTTATGCTAATCCGTTACTACTTCGTTTTGATTAACCGTATTTTTGCAATGCTTCATCTATTGCGATTGATACGAACTGGTTTAAGTTCTTACCAATCTGCTTAGCCGTTACTGCTGCGGCTATGTGTCGTTCTTGGCCTATTCGTACATTGAAGTTTCCCTTTAGGGGTTTTTCAGGCTCTATTTTTTGTTCTTTACAGCTTTCTAAATAACTATCGACTGCTTCACTAAATCCTTGTTCTAGCTCTCTGACTGTTGTGCCTTCGAACGTTACAAGCGACCGAATGAACTCAAGTTTTCCGTATAGGCAGTTGTCTTCTACACTTGCTTCAAATGAACCAAAATAACCTTTGTATTTTAGTAATTTCATTAGATATCACCTCTGTGCCGAAGGTGCGTTAGCACCAACTGTTTCACGTATCTTTTCAGTCCGCTGTCAGGATGAGGCTTATGCAAGTCAATACAAATATTGCCCTTGACGAACTTGACCCTTGAACCCGAACCTTCAAGTTTTTCGTAATATAACGCATTAAGCAGACTCTATAACTCACGCCAAGTAAATACCCCTTGCGTGTTTCTTAGTTTTCCAATCAGCTTTTCCTTTTTCCTCCTTATCTTAACAACTAACGCTTGCACATATAGCTAGTTGTTATATATCATTGTTTTTTTGCTACCTTAATATAAGAATGAAAAAAATACAAGATGTGATCACAACCTTTTTTAGAAATAGCTTTAGATTACTTATTGCTTTGCGATTTTTAATTGAAATTGAGAAACCGACCGCCAAACAAACTACGCTTGGTGACCTATGCCTGCGGTTTTATAGTAAACATATCGATTAACGTCTAGGTAGACAGAGTCAACATACATATATACAAATGGCGCCGAAATTCGACTGAAAGCTAGCGCTCGTTAACCAGGTAGAAAATAACGCAAGAAACGCTATCAGAAATATTCGCCACAATTCACCGCACCTCCTTTCTATACCGCAATGGCGACTTACCAAACCAGTTGCTGAATGCACGCGTGAACGTACTTTGTTCTGAGTAACCGAGTAAATAGCTTATTTCGATCAACGTTAGTTTGGCATCATCCAAATATTTAATGGCCATCGATTTACGCACATCTCGCAAAATATCTCGGTAGACGCGCCCCTTGTCTTTCAGTTTCCGGTGCAATGTTCTCGCTGACATATTTAGTTTCTTTGCGACCATGTCGGCCTCCGCACAACCCTCGTGCAAACTCTTCATTATCGCGTCGCTCAACTCACCAAAAAATAATTCGTCTTCTGGCACTTGTGAAAGCAACGCTTCTGCCTGACTACCCAATAGGGTATGCAATACTTCATCATGATGAACGATCTCTTGCCCCAAGGTCTCTTGTTGAAACGATAGAGACAGCCGCGCCTGATTAAATTTAACCGGGCAGGCAAAGTAGTCTTCGTATACCTCTACAGATTCTGGGTCTACGCCTTGCGTAAAGTTCACCTCGAATAAATTCAAAGAAACTGGAGCTGCAATTTCTCTGCTGATGTTGACCATGGCCGCGAGCAAGAGCTCATCAGACAGCTGACTAGAATAGCCATACTCAGCATCCCAAACTAAACTGACACTCCCTTCTCTTCCTTGCTCTATTTTCGCCAACCCGCCGGCATAAATTAGTCGCTGAAAACGCAAAAAACCATTGAGCCCCTCCCCGATAGTAGAGCTCGTTCTGAACAAGTACCCCAGAACCCCAGAGTCTTTTACGCTTACCAATCGCCCTATCTCCAAACCCAAGGCTGGCACCGGGTGCAGCGCAGCCAACTCGTCAAGCAAACTCCACCACTGCTGGTAAGACATTTGCTTTTTGCTCTCAAAGGCTTGCAATTTCAGACAAAAATCTGGCAACAACAAGCCCTCCATTTCGACATAATTCTGCAAGTAACAAATGGCTTCTCTGGTAATAAACAGATCATTGAGCATGGAGCAGGACTCGTTCAAATAATTTAAGTGTGGCGCAGATTGTTAAAAAATAACAAAGCAGTGTCAATAATTTTGAAATTCCTTACGCGATTCTTTGCTCAATGAAGAAACTCAGGCAATTAAAATGAATGACGTACTACATGCACTTGGCTTTATCGTAATATTTGGCGCTTTGTTTGGCACTATCATCGCTGGTGAGGCGTGGTACCTACACAAGAAAGGCAAGCGAGACGCGTACTGCCTGAAAGAAACACTTTCGAACATGACCACCGGCGGGCTGTACAAAGTGTTTGACGGAATCGCCATCGCACTATTTATTCAATATTTTTATGATGCCGTAAAACAGTATGGCTTCCAATTCAATGGCGAGTTATCGGCGATCAACCTACTATTTTTATTTATTTCGGTAGACTTTTTCTTTTACTTTTATCATATGACTATGCACAAAGTACGCTGGTTTTGGTCTATTCACGTCACTCACCATTCATCACAACGTATGAACTTTTCGACAGCATTAAGGCAAAACTTTTTGCTCGATCTAAATTTTGGCTGGGTCTTGTGGTGGATACCGTTAGCGATCATCGGTTTTGATAAGAACTGGGTGATGATTGCCATTGAGTTGAGTTTGGCGTACCAATTCTTCATTCATACCGAAGTAATTAAGCGCCTTGGTTTTGTGGAACTAATATTCAATACACCGTCTCATCACCGCGTTCATCATGGCTGCAAACAAGAGCAAACAGACACCAACTTTGGCGGCGTACTAATAATTTGGGACAGACTTTTCGGCACCTTTGTTGACGAGCGCAACGCAGGCGAAATTACGTACGGATTAACAGCTAGGCAGCCAACCACACTCAACCCTTTGAAACTTAACTTGGACGAGTTTGTTCAAATGATAAAAGACGTGGTTGCGCACAAAGATATATCAATCCTATATAAAGGCCCGAACTATGTCGAAACGAGATATGGGAGAACAACCGACTAGACCGAAATAAAACAAGGCTCGATGTTTTTTTGACCTCGATGAACGCCAGCATCTTGCGGTCAAAAATTCTCGATATACTCAAGGTGCTGATCGCGATATTTTCCGCTCGCTAGCTGTTCAATCATAGCGGTTATTGTATTCCATGCTACTTCAAGTGTTTTGGTGTTAGCCAAAAGGGGCACCAAGTTGCCCCCAGGTTGCGCTAATAAGGTGTACTCTACTTTTGTTCGGTTAGGTGATAGCGGCGTGTAGCGCCAAAAGCCATTCAGGCTTGCCATCCGCTCCAACTCAAAATTTTCTGGCACGTAACCTTCTACTGAGCGAAACTTCAACATCACCACTTTTGTCTTTGGGTCTTGTGTAATGATAGAGCGCGTTACCGAGTCTCTGTCATAATATGGGTAAGGAATATCGTAGGTCATGTAGATGACATAGTCCGACTCACTACTCTTATGAGGCTGCACTGAAGTTTTAACGGTATCCATCCAAGTGCTTAGGTTCTCAGGGTCAGTATTAATTGCCAGTAGCTCATGCAAAGTATGATTTACATCAACTTCCATGCGACACATTTTATAACCGGACTTATGAATTTTACACGACGCCTTCATATCCCCTTCACTCTTCTCAAGCTCCCAAGTGCTAGAAAAGGCAAAAGGCGTAAATGATAATAGGTATACAAAAATGGTTAAACGGTTCAGCATTCAGAAACTCTCAATGTAGATTATTGTTAGATTTTTATACCGCGTCGTGAGGCGAATCTGGCTCAATGCGAACAAGATAATGACCCAGCTAAAACAACGGCAGCACAACAACCGAACAAGATACACTAAGAGAGATCGTCAAAACAGTTGCGACCACAACCTTATTTGAAAATAAATTATTCAGAGACGCCAGATGAATTTGGACCTAGACGGAGCAATCCTCACGTTTAGCTTCTGCACTCGTTAGCTAAAGCCGTGAAGCTTGGCCAATAATGCGAGTGAAAGATCGGAGTTTTCAGTCTTGAGTTTGAGTTTTTTCAAGATTTTTTGTTTTTTCTTATTAATTGCTTGTTGCGTAATACCGTGCATCTCACGCAGCTCCTTGATTTCGTAGACCAGCAGTTCTCTAACCAAGGTTTTCTCTTTTTCATTTAAACTCTTAAATGGAGATTCAGGGTTCAATGAGAAATACTTCTCTTGCTCTCTAAACGAATTAATTGCTGAAAAAAATGCTTCGAAACCAAGGCTTTTTTTGATCACAGCATGACAACCTTGCTGCATCAATTGGGTGTGCTGCAGTTTGTCTGAGCGCGAGTCAGTAAATACAATAATCTTGGCAATGCTGTGTTCTGCCAGCCAGGTCACGAATGAAACATAATCTAAACCGGGAATACCAGAGTCTATAGCCAGTATGGTATGTCGTTTTAGCCTCCTAAGTTTAGCTTCTGTTTTATCATCAAATACCGAGTGACAAACATTGTCGAGCTCACCAAAGGTGGCAAGCGAAATATTAAGTGCATCTGCCCATAGCTTGTCGGCAGAAAAAATATGTACTGTCATGAATTTTCTCCGCTCATATGTCCAACCTAATCATTATTTTGTCATTGAAGTCTAAGGTAGGGACAATACCAAATAAGCGCGCCAGCATCATAAACTCAAGCAAATAGCAGGCAACTTCAGTTCCTTGTTCAACACCAGAAAGGCTTGAACTATAAATATCGTTGTAAGTAAATCGACCCCCCAAATAGATTTCAAGACAATCTTCGCTAGACGATACCATTCTACTAATATCATGCCCGAGTACGACAAAATAATCTTTCAATGTGGCAAACATAGCGACGAATAACCGCTCATCACCTTTAATAAAACGATCTGCCTTGCGTAAACCTTTAATACCAAACTGACGCAAAGACAACGAAAGCTTAAACTCAGGATATTTTGCTTTAGGATCTACATCTAAGCGCGGGAGTAACTTAGTTAGGCAACGACGTAGATGCTGCTCTAACTGGAACTCGAAGTCATCGGAATCGGGGTTACCATAAGCAGAATGATTTAACCCTGCCTGCTTCCACGCCCGCTGACATTTCTTACGATAATCCTCAGGGACTTTTTTCAACTTTGCGACTAATTTATTATCCGGCAACTCTTCAGTGATCATATCGCTCAACATACAGGAACGCCGAATTGCTACTTTTTTTATCGAAATTTGTTCGGTTAGAAAATCTTCACATGCGTCCTCTATCAAGCTTTGAAGCTCTGGTTCAGACATCGGCTTACGCAAGTAACGAAATATCTGTGCTTCTTCAAAGCCTTTTTCAAGCACCTCAGGGTTATCGACACCGGATATTAAAGTACGACGAATATGTGGCCACTGCTGCTCAATTTCGATTAGTAAATCGGTACCAGACATGCCCGGCATGATCTCATCGGTCAGAACCAGAAAGTACTTACTCGGGTCATGTTCGATGAAGGATAAGGCCATTGCAGCACTATTTGCCGTTTGAACATTAACACCATAAATACCCGCCATGCGCTTCACAACCTTACACGCGGCCGGCTCATCATCTACAAAGAGAAATGTTTTCTGCACATAGAGCTCATCTACCGATTTGTTCGACACTTAAAGGTCCTATTTTTATACGTTATAAATTATGACAGTAGCAGCTTATGCAATATTCAAGAATATATTAATGCGAGTCCACTGATTCTTAGCGCTGGTAATTTCCATTCGACCTTCATGTTTGTCGATAATTTGTTTCGCAATACTCATCCCTAAACCAACACCTTGCTCGAATTCATCTGTGGTAAAGAATGGATCGAACAACTTGGAAATTTTGTCTGAGTCTATTCCAATTCCGTTGTCTAACCAAGAGATATAGACATCATTTTTGTTATCAATGTCACCGGCAGTTACATATCCACCCGTAATCTGAATTCTGCCCTCTCGACTGCCATCAAGATTTTCAATTGCCTTAATACTATTCGACAAGATGTTGATGATTACCTGAGCAAGGTGGTAAGGACCTAGTTTGCTAGACTAAGGATACGGTCGACCAATTCTTTTAGATTCAGACCTGGCATCAATGCAAATTCACGTAATTTGGCGAACCAGTTAAGGCCAGTAATTATATTTTCGATTCAATCAAGCCCACCCAAACTATCCTCCAATAGCTATTTAACCTCAGGCCGGCTGTAAACCTTGAAGGTCTCGTAAAAAATTTCTTTTGATAAGTCTATTAGAATTTTCTACTTTTGACTGCTGTTATTTTCCGAGGGGTGGGTTACAGTTGACTCACTGGCCATTACTAGTTTGAAAAGGAAGGGTAGGACACAAATTGTAAGCATAAGCGGATAACATAAAGGTAGCTGTGGAGTTTCCGAATTTGTTCGAAGTAAATAGTAGTGACGATTTGGGTTCATATGGTGATCTGCGTGACGCGGCAAGCCAAACAAGAGGTAATTGGATAAACGGTGATATGCATCCCAGCTATGATAAATTGAAACTCTACTGTAGCCCAAACCATCCCTAGACCTAACCAGGGAATAATGTTCGATGTAAGAAACCATTTCCAATATCAAAACCCCTATTACAGCTTGTGCGATAAAGAAAACAGCTGCATTAACTCCTAGGAGAGCATAAATACAAATAAGTACCGTGACAGATAAAAATAGACCAGAAATAACACGATTACTTGTTATCGATAAATTGCGCTCTTCTAGGCGCTTTTTTTCGTACTCCCATGAATATTTGAAGGTCCCTTTGATAGTGCGACAAACATAAAGATACACAGACTCCCCGGCCCATGCTGTATTGTTGTCCGCTGACGTTGCAACATTCTTATGATGACCAAAAACATGCGAGTATTCAAAAAACATATAAAAAAAGTTCAATAAGCCT
>ENA-OSET01002871-OSET01002871.1-sediment-metagenome-genome-assembly--contig:-NODE-2871-length-16253-cov-9.856887_pt1 | contig 16253 bp, 13 predicted proteins | sample MGYA00237882_ERZ534229 | MGnify/ENA primary metagenome ERZ534229 (study PRJEB26408, sample SAMN06266212) | sediment metagenome | isolation source: Hudson Canyon methane seep mesocosm | place... | reverse complement strand
GGGCTGTCATCTCGATGAAGAATCAGTAATATTAATAAATCATCAATAGACTCAATGTTTAAAGTCTTTTCTTCCTGGTCAGTTAAAGCAAATTGATAATTAATATTGAAGTGCTCAGGAAGAGCGACAGAAAAGGCTGTGTTTTCATCGCTTAAAGATTGCAGAGAATAGACTATCTCACTACCTTCTAGTTGAAATAGTTGAAATTGGCTGTGATCTTCAAACCCTGGAATACCCTGAGGAAAAGTAATGTGTGATTCAGAGTCAATTGTATGTGAGCTAAACGCTTTTGATTCGATTTCCATATGACTGAGTTGGGCTGATTAATTTATTAAACATATAGTTAATATATATCATAAAAGAATATTTGCAAGATGTGGGGAGAATTAGGCTAAATGTAGATATGGAAGCCGGTTTTTTTGAATTTAGAACTTCTCTACATTGCATCAGGAAATTGTTCTGTGTATCCTGCTGGGTATTTTATAATCTTTCAGTACAGCATTTAAATGGGTGATGAGATAGATGCAAATTAATTTAATATCGGTAGGGAACAAAATGCCGGGCTGGGTGCAGCAAGGTTATGATGAATATGCTAAACGGATGCCAAAAGAGTGTGATTTGATTCTTAAGGAAGTTATGCCGGGTAAGCGTGGAAAAAATAGTGATGTTGTAAGGATCGTTCGAGATGAAGGTGAACGTATGATTCAGGCTGTACCCGCAAAATCGCATATTGTGACTCTGGATATTCCTGGTAAACCATGGACCACTCCCGAACTATCCGTTGCCATGAAACGGTGGATGGAAAGTGGACAGAATGTGGCATTGATGATTGGTGGGCCAGAAGGCTTGGCGGATTCTGTTAGAGATATTGCACGAGAATCATGGAGTTTGTCTAAATTAACTTTTCCTCACCCCGTGGTCAGGATTCTTGTTGCTGAGCAGTTATATCGCGCATGGAGTATTTTAAACAACCACCCCTATCACCGATGAATGAACAGCTTATTTTAGCCTCGGCTTCTCCAAGGCGACGGGAATTATTAGATCAAATTGCTGTCAGCTATATAGTCAATGCAGTAGATATTGATGAAACACCTAAAGATGCAGAAATAGCGCAGCATTATGTGATCCGAGTTGCAGCAGAAAAATCAGCGGCTTGTTTGCAATTGTTGTCACCAACACTGCCTATTTTAGCGGCGGATACCAGTGTGGTGATTGAAGGGGAAATTTTAGGCAAGCCAGAAAATGAGGCGCATGCCATGCAAATGTTGCAAAAATTATCGGGCAAAACACACTCTGTTTATAGTGCTGTTTCTGTTAGAGGTAAGGCAGGCCATCATCAGGCATTGAGTATTACAGAAGTGACATTTAGAAAAATTGAGCCGACAGAAATCAAAGCGTATTGGAAAACAGGGGAGCCTCAGGGAAAAGCAGGGGCTTATGCCATACAAGGCTTGGGTAGTATTTTTGTTGAGTCGATTAAAGGCAGTTTTTCTGGTGTTGTGGGATTACCATTATTTGAAACCGTAGAATTATTATCCAGACAGGGAATAAAAGTTATCACATGAGTGAAGAAATATTAATTAACGTTACTCCTCCTGAAACGCGTGTTGCTGTGATAGATAATGGCGTATTACAGGAATTAATCATAGAGCGAGAACAGCAAAAAGGCCTGGTAGGTAATATATATAAAGGTGAGGTTTGTCGAGTTTTACCCGGTATGCAAGCCGCTTTTGTCGATATCGGGCTTGATAAAGCTGCATTTCTGCATTTATCAGATTTTAGCAATAAAGAACTAGAAAAGAAGGGCTCAGAAAATATTGAGCATTATTTACGTCAAGGTCAGGCAATTGTCGTTCAGGTTACAAAAGATCCCTTAGGTACCAAAGGTGCCAGGTTAACAACAGAAATTTCAATTCCTTCCCGGTTCCAGGTTTATATGCCTTATGCCAACAACTCGGGCGTTTCACAACGTATCGAATGTGAAAAAGAACGTAATCGACTCAGGCAGTGTATCGAACAGTTCCAGGAGAAAAATCAAAGTGGGGGCTTTATCGCCAGAACAGCGGCTGAATGTGTAGATGAACCCGTGTTATTTTCTGATATGACTTTTCTGACCAAGTTATGGGGCGCTATTTCTGAAAATATTGTGCTAGCAGGAAATAAAACCTTAATACATCAGGATTTATCTTTAAGTAGTCGCATATTACGAGACTTATACACCGATAGTATTCAAAGAATAAGAGTTGATTCTCGGGAAACTTATCAGAAACTGGTTGAATTCTCAGAAATCTTTGTGCCAGAAATAGTCCCTGTCATTGAACATTATTCGGGTGAAAGCCCTATGTTTGATATTTATAATATAGAAGATGAAATAACCAAGGCTTTAGATAGAAAAGTAAAGTTAAAGTCTGGTGGTCATTTGGTTTTTGATCAGACTGAAGCTATGACCACGGTAGATGTTAATACCGGTGGCTATGTCGGTGGGCGTAATTTAGAAGAAACCATTTTTAAAACAAATCTGGAAGCGGCGCAAACCATATCCAGGCAATTAAGATTACGGAATTTAGGTGGAATTATTATTATTGATTTCATCGATATGCAGAGTGAAGATCATAAGAAACAGGTTTTAGATGCGTTACAACGGAATTTGGATAAAGACCCCGCTAAAAACAAGATAACGGAGGTGTCGGTTTTAGGTCTGGTTGAAATGACGAGGAAAAGAACGCGGGAAAGTCTGGAGCATATTTTATGTGAGCCCTGCTGTGCCTGTGGAGGGCGCGGAGTGCTAAAAACTGCAGAATCAATGTGCTTAGAAATATTCCGTGAGATTATTCGCGAAGTCAGGCAATATAATGTTCAGGATTTACTGGTTCTTGCTTCGAATGAAGTGGTAGAAATGTTGCTGGATGAAGAAGCGGGAATGCTGGCCGAGCTAGAGTTGTTTTTGGGTGTCAGTATAAAGTTTCGTGCGGAAGCAGAATATAATCAGGAGCAGTATGATGTGGTTTTGTTGTAAAACAGCCTTGCGAAGGATAAGGAAATAGAGTGATCCATAAGGTTAAAGCGGTAACACAGCATATTTTTCTCAGTTTATTAATAGTTATTGCTATAAGCTTAAGTCTTGTTCGGTTTTTTTTATGGGGTGTGGAAAGCTATAAAACCGAGTTAGAAAACAAAATTTATCAAATGACAGAAATACCGGTTGAAATTGGTGTGTTACGTGCGGGCATGCGAGGTTTTAACCCAGAAATTGTTTTAAAAAACATAGAGGTTCTGACGCCAGATAAGCAGACTTCCCCAGCAATCGAATTAGAGCAAGTCCGCTTAGGTATAAACCTGATGGATTTAATCTGGAGTCAACAACTTTTACCTTCTAGCTGGGTGACTCTGGTCGGTGTTAAATTATCCATTGTGCGAAAAGAAGATGGTAGTCTATCCATTGCCGGGCTAAATTCAAATGAGTCAGAGCAACCTTTTTGGTTATTAAAAGGCGGTCGCTACGAGGTGTTAAAAAGTGAAATCACCTGGTTAGATCAACAACGACATGCTGCGCCCCTGGTGTTTGATAATGTTGATTTACTGATTAAAAACCAGTTCGATTCAGAAAAGCATGAGATTCATTTGCTAAGTCAGTTGCCGAGGCAGGTGGGGGAAGCGTTAAGGGTCTCAATGTCTATTGAAGGCAATGTTTTTGAAACAGATAGTATCAATGGTCTTGTTTATATCAAAGGGAGTGATATACAGTTCGCCGAGATTTTAACCGGAGAGCAACCATTAGGACTAAAAATAAATGCGGGCTCAGGTGATTTTGAATTATGGAGTCAATGGCAGAAATCAAAAAATGTTGCTCTGCTTGCTAATGTTCAGGCAAAAAATGTCAGCATTAAAAAACAACAACAGGTTTTTAAGTTTGATTCACTACAGAGTGACTTTAATGGCTTTAAGAGGTCTTTAGGCTGGCAGTTTGGGGTGAGTGATTTTGTTGCTAGTACAGCGGGTAAAACATGGCCGCCAGCAAGCTTTAATGTAGCTGTTAATAATGAAATAACGCAATTTTCCACTGTAATAAAACAGCTGGATATTCAGCTGTTTTCCGAGTTGAGTCGTTTTTTTGCGCCATTAGAACCGCAGCTAGAAACTTTGCTTTCTAAGCTGGAGTTAAAGGGGCAGATAAACGATTTTTCGGCTTATATTGATACAGAAAAACACAGTTATGCCTTCAGTGGTGTGTTCAATAATATTTTCAGCTCAGCTTATACCGATTTTCCACAAATAAAAAACTTAACTGCCAGTGTCCACGGTTCAAATGAATCGGGTATATTAGCTTTTCATACAAAGCAAGGTAGTTTGTATTACCCTGATGTTTTTAGAGCACCGTTTTTAATTAAGCAATTGAGAGGGGGGCTAACATGGCAGCAACAAGCCGATCAGTGGCTAGTTAAATCAGATTATTTACTGTTGAATATTAAGGATGCAGAAACTGAAAGCAAGCTGTTTTTAACTATTCCTAAAAATGAGTCAGCGGCATTTATAGATCTGCAAAGTTCTTTTTCCAAGCTAGATGATGTCAGTGCGATACCGCAATATTATCCTGAACGCATTATGGGTAAAGATACTCTGGAGTGGCTGGATAATGCATTTGTAGCAGGGAAAATAGAGCGAGGTAGACTGCTGCTCTATGGTGAACTTAATCAATTTCCTTATCTTCAAGGTCAGGGGGTATTTGAGGTGGTGCTTGATGCAACTGAGCTGGAATTACAAGTTTCATCTGATTGGCCGAATTTAAAAAATATAACGGCAGAAATTTTATTTGAAAAAGAAAGTTTAACCGTTACGGCAAATCATGCTGAGGTCAGCGGCCTGAATATTACGCATACTATCGTGAAAATACCCTCTTTTGAAAATAGTCAGTATCTACTAGCAGAAGGATTGGCAGAAGGTGGGCTGGCAGATGGCTTAAAGTATTTGCAGCAAACACCTATACATGCAGATGTTGATCAGTTTTTAGATGCAGTGCAGCCATCAGGGCACCTAAATCTTGAACTGGATTTTAAAGTGCCTTTGGTTGATGAGGTTGACGCGGTAGTTGATGGCGTTGCACATTTAAAACAAACAACTTTAAATATTAAAGCGATAGATTTAAATGTGAGTGATGTGGAAGGTGATTTAAGTTTTACTGAAAAAGGCTTGTTTAGTGAAAATATAAGGGCTAAAGCTTTAGGCTACCCTATCAAGATAGCGGTTGATAATGATGACTTTAATACCTCTATCAGTGTGACAGGAAAGACAGCTATTAAAGAATTAAAAAAGCAATTTGGTTTTTTTAATGCTGAGATGCTTGCTAAAGGCAGGCTCAGGGGGGTAAGTAATTATCAGCTTAAACTTGAATTGCCTGCGGTAGAGGGTCAGTCGGCAAAATTAAATCTTAAAACAAATTTAATAGGGATATCTAGTCGCTTACCTGGCTTATTAAATAAAAGTGGCGCTCAAAATAAGAAATTAAATCTCAGCTTATTACTAAATGATAAAGAATTATTGCCACTGTCATTAAATTATAATAATGCGGTTAAAGTGGCAATGAATATTGATAAGCAACAAAACGAGCTACATTCGGCTCATATTGTTTATGGTCATGGTCGGGCTATTGTGCCAAAACAAAAAGGCATAAAAATTAATGTTGAGAAAGATGCTTTTGATATGGCAGCATGGTCTGGAGTTCTAGCTAGCCCAAAGAAGCAGCAATCTAAGCTAAAACTCAACGAAATTAGTATCATCACTAAAGATTTACAGTGGAAAGATAATCACTATGGACCTTTTGAGATCGCGACCAAGCGTTTTGGCAAGCAATGGCGAGGGAATCTGACTTGTTCGGCAGCAAAAGGCGCTTTTGTTGTTCCTGTTAATCATTCAGATAAAGATAAAATAAAGTTAGAGATGGCCTATCTTAATCTGGCTGAACTGTTGAAAATTGATTTTCAAACTGAAGGTTTTGAAAGCAAAGATATGCCGCTTATTGATGTTTTTAGCGAACAGTTTTTCTGGGGTAAGGCAAATTTAGGTGCGCTTGAAATAATTACGGAACGTGTTCCTTCAGGCCTCAGGTTTAAACAAATAGATATTTCTGCAAAAGACCATAAAATTGAGATGACTGCTGACTGGATAAAACAGGGGCAGGAAAGTTTAACTGATTTTCAGGGAACTTTGTCGGCTAATGATATGGGGGGGCTATTGTCCCAGCTAGGAAAGGCCAATGATTTGAAGGAAAGCAGTGCAAATATTACTTTTGCAGGTCGATGGCCAAAAGCGCCTTATCAGTTTTCCTTGTCTGAGTTGGACGCGGAGCTTGATTTGCAATTAGAGGATGGACGAATATCGAGTATAGAGCCTGGATTAGGTCGGGTTTTAGGCCTGATTGCAATGGAACAATGGATTAAGCGCTTGACCCTTGATTTTGGTGACTTGTATAAAAAAGGCCTTAGCTTCAATAGTATTAAGGGTTCATTTAATATAACTAAAGGCATTGCGCATACAACTGATTTAATGGTTGATGCTATTCCTGCTCAAATTACCCTTGTTGGAGAGGCTGACTTATTAACACAAACGCTTGATCAGCATATTAGAGTGGTACCGAAAAGTTCAGGCGCTCTACCTATAGCTGGTACAATTGTCGGCCGTATTGCAGGAACAATCACTCAGGCCGTAACCAGTGATTATAAAGAAGGTTATTTTTTTGGTTCCGAATATCATGTCACTGGAAAATGGGATGATATTAAAGTGAAAGCTCTGCATGAACAGGATGGCGTTTTAAAGAAAACCTGGTCAGGCTTGATGGATTTTTCCTGGATGAATCCAGTCACTGAATAAAGTTTTCGATGCTAGAAGTAAGGGTTTAATGTTTTAGACGTTTGAATTTATAAGAATTAGAATAAAGAGAATAAGAATGAGTAAATGTGCAGCTATCCAAATGGCATCAAGTCCAATTGTTGGCTCTAATCTATTAGAAGCAGGGAAATTAATTGCCGAAGCAGCCAATGCAGGGGCAAAATTAATTGCTTTGCCAGAGAACTTTGCCCTTATGGGCGAACATGAGTTAGATAAAGTTAAAGTTCGGGAAGCCGATGGAGTCGGTCCGATACAAACATTTTTATCAGAAACAGCTAAAAAACATGCGGTCTGGCTAGTGAGTGGAACCATACCCCTGGTTGCAGATGCTGATAATAAAGTTAGAGCGGCATGCCTGGTTTACAACGACAAAGGTGAACGGGTTGCGCGTTATGACAAAGTCCATTTATTCGATGTCTTTGTTCCTGAGACTAATGAAGAATACAGGGAATCAGATTCCATTGAGAGTGGAGATGAGCCTCTGGTTATCGATACCCCCTTTGGACGACTAGGTATTGCTATCTGTTACGACTTGCGATTCCCTGAATTCTTTAGAAAAATGCAGGAACAACAGGTAGATATAGTCATTGTTCCTGCCGCTTTTACAGCAGAAACAGGCGCTGCGCACTGGGAAGTGTTATTGCGAGCCAGAGCAATAGAAAACTTATGCTACATTATTGCTCCTAACCAGGGGGGCTTTCATGTCAATGGGCGTAAAACATTTGGGCACAGCATGATTGTTGATCCGTGGGGAGTGGTTTTAGATCGTTATAAAACCGGGCCTGGTTTTGTCAGTGGTGAGATAGATATAGAGCATTTAGGAAAAATGCGAGCCTCGTTTCCGGTATTAGATCATCGACGTATTTTTTGTAAATAAATTATTACTATGGTTTTAAAAAATAGTTGGCTATTGTTTTTAATAATATTATTTGTCGGCGCTTGTTCGGAGGCTAAAAATACACGTTATAAAGATACCAGTGTACTTGAGAGCCCTCCAGTAATGGACATTGTTGAAAAGCCAAAAGCTGTCGTTAAAGAGACTGAAAAAATAGAAAATACTGGCTTAGGCGATGTTGTTAAGCTGGTAGGTTCTGACGAACAACCCGTGATACAGATAAAAAAGATATTTGATCGCTCATGGGATATCGTGGGAGAGGGTTTAAAGCTCAGTGAAATAGAAATAAGCGATAAAAACAGAGAAGAAGGTGTTTACTATCTAAGATTTGATCCTGATAACAGATCCTCGAAAGATTCAGGTTTGATGGACAGTATGGCTTTTTTATTTTTTGCAGATGATTATGACGAAGCGCCTTATAAACTGACCGTTATATGGAAAGACAGTAGTACCGAAGTGACTGCAGAGCTTGTTGATGAACAGAGTGATGATTTTCTGGATGATGGTAAAGGCGACTTCGATGGCTCTGTTGATTCAGGGGCTAAGTTAATTAAAGCCTTGTATAAAACAATTCGGGATGATTTACCGAATGATTAGACGGTCTAAAACTAATCAGCAAGTGAGGTTTTAGCCTCACTTAAGCTCATGCTGAGCAAAGCTTTATATATTTTATCTTAATTACTCCGCGTAAAATGATGGGTGTGGCTCTGAAGTCCTCCCTTGCTGGGGAGGGGTGGGTGAGGAGAGCTTAAAATAGATTGTTTTTTCTTATTCTTTTTGTTTTTAGAAATAAAAAATAAAGCATTTTACAAAAGAGAATTGTTTAATTTCTCCTCTCCCAACCCTCTCGGCAATAGCTCCTGCATTGCTTTACTTACCTACAACAGTGTAGGCATCCAGCAGCAGAGGGCTTAAAAGCTGTACCCAATATTTTGCGCTAATAATTTAAGCATATTAATAATCAGGGCGCGCAGGTCTTTAGCCTGCATTATAAAAGGCGGACTAAAGTTCCGAGCCCCAAAGTTATGGACATTATTTTATGCATGTTCCTTATTAATTAAATACCCCCAAACACATGTTAAACCAAGTAAAACAATCCATATTAACGCCGTATGGTATGCAAGAAAAAGATATTGATACCATTATGGATAGCATGCTCAGTGCGCCAGTAGACGATGCGGATATTTATTTCCAGTCCAGTCACTTTGAGTCATGGGTGCTAGAAGGTGGCATCGTTAAAGAAGGTGCGCATAGTATAGAAAAAGGCGCGGGTGTACGTGTTGTCTCAGGTGAGAAAACAGGCTTTGCCTATAGCGACAGGATAGAGCTTTCAGTCTTGCTGGCAGCGGCAAAAAATGTCAAAGCCATTGCCAGACAAGGACAAAATGTACAAAGAAAAGTGGATGTTGCTGCCAACAGGACAAATTACTACCAGCCTATAAACCCTTTAAAATCACTTGCTGATCAGGAAAAAATTAATTTATTGCGTAAGGTCGATGTCGAAACCCGCAAACTGGATAGTCGTATTGAAGAAGTGATCGTCAGCCTGGTTGGTGTCGATGAGCAAATTTTAGTGGCCAATCAAGATGGCTCATTAGCAGCGGATATTCGTCCACTTACCCGCATGAGTGTGTCGGTCATTCTTGAAGAAAATGGCAAGCGCGAACAAGGCAGTATGGGGGGCGGTGCCAGAACAGATTATGGCTACTTTTTAGACCAGAATAAAGCCATAGAATATGGCAAAGAAGCAGTCAGGCAAGCTATTGTTAATCTTGAAGCTGTCGATGCTCCGGCAGGTAATATGACGGTTGTATTAGGCCCAGGCTGGCCGGGTATTTTATTGCATGAAGCAATTGGACATGGTTTAGAAGGTGACTTTAACCGTAAGGGCACTTCTGCTTTTAGTAATAAAGTGGGGCAGCGAGTCGCTTCCGAGTTATGTACCGTAGTTGATGATGGAACGCTACAAGATAGACGCGGCTCCTTGAGTATAGATGATGAAGGCGTACCTTCCGAAAACACTGTGCTGATAGAAAAAGGCATATTGAAAGGCTATATGCAGGACAGGATGAATGCCCGGTTGATGGGTGTTAAATCCACGGGTAATGGTCGACGCGAATCGTATGCCCATATTCCTATGCCACGAATGACTAACACTTATATGTTGCCAGGACAGCATGATCCTGCGGAAATTGTTAAATCAGTTAAAAAAGGCCTGTATGCCAAGAATTTTGGCGGCGGCCAGGTAGATATTACCTCTGGAAAATTTGTATTTTCAGCCAGTGAAGCGTACCTGATTGAAGATGGCAAAATTACTCGACCCGTAAAAGGAGCGACACTTATTGGTAATGGGCCTGAGGTATTAACTAAGGTTTCTATGGTGGGCAATGATTTAGAGCTAGATGCAGGTGTGGGTACTTGTGGAAAAGAAGGTCAAAGCGTACCTGTTGGTGTCGGACAGCCTACAATCAAAATTGATGGCTTAACTGTCGGTGGAACCAGCGTTTAATAAAGAGAATTATTGTGCAAAATCAAGAAGAAATTAATAGATTAAAAAATCTGGTTCAGGATTTACTGGATGAATCAAAAAAACAAGGTGCAACTTCAGTAGAAGCGGGCTTAAGTGTAGATAATGGACTTTCAGTGACCGCTCGATTGGGTGAGGTTGAAACTATAGAGCATCACTGTGATCAAAGTTTGGGTGTTACGGTCTATGTTGGACAAAAGAAAGGTTCCGCAAGTACCAATGACTTTTCTAAGGAATCAATTAAAGAAACGGTTAAAGCCGCCTGTAGTATCGCCAGTTTTTCCAGTGAAGATGAATATGCAGGCTTACCAGATAAAGACAGATTAGCAACAGAGTTTCCTGAACTTGATAGAAATCATAGCTGGGATATAGATGCCGAAGCAGCGATTAAAATTGCCGTGGAATGTGAAGATGCAGCACGATCGTATCATCAGGAAATTAATAATTCGGAAGGCGCTTCAGTTAATAGTCATCAAGGTATTCAAGTTTTAGGCAATAGTCTGGGTTTTTTGCAAGGCTATCAATCTACCCGCCATTCAATAAGCTGTTCAGTATTGGGTGAGCGCGATGGCGATATGCAACGTGATTATTGGTATAGCGTCTCCAGAAAAGCTGATCAGTTAGAGTCTGCTAAAAGCGTTGGTATAAAAGCTGCAGAACGAACCATTAGTCGATTGGGCGCAAGAAGCCTGAGTACACGCCAATGCCCAGTGCTTTATTCAGCTGAGGTTGCTTCAGGTTTAATTGGGTCTCTTATCGGGGCGATAAGTGGGGGTAGCTTATATCGAAAATCAAGTTTTCTACTGGATGCTTTAGGGACACAGATTTTACCAGAGTTCATTCACATTCATGAGCAACCGCATTTGAAAATGGCATTAGGTAGTTCAAACTATGATGCTGAAGGCGTTGCCACAGCAGCAAGAGATATAGTGACCGACGGCATATTGCAGGGCTATGTATTAAGTAGTTATTCGGCAAGAAAGCTAGGGATGAAAACTACGGGCAATGCCGGTGGCGTACATAATTTAGTTGTTGATGCCGGAGAAAATGATTTTACAGCTATGCTGAAACAATTGGATACAGGCTTATTAGTCACTGAGCTTATGGGACAAGGTGTCAATAGAGTAACAGGTGATTACTCTCGTGGTGCATCAGGCTTCTGGGTGGAAAATGGACAAATACAATATCCGGTAGAAGAAATCACTATCGCTGGTAATTTAAAAGATATGTATAAAAATATTGTTTCTGTCGGTAATGATATTGATTACAGAGGAAATGTTAGAACCGGATCTATCTTGATTGAGCAGATGTCTATTGCTGGTGAGTAATAGCGGTGGAGCTATGAGAGGTAGAGCACCATTACAGGAGTCTCTGCTTTAAAGCCCTCCCTTGATGGGGAGGGTTGGGTGGGGAGAGAATAAAATAATTCTCTTTTTCAATATTCTCTTTTACCGAGAGATGGGGGAAATAAAACAATGCTGTATTCCAATCGCCTCTAAATCCCTTGCAAAACATCCTCAATCAACTGCGGTCCACGATAAATCAAGCCACTATAAACTTGCACCAGACTAGCGCCAGCCGTTAATTTATCCTTGGCATCCTGTCCTGATAAAATGCCACCTGCCGCGATAATTGGGATTTTTCCATTAAGTTCAGCAGATAAACCAGCAACCACATAGGTTGATTGATCTCTAACAGGTGCGCCACTTAAGCCCCCTGTTTCTTCAGCGTGGATATGGCCTTGAATAGCCTCTCTGGAAATAGTGGTGTTAGTTGCAATCACCCCGTCAATATCAAATTCCAGTAACAGTTTAGCAATATGAAGTATTTCGCCATCATCTAAATCCGGTGCGATCTTAACCACAATGGGAGTGTATTTGTTATGAGTTTTTTGCAAAATTAATTGCTCTTCTTTTAATGAAGATAAAAGGTTTTTAATCTCATCGCCTTGCTGTAACTGGCGCAGGTTTTTGGTGTTGGGTGAAGAGATATTAAGGGTAATATAACTAGCCAGGGTATAGCTTTTGCGTAAGCCGATTAAATAATCTTCAGTTGCATCTTTAATTGCAGTATCAAAGTTTTTGCCAATATTGATACCTAAAACACCTTGGTAATTGGCTTTTTTTACTTGTTCAAGCAGATGGTCCACTCCAAGATTATTAAAGCCCATGCGATTAATAATCGCTTCATGCTCAGGTAATCTGAACAAGCGAGGTTTTGGGTTTCCGGGTTGAGGTCTAGGTGTCACTGTGCCTATCTCTAAAAAACCAAAACCCAAGGCCGCCAGGGCATCAATATAGTCACCATTTTTATCAAGCCCCGCCGCTAATCCCACTGGGTTTTTAAAATCCAGCCCCATAACCGTAACAGGTTTGTTATCAGAACTGGCCTTGCTTAAGGCAGATAGGCCGGTTTTATCAGCAAATTTTAATAATTTTAACGTGACGTTATGAGAAAGCTCTGGGTCAAGTGAAAATAAAGCTGGGCGAAGTAAAGGGTAAAGGTTCATAGTATTTAGTTGCTCTTAGCCCTCTCCTGCTGGAGAGGGTTGGGTGAGGAGATTCAAAAGGTTTCTTATAAGATGAAATTGTAGGCTATGTCAACTTATAAGGCTCAGGATCAACGCAAGGTTTTCTATCTAAAATTAAATCAGCCATTAAACAGGCTGATGCGGGGCCCATCACCAAGCCATTTCTAAAGTGACCCGCATTAATGCTCAGGTTATTAATTTCCGGGTGCTTATCTATATAAGGTATGCCTTGCTTGGTGCCAGGTCGTAAGCCTGCCCAATGATTAATGATGGGAAAGTTATTTAAGGCTGGGAATAACTCAGTCGCCAAATCAGATAATTTCTCCTTGGCTTCATTTGAAGTACTCTTATCAAATTCAGTATGCTCAACAGAGCTGCCGGCTAATATTTTTCCATCACGACGAGGGATTAAATAATGATCTCCATCCAAAACCATATGCAATAAGGTTTCAGGTTTGGCATCAAATAATAGCATTTGCCCTTTGACAGGCGATATATCTGGCGTGTGAGAATCGTTGGGTAATAGTTTTTTGCTTAACTCAGCCGTCCAGGCTCCGGTGCAAATAATTAACTGATTAACCTCGATATTGCCTTTATCGGTTAATAGGCTGTTAACTTGTCCGTTACTGATTGCTGCATCAAGCACTGCACAGTTTTCTATAAAAGTAACGCCAGCAGCCAGTAAATAAGCTTTTAAAGACTTTAACAGTCTGGGGTTTCTGGCCTGGGCAATATTAGGTAGCCATAAAGGATTGATTGCTTGGGTATTTAAGCCATTAAGAAGTGAGCTGTCAGCTGCTTTGTAAGTAATCTCATGTTGCTCACACCAGGCGCTGGCCAGATCATTATCAGGGTTTTTACAGATCAACAGGCCGCAGTCATACCATTCAGGGTCTATTTGGGTGGCCTGGAATAAATCATTTGAAAGGGCTGAATAATGTTTATTACTTTCGATCACTAAAGAGCTGATTGCCTTGGGCTGACGCCAGGGATACAGTGGCAGTAATATACCTCCGCCTGCCCAGGATGATTCCTGACCAGAAAGTGATTTGTCTATCACTGTCACACTGTGACCCGCTGTAATAAATTCTCTGGCGGTTAATAAGCCGATAGCACCGCTGCCTATAATGGTAATGTCTGAATTATTTAGCATATTCTGTGTGGGTTGGATTACTTTCTTTTGTGGAGTCTAGATATAATGTATCAGGGCATATATCCTGTTCGTGAGGCCATACGACAGTGCCATCAATAACTTTTGCTTGAGAAAAGTATTGTTTGTTATTTAATTCTTTAAAAACACCAAAATTAAGTAAGGGTGTGCAGTTATAAACCCGATGTTCTCCATTAGTGAATACCAGCTTTAACAGATGGTTGTTTGTGGTTGAAACATGACGTACTCTCGGATTCATTTTTCTTACCTCAACGGATCAATTTTATAAGGTTGCTCTCCCGATACAGCTAATGTCCAATCAGCAACAAGTTCTTCTTGATGAATTTCAATCCATGCCTGAAGTAGTTTCATTTTTCTTGCAGGAATATTTCCTTCAAGAACTTTTCCGTCAGGAATAGATACAACGACTTCATGTTCTTGGTATTTTGCGTGAATATGCGGAAGTTTGTGTTGTTTATTATCCATGAAATACATATATACAATGATTCCATAGAAAGTTGATAAAGAAGGCATGATTTTTTCTTTAATTCAGACTAAAAGATATAGTATACATGAGCTCTGTGAAGGGGGTGGCTGTTGTTTTTTTTATACAAGATTAGAATTAACAGCATAAACCTCTTCTATCTCATTGATAGTGCAGGGATAAAAAAAATAAGGATAAAACTTGTAAGGAATTAATTTAACTGCTACTATTACCACCGTGAATAACTTTTGTTGTATTTCAGCAAATTCAGTTTAATAATAACAACCTCTTGAGGGGGAAATCGATGATTAAAAAAACAAAGATTGCACTGAGCGTAGCCACTGCATCACTTACTTTGGCAGGAGCGTTGGTTTCTCCACAAGCAGCGGCTCAAACACAAGCAGAAGCAAACGCTAAAAAAACTGCGGCTTTAGAGTCACAAGTTAATCAAATGGCTGAGATGATGCAAGCAATGCAATCAGAATTAAGCCGTGTAAAAACAATTGCTGCTAATGCTGCTGATACAACTAAAGTACAAGAGTTGGATCAATGGATGGCATCTGTAAAGAATGCACCTATTCAATCAGCAGCTAAAAACCATGCTTTCACAGTTCGTGGTGGTTGGATGCATATGAGTGATAATCGTGGTTCTACAGCGGATGCTTTGAATGCTGGTACAGGGATAGGCTCAGATGTTCTAACCAGTGATGTAGATAAAGATGCTTTCTATTATGGTGGTGCGATCGATTTTAATATGAATAATGATTTATTCGGTTTAATGGATGGTGTTTCTTTTGGAATTGAATTAGGTATTGAATATTCTGAGTTAGGAGATAACGAAGCTAGTGGTTTAACAGATCTTATTACTCAGTTAGATGGTGCGCAGTCTGTTACTATTGGTGGTACAACGACTGCTGTTGATACAGCTCTTCCTGGTGCAAACTATCAGCAATCTGTAACAGTTAATATGCTAAGAGTAAGTGCTGCGCCTAAAATCAAATTTATGCATGGTAGTAAACTAAGACCTTGGATTATTCCTTTAGGTCTAGATTTAAATATTATCAGTCCACCATCTGATGGTGTAACCGTATTAAACTCTGGTATGCAGTTTGGTGCGGGTGTTGATTACGAAATTCTTCCAGGTATTCTGGCTGGTGTTGATGGTCGTTATCACTGGACTCCAGATGATATTGATGGCGTAGATACAGATGGCTTCACATTAGGTGGGTCAGTTGGTTTTGCATTCTAAGTTTACCCAAACTTAAAGAAACCCAAAAAGGGAAGGTGTTAGCACCTTCCCTTTTTTTATGTCTGTAGAAAAATATTAAAGGCTAAAGATGAAAGACTGTAGGGTGGAAAAGTAAAACGCATTCCACCGCTCTTTGTGGATGAAGGGAAAGTAGAATAATATTTATCTAATCTAGGAGCTAAAATATAAAAAGTTAAGCACTTTTCTTTGTATCTCCATGTGTTTATGTAAATATAGTCCTTATCTATAAAAATAATAAGTCATCTGACTATAGGGCAAATCCTTGAAAGCACATTATTCATTATTTATTTTATTAGCTTTAACGCTGCTATTAAATGGCTGTACGGTTGTTTATAAAGGCACTGGTGATGCCATGATCGGCTATGCTGAAGATCAGGGCGTCTCTTATATGCTGGCGACAGATGATGTTGCATTAAGCTGTTCGATGGTTGAATCCTTTACCCCTTTCCTGTTAAGTTTTTCTCAAGTCACAACTCCGCCAGACCAGCTTTCCATTTTGTTTTATTTGATGGCCG